>Ga0206965_10015_pt1 | contig 54080 bp, 52 predicted proteins | sample Alteio_BWOrgHeat_26_FD_152973 | JGI IMG/M metagenome (GOLD analysis project Ga0206965, IMG submission 152973) | Enriched cells from forest soil in Barre Woods Harvard Forest LTER site, Petersham, Massachusetts, United States -... | ecosystem: Environmental > Terrestrial > Soil > Temperate forest >...
CGGTTTCCTTTACTTTTATGACAGACACCATTCAATGGGCAATTCCGGCAGTTCTGTGCCTGATATTTTTTTACGGTCCGGATGAATCCGGTGGACGTTCTGTTTTTGGCTGAGCCTATACAGTTCATCTGTTGCCCCATTGGGCAGATGTAGCAGTCTTTTTCCTGGTTGTAAAACAGCTTATCCGGAGAAAATGGGTACTTGCTGTTATAATGGTCACTTTGCCCTTTGTCGAACATTCCGTATTTTACAAAAGGGATGATCTGTTTCTGTTCAAGCAAGGTATAGTTCTCTTCAGAACCATAGCCCGCATCCGCTGTAAGTTTTTTAGGCGCCTTACCATAGCTGGCCTCATGCTGGGCCAGATGAACGGCCAGTGTGGAGGTGTCTGCCGGGTTATGATGGATCGTGTAATTAACAATAAACTGATTGGACGTAGATATCTGTACATTATAACCAGGTTTCAATTGTCCATTTCTCATATGATCTTCCTTCATTCGCATAAAGGTGGCGTCCTTATCGGTTTTACTGAAGCTGTTCCTTTCTCCCAATAGGGCTTCCTGCTGTTCATATTTAGCGATATTTGCCGGAAAATGCCTGTTGATATAACTCAGCTTAGCCCTTACCTTCTTATTAATATTTTCCTTCCCTGAAAGCTTTTCATTGAGCTTTTCTATAGTGGCATTTACCTTGCTGCTGTCTATCTCCGTGAAATCAGGCGGTTCAGGCATCTTGTCCTCCTCCCCGGCCAGATGCTGCGCATACTGCCAGATCTCGGTCAGTTGTTTTTTCATCTTTTCCTTATTGGTCTGGATCGCCTTTTTCCAGACAAAGGTGTATTTGTTCGCATTTGCTTCGATTTTGGTGCCATCCGTATTGATCTCCTCGATGCTTAACAGACCCTCGGCTGACAGTAACTTAACTACATCTTCAAACACACTGCGGAGTGCATGCTTCAGACGAACTCCACGAAAGCGATTGATCGTATTGTGATCGGGATAGCTCATCGAACTCAGCCACATAAAAAAGACGCTTTCTCTACAGGCTGCAGCCAGTTTTCGGCTGGAATAAATGTTGGTCACATAGCCATAGACCAGAACTTTAAGCAACATTTGCGGATGATAACTCGAACTGCCTTTGATATGATAGGCTTTTAGTAGCGGACCAACGTCTATTTTGTCAATGATCTCATTTACAATTCTAACGGGGTGTCCTTTGGGGATCAATTCTTCCAGCGTTGGCGGGATAGCCATTATCTGCTGTTGATTATAAGGCTTAAAAACGGGTTGTCTGACTGCCATTTCGCTTGCATTTATTACCTAAATATAAGTAAATCAATCGATTAATACAAGTATCAAACCAAAAAAACATCCTAATAAAAAAGAGGGTGATCATTATTTATGATACACCCTCTTTGATTATTATAAAAAAACCAATCCGTTTTACTGTTGTCTTTGCAAAACGCCGGCAAATTTGGTTTCGTAATCCTTTAACTGATCTTGCAGCTTTTTGTTTAGCTCCATCCTGTGATTATCAGCGGTAACGCCTGCAAGACCGTTTATAAATGATACGCCGTATTGTACGTCGCGCATGCTCATGTCGCCACTTTTATCCTGTAACAGCGCATAATTATAATCCAATTGATCGGTTAAATAATCGTCAACGCTTTTTACAAACTTATCGCCCAAAACTATATCATGTAATGTATAGGCGGTTTGTGCCAGGAATATTTTACGATCGGCAACATCAAGCCCGGGATTAATATCAGGCAATACCTCATCATATTTATGAAGCACTTTCAGGGCAAGGTCAGGGTGGCCGTCTTTTATCAAGCCCTGGGCAAGGTCCAAAAATGTTGTAACCATTACAGGGTAAAACATGGTGGCTGATTCATGGTCAAGATACCTTGCATGTTTAAAATTACCAAATTTGAATTTGGTCATGATATTATTATACATCACCAGGCTGTTGATCTTACTCAACTGATCCTTAACGGTAGTATCTGTTTGCAATGGCATCAGGTGATAGGTAAAGCCTTCTTTATAAAGGTATGGCTGTAAACCTATCAGGTTTTCATTGCCTATGGTTGTGGTAAAACAAATTGGCCGTTTCCAGTTATTATGCGCAAGGATATCCATCATGGCCAGGTTTTCTTTGGTCACATAGTTGGAGGTGTATTTCCAGGTCATTTCTTTCGCCAGTTTGTCTTTCTGATCAGGCGAGATCACGTGGTTGTTTAAAACGTCATCGGGGTTAATGGTGATCTTAAAGTTTTTGGTTGGCAGATAATTTCCAAGCTCACCGTTTTGATATTGCTCCTTAACATTTCTATCGTCGGAGGTAATAAAGTCGAAAACTTCTTTTACATCGGTATAACCGGCAACTTTTTTGTCGTCAAAATAAATAATATCGCGCACGCCTTCTTTGTATTTATCATAAGGCATGGTAATAGGCAGCGGCGCCGAATTGTTCATTTTTTTCTGCATCTGCTGTATATACCAGTCACCAGTGAACAAGCTTAGGTTAACAATACGCACATCGGACCGGATGCCTTCTACTTCCTGGTCGTACCATAACGAATAAGTGTCGTTATCGCCATAAGTAAATAAGATGGCATTTGGCGGGCACGATATAAGGTAATTGTAGGCCATATCATGCGGCGTCATTTTGGTTGAACGGTCGTGATCTTTCCATTCCTTGCTGGCCATAAGTACCGGCACGGCCAGTAAACAAACGCCTGTAGCCAGTAAAGCTGCGGTTTTGGCGTTTGCCTTTATCTGTATAAATTCAGCAAGGGCAATTACCCCAAGGCCTATCCAAATGGCAAATGCATAAAAGGAGCCCACGTACGAGTAATCGCGCTCGCGCGGCTGTATGCTCGGCTGGTTCACGTATAGTACGATGGCTATCCCTGTGAAGAAGAAGAGCAGCAATACAATAAGCGCATCGCGTTTTTTACGCTGAAATTGATATACGCAGCCAAATAAACCTAAGATTAAAGGCAGGGCGTATAAAGGCGTATAAGTATTGCCCAACTGGATGCCTTGTCCGGGTATTTTTGGGCCGCCGACAATAGATTTTGGCAGGTGCCTGGTACCATCCAGTATCCCGGTGGTCCAGTTACCGTCAACAGCGGTCATGCTTTGCTGCCCGTCGGCATCATTATAACGTCCCACAAAATTCCATAAAAAGTAACGCACGTACATCTGGTAAATTTGCCAGCTGAACATCCATTTCATGTTATCGCTAAAAGTTGGCGCCTGTCCTTCCGGAATTTGCAGCCATTCGTGATAAAATTGCGGATCCTGCCCTTCGCTGCTATACATACGCGGCAAAAAGGTGGTATGGTCGTAAACATAATTTTCCTTTTTACCGGAGATCTCGTATTTGGTCGGCCCTTTGCGGTAAAGGGTGCTGCCTTCGGTTTGATCAGTAACTTTCGCATCAAAATACTGGCCGAACAATAAAGGGTTTTCGCCGTATTGGATACGGTTTAAATAGCCGTAAAGGGTAAAAGCATTGTCGGGGTGCGAGTTGTCGAGGTTGGTGTCGGCAACAGCACGGATTGGGATATACGCGAAAGAACTATAACCGAAATATACAAACGTCACGCACAAAAATGCCAGTGTCATCAAAGGCTTCTGGTATTTGGTGCCATACCATATACCGGCAACCAGCACAGCAATAATAATAAGGAAAAAGAAGAATGCCCCGCTCCAGAAACCCATTCCCAATGAATTAACAAAGAAAAGGTCGAAATTGGCTGCAATGGCTATAGTATAACCCCTCACAAAATATTGTACAAACACCAGGATAAGCACACCTATAAGGAATGTGCCTATGGCGCCGCCAACGTTAATATTTTTGCCGCGCCTGAAGTAGTAAACCAGGGCAAGAGCAGGTATAGTTAATAAGTTAAGCAGGTGGATACCGATAGAAAGGCCGATTACATAAGCGATAAAGATGATCCAGCGGTCGGCGCCGGGCTCGTCAGCATGGGCATCCCATTTAAGTATTCCCCAAAAAACAACGGCGGTACAAAGGGACGACAGGGCAAACACAATGGTTTCTACAGCCGAGAACCAGAACGTATCGCTAAAGGTAAAGGCCAGCGCACCAACCAAACCAGCGCCCATTATCAGGTAAACGCGGCCCTGGTCCATAGTTTCGCCGGCTTTATAAAGCATCTTCTTGGCCAGCATTGTGATGGTCCAGAACAGGAACATGATAGTTGCTCCGCTGGCCAGTGCAGCCATCATATTGGTAAAATAAGGCACTTTGGTATTGTCGCCCATTGACAGCAGCGAGAACGCTTTGCCAAGCATGGCAAACAAGGGGTAACCGGGCTGGTGGGCCACCTGCAAACGGAAGGCGCAGGAAATAAACTCACCGCAATCCCAAAAGCTTACAGAAGGTTCTAACGTTAAAATGTAAGTAATTGAGGCTATAACAAAACACAGCCAGCCTAAAAGGTTATTTATTTTTTTGTATTCCATGGATCACAAATAATGGATTTTTGCAGGGTAAATATGAGGATTTTTATAGGTTATTTAAAAAAACAATTGAGGCTTAACAACTTTTAACATAAAACTAAGCATAATTCAATTTAACGAGCGCAAATATGGGAAAAAAGTCGGGAAGTGCGAAAGTTGGTAAAGTGCGGAAGGCGGAAAGACGCAAAGTGCGATGCGGGTAGTGTTAACTTAACAGTAGTAACACCGCCTAACAGCACCTAACAGTGCATAACACCTTTTTGCTTTATATACTTGATAGTTAATGAGTTATTTTTTTTAGTTGACAAAACGCGACATAATCTGATCATTATCCGGCCGTAATTTCTTTAAAAAAACATTGATTTTAAAGGGTTTTTATGCAAAATGTGCAGCCTTTTGAAGTATACGCCTGAAAACTAATTGATTACAGGCACTTAAACCTTCTTGCGACACACAGCCGCTAACTTTCCTTCGTGGGCATGCTGAACCTCCTGCCGCCACCAAACCGACTTTTGACTAAAGACTCCAGACTGAAGACTTAACAAGAGGGCATTTGGTGCGGCCTGCGCTCAGGCTCACCACATGCCCGGTATCCGTTACCCTCGTGCGAAACGTTTGTAATGAAATGACTTTTGGTTATTAACAAATAAATCCAGGTACCCGGCCAGGCAATGCTTCCTTATCTAACATTCCGATATCGCGGTTAAACGGCACACTTAAACGGCAGGCGGGCTGTTTCATTGAGCGGTAGTTAATTAATAGTTTGCCGTAACTAAAATGTAACAAATAAATTACATAATAATTAATTTGTTACATTTTGACATGTTAACTTTTTCTTTTAGGTTTACACAACCTAATTAAGTTTATAGCACCTAAATAAGCTTATCGCAATGAACAGTAGTAATGTCGCCGCTGTGCTAAATCTTATAGTAAAACAATTAAAAATCCCGGTTACCCGGCAAAGTATAAAGGATGAACTGCAAAAACATCCGGGTGGATACAGTTTGCTTACTGTTAGCGACACGTTAGATAACTGGAGCATACCTAATGCAGCTTACCAGGTAACATTTAAGGAATTGCTTAAAGCAAAAATACCCCTGCCGTTTATAGCATGTTTTCGGGCCGCGGAACTTACGCTGGTAAAACAGCTAAATGACAAACAGGTTACCCTATCAAATGATCGTTATAATAATCATCAGTTAAGTGCAGATGAATTTATAAAACATTTTCAGGGTACCATTTTGGTTTTTCAAAAAGATACCCTATCCGGCGAGCCGGATTACCCTGCCAAACGAAGAAAAGAAGTAATTGAAAGTATGCGTATTCCCTTTGCAGTTTCAGGGTTTGCGCTCATATTAATTCTATTACTGTTGTTAAATCAATCATACCTTTCTGTATTTAACTGGCATACTGGCTTGTTAGTTTTTTTTAAACTGCTGGGGCTGGCCGCTTCCATACTATTGCTTATACAAAGCATTGATGCGAATAACCCCCTGGTACAAAAATTTTGCGGGAGCGACAGTAACAAAAACTGTAATGCTATCCTTTCATCGGAATCAGCAAAAATAAGCGAAGAACTAAGCTGGAGCGAAATAGGTTTTTTTTATTTCGCCGGCACCCTGCTCGCTTTGCTGTTTCATGGTGGTGATAAAAGCCTGGTGCAGTTGCTGGCCTTCATTAATTTGCTGAGCTTGCCCTATACCTTTTATTCCGTTTATTATCAATGGCGGGTTGCCAAACAATGGTGCATTTTCTGTTGCACTGTACAAGCACTGTTATGGTTTGAATTTTTTGCCTTTGCACCCTACCTGTTTAGCGGGATACAATTGCCTGATTTACAGCAATGGGGTACTTTGTTTGTTTGTATGTTCAGCCCAATCCTGTTATGGATATTTATAAAGCCCCATTTAATAAGTACACAGCAAATGCCGTTGCTAAAACAGGAGCTGTATAAATTTAAGTATGATAAAGATTTATTTCAAAAGGCGCTTAATGCAGGGAATAAATACGCCTTGCCTGCAGACGAGGATACTATTATTATAGGCAATCGCGAAGCAAATAATATAGTTACCCTGGTATCTAACCCTTTTTGTACTCACTGTTCAAAAGCGCATAGGCTTTTGGACGACTTATTAAGTATCAGGGCCAATATAAAACTCCAACTGGTTTTTGTATGCAGGAGTTACGCAAAAGAAATTGACCAAAAAGTCACCAGTCATTTCATCGCTTTAAAATCAGCCGGAAACGAGACCAAACTTAAAGAAGCGATAAATGGATGGTACAATCAAAAAGTAAAAAATTATGAATTATGGAAAAAAGACTACCCGGTGATAGAACCGGTAATTGAATTTGACGCAATTTCAAGACAAAAAGAGTGGTGCCGGATAGCAGATATTAACAGTACGCCAACCATATTTATTAATGGGCGCAGGTTGCCCCAGGTTTATCAACCCGATGATATTAAATATATTTTGTAAAAATTATAAAAGAATTTGTTTCGCGAACAAAAAAGTTGCCTGTCTTCAGGAAAACAGGATAGGGAAAGCCGCAACCCGATAAAAAGAGGCAATCTACTCATACTTGAAAACAGAAGTATTATGAAAACTTTAGATTTAAAATTTGTGAGCGTAAAAGAAATGCTCACTAAAGAACAAATGAAGTTGATTAGTGGTGGGGTACAGGAATCTGGTCACTGTGGTTTTACAATAAATTCAGACTGCGGCGGAGGCGTCGAAATTATGCCTTGCGACGGAAGTGCGACCTACTGTGAGGGGTTTTGTGATGGAGAGTGCGACGCCAATAACTGTTGTGACGATGGCGGGTACTATGCCGATTAAGTAAACATTCAGTAACCCGAAGTAGTAGTGCACTACTACTTCGGAAATAATAAATTGATATATCATACGATTATCCGGATTCCAAAAATTAAGCTCAGCGATGAGGCTGTTAAGCTACCGCACGCTATCGCTGCAAAAAAACGGGTTATGCAGTATTGGTTTCAAGGCATAAAGCGCTGATAAAAGTAAATTGATAGCTTAAATACCAAAAATGATAAAACCGTTATTTCTAAAAATACTAAATTATGAACATACGACATTCAACGATGATCTTGTTTTTGATAAACTGCTTTTTTGCTAATGCTCAAAAACTACCGACAGTTCAAACGGTCAGCCTCCGGGCTCCCGTCAGTATAAAAATTGATGGCAAGCCAACAGAATGGGATAATAAGTTCCAGGCATACAATAACGCTACCAATGCGTTTTACACAATTGCGAACGATGATGATAACCTTTATTTAACTATTCAGGTAACGGATATTTACGTTATCAACAAAATTTTCAGTTCAGGCATCACGTTCATCATCAATAAATCAGGCGAAAAGAGTGACGAAAATGCCATTTCAATCACTTATCCTGTAATTGACCGCACAGGCAGGCCAAATATAGATTTAACGCATAAACCGCAAGGAGGCAATGCTGACTCGGTTGTTGTAGCCAATAACGCACATGTCAGTAATAAAGTTAAATGGATAAGAGTAACAGGAATAAAGGAGTTGGACACACTTACCTCGGTTTATAACAGAGAGGGGATTAAAGCTGCGGGATTATTCGATAATAAAATGGCCTATACTTATGAATTATCCATTTCCTTAAAAGATTTGGGGCTGGCAGCAGACACCCCGGCAAAATTTGCCTATCACCTGGAATTTAATGGCGCCAGCATAAATAATATGAACGGTTATACTACGGGGCCGCTTAGTAAAACTGGTTTTCCAACCTCGGTACATATAGAGCCGGGGGCGTTGTTACTTACGCGGGACAATCTTCGCTTTATGGAGTCGACCACTGATTTTTGGGGGGAATATACTTTAGCTAAAAAGTAATATTAAACAGCGTAAATTGAAATTTTCTTTTTATAAACAGCAGGACAATTTAGATTGCGGCCCAACTTGTTTGCGCATGATCGCAAAATCTTATGGCCGTAATTATCCTATCCAAAAATTGAGGGCCTTGTGTTTTACTAACAGGGGGGGCACTACTTTATGGAATTTGGCCGACGCGGCCGAAAAAATAGGTCTCCGCTCGTTAGGGGTAAGGCTCACCATTGATCAGTTGAAAGACGCGCAGCTTCCCTGCATTTTACACTGGCGCCAAAATCATTATGTGATCCTTTATAAAGTTAAATCTGATTCGTATTACATCGCCGATCCGGCCAAAGGATTATTGAAGCTGCCGGAAAAAGAATTCAGGCATAACTGGTTTTCAAACAAGGAGTTGTATGATGGCGTCTCGCTTTTGCTGGCGCCGGCGCCAAAGTTTTATGAATTAGCCGACGATAAGGAAAATGATATAAAATGGACAGCCATACTCAAATATTATTATCAGTACAAACAACTGTTTTTCCAGCTGCTTATTGGTTTAGGAATCGGCACACTTATCCAGCTGGCTGCCCCGTTTTTTACCCAGGCTATAGTCGATACCGGCATTAATACCCATAACCTCAACTTTGTTTACTTAATACTGATTGCCCAACTGATGTTTTTTTTTGGCAGCATGAGCATCAATTTTATTCGTTCGTGGATTTTGCTTCACGTTAGTGTACGCATTAACGTTTCTATCCTTACAGATTTCCTGGTTAAGCTCATGAAACTGCCGCTCAGTTATTTTGAAACCAAAACAACCGGCGACGTAATGCAGCGCATGAGCGATCAGCAAAAAATCGAAAGCTTTTTAACCGGTACAGCCTTAACAACCCTCTTTTCAATGGTCAATCTCGTGGTTTTTACCATTGTGCTGGTTTATTATAATGTATTGATTTTTTTGATCTCACTGGTCAGCACGGCAATTTATATATTGTGGATAGCGATTTTTTTGAAACGCCGGCGCGATCTTAATTATCAGCAATTCAGTATTGCGTCCAGCAACCAGAGCAATGTTGTTGAACTTGTTAATGGCATGCAGGAAATTAAATTAAACAACTGCGAAAAACAGAAACGGTGGAGCTGGGAAAATATACAAGCCAGTTTATACAGGTTCAAAATCAAAAATCTTGCCTTAAGTCAGGCCCAGCAAACCGGTTCGTCGTTTATAAACCAGGTAAAAAACATACTGATAACTTTTATAAGCGTAAAGGCTGTAATCGACGGTAATATGACGCTTGGCGGTATGATGGCCATACAATATATTGTTGGGCAGGTAAGCAGCCCGATTGAGCAAATGATCGGTTTTATACAATCGTACCAGGATGCCAGAATAAGCCTGGAAAGATTAAACGAAATACACCAGTTAGAGGATGAAGAACCTGCAAACCTGGTTTATATACATCAATTGCCTGCCAATAAAAGTATCTTCATAAAAGACCTTACTTTCAGTTATCCCGGCGCCGATGTTAGTCCGGTTTTGGAAAATATAAACCTGGACATACCAGAGGGTAAAACTACCGCGATAGTAGGTATGAGCGGCAGCGGTAAAACCACGTTGTTAAAATTACTGCTCCGTGTTTACAAGGCACAGCAAGGGAAAATAAAGGTTGGGAAAATACACCTGTCCAGTTTGAGCTATAAGATCTGGAGAAACAGTTGCGGCACAGTGATGCAGGATGGGTTCATTTTTGCTGATACCATCACCAACAATATTGCCGTTGGCGACGATTATGCAGACTACGATAAATTATATGAGGCCATTGAAACAGCTAACCTTACCGATTACATCAACGAATTACCATTTGGTTTGCATACAAAAATAGGCGCCGGTGGCCACGGCCTGAGCCAGGGGCAAAAACAAAGGCTGCTGATAGCCCGCGCTGTTTATAAAGACCCTGAGTACCTGTTTTTTGATGAAGCAACAAACGCGTTGGACGCAAATAACGAAAAAATAATAATGGACAACCTGAACCGCTTTACTACCGGAAAAACGGTGGTAGTAGTGGCACACCGTTTAAGTACAGTTAGAAATGCAGATAATATTGTTGTGTTGCACAAAGGCCAAATTATAGAACAGGGTACTCATCAAAACTTAACTGAACTGAAGGGTGAGTACTATAACCTGGTAAAAAATCAATTGGAATTAGGAGTGTAGTTTTATATCGATGGAATTTGCGAATAGTAAAGATCAGGTACATACTGAACAAATGCAGGACATTATTGGTACACCGCCCCGGTGGCTTTACCGGTGGGGCATTAGTTTGGTGCTTGGCATAGCGCTGATATGTATTTTTATTTCGTCCCTTATCGACTATCCCGAGGCAGTTCAAACACGGTTAAAACTCGTTGCGGTATATCCACCCTATATTGTGGCTTTAAAGGATTCAGGCCGGTTAAACAAAATAATTGTTCAAAATGAGTGCGAAGTGAAAAAAGGAGACGCTTTAGCAATCATCCAAAGTGCAGCCGGCAATAATGGCGTTATTGCCCCTGTGAGCGGGAAGTTAAACTACGCAGGTATACTTCGTGAAAATGAGCATTTGGTACCCGGTCAGCATATTTTTTACATAAACAATGAGAAGGGCGGATTTTACGGAGAGATGATTATACCCCAAAATGACGTGGATAGGGTCAAAAAAGGGCAGCGGGTTATCGTTAAAATCAGGAACTCCCGCGATGAAAATCACAGCCTCCTCAAAGGAACCATCAAATACATTACAAATGATCAGCTAAAAAATGAACAATACCTTGCGGAGGTGGATTTTGACGGCCCTGAGCAGAATAATGAAACCGATTATTTATTTTTAAGAAACGGATTAATGACTGATGCAGAAATTATTATAGTGAAAACAACCCTTTTGCGCCGTTTATGCGAAAGCTTGACTAGGAGGATAAAATGATGCGTATTGTTTTGATATCGCTTTTCTTAATATCGGCCCTGAAATTAATGGGGCAGCAAAACAGTACTAATGGACAGCCTTTGCCGGCGCCGGCCTTAGCGTTTCGCCAGGTGAGTGGTATTGTACAGGACAGTACCGGCGCTGCCATTGCAGGGGCTACGGTGAAGCTGGTATCGGCAAAAGATTCAGTCGTGACCACTACTGACAACGACGGGATATTTATATTCGATAAGGTAAAAATGGCAACATTTACCCTCTCCGTGTCCGAGATAGGTTACACAACCAGTGTAAGAAAATGCTTAAATAACGACTTGTCGCGTAAAATAGTGCTTGAACCTGTGATATTAAGAGACCGGCCTTATCAGCTTAAACCGGTAACTATTAATGGCAGGCCAACCATTGTTTATAAAGTTGACACGGTTGAGTACAGGGCAAGCGACTATAAAGTACCCGAAAACGCCACCGTTGATCAACTGCTTAAAAAAATGGAAGGAATGGAACTTGGGCGCGACGGTTCATTAACTTACCAGGGCGAGGCGGTAACAAAGGCAAAGCTTAATGGCAGGCTTTTTTCGGGGGGAGATGTGACCCAGGCCATCCAGAATTTACCGGCCTCCATTGTTGATAAAATACAGATAATTGACGACTACGGCGACCTTGCCGCCAGGACGGGAGTGAAGGACCGCGATCCTACAAAAACGCTGAATATCACAACAAAAGCTGATAAATCAATCGGCAATACCGTTCATATTGTATCGCAGGAAGGAAATAATGACAGGTACAACGAACAGTTATCATACCAAAATGTAAATGCCAATAGGGTGATAAGCCTCATCGGCAATGTAAAAAGCACCGTCAATGGCATCGCCTCATCAACTTCAACCGCCGCGCCGCTTAGTACGGGTACAACTAATAACGTTTCAGGCAGTAATCCGCAGCTGGCGGCGCAATCGCCGGTACCCGGTACAACCCACTCCGCATCTCCCACACTTAGCTATACCGATGATTGGGGGACCAAGCTGGTTGCTACAGGCAGCTATGCCTATAATTTTAATAACACCAATTCTGTAAGTAATAGTTACGGGCAGGCAAATTCAAGTTTCGGATCAAGTGATTTTAAAAACAACAGCACTTCAAAAAACGACAGTAAGGGCCAAGCTGTGAAATTTGAATTAGACTATAACCTTGATAATGCCAACTACATTCAAATAAATCCTTCCTATGATCGCAATACTTCGGCTGTAAACAGCAGTGCGTTAACGGATAATTTAAATTATTTTACAACCGGGTTTGAACATCCGGTTGTAAGCCTGGTAACTAACAATCCAACAACTAGTTATGATTATGGTTTAACCGCCTTGTTTTTTCATGCCTTTAAAAATCCCAGCCGGAATTTTTCGGTACAGGCGGGTTTTACACAATCAAATACGCAAATAAACGGCGATAAACGCGCAGATTATCGCTATTATATGGATACCACGCAAAATGTACAGGTTAGCGACTCCTTATCACATCTGTTAACCTTTAAAAGCAGCGACCGCAAAATATATCGTTCGGTTATTACTTATGTTGAGCCGCTTGGTAAGCTGTCTCAGCTTGAATTTACTGCGCAAATAAAAAGTTCCGTTTATAACAACAAAGCCATATCAGATACCGTGCTGGCAAATGGCCAATTACAGGAGCTCACCCGATTGGAGAACATTTTTAATTTTTCGTTCACCGAGAGCAGGGCAACATTTGCCTATAGATATAACGGTAAAAAGAGTAGCTTAACGCTGGGCGCTGCAATGGTCCCCACCGTTTTATCAGGCACCCAGGTAGACAATAATACAAATAACAGTATTTCAACATCCCGGTCTGACTTCAGAATGATTCCTATATTCCGTTATTCATATGCATGGTCCAAAACGGAAAGATTCCAGGTATTCTACACCGGGACCAACACCGAGCCTGGTTTTCAGCAAATACAGCCTTTTACCGATCGGTCTGATCCAAATAATATTGTCATTGGTAACCCCAATCTTAAGCCAACGTTCACGCATAGCCTTACGGCCAGTTATAACAAGTATTTCCCTAACGATAAGTTTAATGTTTCCTATAAAGTACAGGGCCTGTTGTATGATAACCAGGTAGCTACAAATATTTTACAGGCAACCGTACCCATCACCAATACATTAAATAAAACGATCAACGAGACCGGCTTTGTTAATTTGAATGGTGATAAAGCGGTTAAAAGCAGTTACTCCATTTCAAAACAATTAGACAATCGCAATTATGACCTTGTATTGAACGGTAACATAAATTATTACTATACCAATGCGATGAGCGACAACATACTATACCATACAACAGTGTGGGATTTTAACGAAAGGCTTGGCCCGCAGATAACTTTGAATGACAATACTTTGATGATAAACCCTTTTGCAGGTTATGAGATTTACCGGTCATTTACCGGCACCTTAAATGCAATGCCGGGTGATATCCGCACAATTAAATTAGCTATCGACGGCCAGGTATATTTGCCGCAAAATTTCCAGGTGCATTATGATGCGGGCAAAAATTACATAAAGGGTTTTGCAAACTACAACCTCAATCCACTGGTTATTAACGCCGGACTGGAGAAACGGTTTACAAAGGCACATAACTTAACCCTTACGTTTGACGTGTTTGATATCCTGCATCAAAATAATTTTATCCAGCAATCTATTACACCGCAGGCCACAACCTATACATTGTCTAACACCCTGAGCAGGTATTTTTTAGTTGGTTTGAAATTCAACTTACAAAAATGGGGCGGAACCCCAACCCGAAATGGACAGCCATTAAAACGAAGGGGCGACGGAAGCTTTGTTAATTAAATGAATTTAACGATTACCCGTTCTGGCCGCAAGGGCTTTTGAAGTTGCCACAAGGCCCCTGCCTTGTGGCCCGCAGGCAGGTAGCCCGCTGTCAGTCGTTTACACAGGCCCATTATACGCGTTTATTGCATTATACTACGCAATAGTGTATTTTTAAAGCGCCATGAGCCGCAAACACAAATTCAACAATCGGGACCAGCTTCATTTCTGTCTGCAGGTTGTAACTTTTGCCGTAGTGGGCTCGGGAGACATTTTACCGGCTGGCCCTTTAACATAATGAACAGGTGGTTCACTACCTGTCAGCGGGGCACGAGAACTCGGCGCTGTGGCATTTGCGCTGCATTCTCGCGCCAGAATGGGTGATAATTGGCGCTGTAATAGTTACGGGTGGTGGTTTAACAGCAGGAGAAGAAGCTGGTAATTTAGCAATTAGCCTGACCAGAAATCCCGAAGTTACGGAAGGTGCAAGCAGCGTTTTTTCTATAATTACTAAAAAAATTGCTGGCCAAATGGCAAAGCGCGGTTGGACGACACAACTAATACAAAAAGTCGTAAACAATGCCGTTAAAATAGGAACTTCAATAAATAGAGCGACTGGAAATGTAGCAACAGCTTATTTTGACAGTTCTGGAGCATATGTAGTAAAAGATAATGTCACAAATGAGATTATACAAATTAGTGATAGATTAGATCCCAACTGGACCGTAGACCAGTCAATTAAAGTACCCTAATATTATAAGTGTATGAATAAAGTGGAATTATTATTTAAAGATAGAGGAATCTCAAGAGCAGGTACTTATGTATATACCAAGCAAACTGCAATAGATTTTGTTAATGAGTGCAGAAAACTTAATATAGGTATTTTAGGTATAGATGCATTAATCATAAGAGGGGATTTTACTGAACCTAGTATAGCCAACAGCATCGATTTTACAGCTACCCCGTATTTACAAAATTTTCCAAAAAATATATGGGATGCTTCAATTATTTTTTTAGAACAAAGGGATGATATTTATTATTTTGAAATTGTGTGTTCAGATGAATAAGGGGTAGTGTTACAGTTTTGTTGATCGCTTGTAATATATTGATAATCAATATCTATTTGAGACCAGAACTAAAAAATCAGAAAAAAGCGGATGGTATTAAGGTACCATTCGCTTTGTTTTTGTACATTAGAGGGCACCTAACTGCCTGAACCTTTATACCGTGTATCAAAACTGTCGTTAATATAAAACAAGATATTTTAGTTTCACGGCGCTTCGCGTAAGCGATTGCAGTGAAAAACCCACAGCCCCGGTAAAAACAATAAAAAAAGGCCTTAAATTCACCGGGGCGAGGATTTGTAACGAAAAGCGCGACCCCCTTTTTCTACCAAAAGGGGGATACGCCCAAATTTCAGTTTGCAGTTTTAAGTTGGCAGTTTGCAGCCAATGAATAGTGAGTGGTGAATGGTGAGAAAGGAGCCGGGCTATACTTGCACTTATACCACTCATTCAAGCCATCCCAACCCATTACAACTCTTCCAACCCTCGCCAAACTTACAACCTTCCAACTTTCCAACAAATTTCCAACCTTCCAACATTATAACTTTCCAACCTTCCAACAAATTCCCAACCTTCCAACATTACAACTTTCCAACCTTCCAACAAATTCCCAACCTTCCAACATTTCAACAAATCCCTAAAAACATTCTACCCCTAATTCCGTTAGCTTTTAGTGAATAAATTAATGAAATTTTTATTTGATGATAAATAATACTTATTTTGTTGCGATGCAAAATATCTACCATTTTCCTATTAAAAAAATCACATTAATTGCTGCAATTATTGTGTTTACAGTGCAATTTGGTAAAGCACAATCTGTTTACCTGCCATATTCGTACCAGCTTGATCAAAAATTTAATTCGAGCATATACTCCATCAATAGTTCGTTCCATACTTCGCTTAAGCCTTTTTTAATTGATAGCCTGATAGCGCCGAGGTATAACCAGCTGATGAATGTTGGGGTTGACAGTACCCGCAAAGGATGGATAGTACGCAAGCTGCTTAACGAGCATTTGTTTGATGTAAAAACCAAAGAATATACTTTTTACGGCGATTACCTGCCCGACCTGCAATTGGGCCGCGATTTTAGCGACCATATTACTACCGACCTGAATACCCGCGGCTACCAGTTTGGCGGAACGGTTGGCGATAAGTTTTTCTTTTATACCAGCGGTTACGAAAACCAGGGCAAGTTCCCTACCTATTACAGTAATGTTGTAAAATCGGTAAATATAATACCGGGCCAGGCGTATAACCGTGATTTCGGGCAGGCGGCAACAACGGCAGATTGGTCGTACGTTACGGCGATAATGTCGTACACGCCCATAAAGCAGTTGAATATTACCCTGGGCGAGGACAAAACATTTATAGGCGATGGCTATCGCTCGTTATTATTGTCGGATTTTTCGCCCAATTATCCTTTGCTGCGTTTAACGGCCAATTTGGGTAAGGTACAATATATGATCCAGTGGGCCTATATGGAAGACCAGAAGGCGCCGCAGTTTGATTCTTTCGGTAACAACCGCCGCAAATGGGGCGCTTTCCACTACCTCGACTGGAACATTACCAACCGCCTGTCTTTAGGGTATTTTGATGCTATTATTGTTTCGGAAGCGGATGATCAGGGCCATTTGCATGGCTTCGACCCCAATTTTATCGACCCGATAGTTTACACCAACTCTATCAATTCAACGCCGTCGCAGCCGGATAATGCCTTGATGGGTTTTACCGCCAAGTATAAAATTTTGGATAAATCGGCCATTTACGGCCAGCTGCTTTTAGACAGGGTTAGTGGAAGCGGGAATGGCAATACCAACGGCTTTCAGCTGGGTATAAGGGGCGCCGATTTGTTTAAGGTTACCAATTTTAATTATTTGTTCGAGTTTAACACCGTAAAACCATACACTTACTCCAGCGCGCAGCCAATAACCAGCTATACCAATTTTGAAGAGCCCCTGGGCGATCCGCTTGGCGCAAATTTCAGGGAGTTTATAGGGATCCTGAATTATTCGATAGGGCGTTTTGATTTTATGGGCCAGGTAAACTACGCCAAATACGGCCTTGACCCTAAAAATGCCGATTTTGGCAAAAATGTAATGGCTCCTTACGTACCATCCAGTGCATCAACCACCGTTGGGCAGGGCATTACTACCAGCTTATATTATGGCGAAGGCACGATATCGTACCTCATCAATCCGAAATATAATTTACGGCTCGAAGGCGGCGCATTATTACGAGCTGAAAAAAACGCATTGGGTGATAATAAAACTGTTTTGTTCACCTTTGGCCTGCGCAGCACCTTCAGGAATTTGTATCATGATTTTTAGGAATGATGTTGTAATGTTTGAAAGTTGAAATGTTGCAATGTTGAAGAGTCAGGCTGACCTCGGGCGCTTTTTGTGTTAACTAACATTACAACATTTCAACCTTTCAACAAAATCCCTTAAAACTTCCACGACACCCCTGTCATAAAATAAAATACGGACGATTTATTGGATGGCTTAACAGAAGTAACATCCGCCGGCAGCTGACTTTCGGGGATGGAATACGTTGGCGCTATTTGAAAAATAAAATGCCCGGCTTTATAAATGCACGGCGCCGCAATTTCATAATTTAATACAGCGTAAGCGCCGGTATTGTCTGCACCGGCACTAACGGTAAATGTTGGCGAGATAAGCAAAAGATCTTTATCTGTAAATATGCTTTTTTTTATAAAGTCGTGGGAGAGGTCGAGGCTTGCAAAGAATTCATTAGCCACCCCCTGTTTGTTTATATTATAGATAGCACTCAGCGAGGGGCTTAAAAAATAGCCCGCGTCATAGTCGAAATTTATATCGAAGGAATTGCGCACAGAGGAAGTGATCTGAGTACTCGAAGCCCTGAAAAATTGCCTGCTATATGATGCACCAGCCGAGAGATCGTCGGTAATATCCTTGTCATATCCGGCGGTTAGTCCGCCGCCATCTAAATTTTTGGTTTTTTTTGTGGGGAGGTAGTACAAGCTTCCCGAAAAATAGATGCCCGATTTTAAAGTGTATTTTATTCCGGGGATGATGGACGGGGTTGTCACCGAATCTGTACGTCCCATAAAAACGCCATTGCTTAAATAGTTAAGCGACACCCTGAAAGAGGAAGCCGCACCGGTGCTTTTGTCGCCTGGTTTGGTTTTATCATCCGGCTGGGCCGTGGCTTGACCAAAAGCGCTGTGCGCAAATAATAACAGAATAATAATATGAAAAAGCGTTTTGGGTAGTTTATTTAACATTTAGGATAAGTGGCTTTAACTTTATTTAACCGGCTGAAAATTAGTGTTTTTATTTTTTGAAAATGATAAATTTATATTTATGTTTATCGTGACTAATTAATTAACTAATATCCATATTAGGGACAATAAACCATTAAATAACCTTAAATAAACAATTGAACATGAAAAAGCTTATCCTTTTTAGCGCTGCAATGCTATTTGCAGCCGTAACTTTTGCACAAACTACTAATGAAAGTGCGACAAAAGCACCAGAAAAAGTTGCAATAAACACCAGTAACATCACTCAGCCCAATAGTGCTATATCTGCGGATATTGCCGCTGATAAATTGGAAATTGCAGCGAAAGATAATGCCAGGAAAGTAGCCGATGCAAAACTTAATACCGACGCTGCCATAGTTAGAATGGATATAAAAGAAAAAAATTATACAAAACTGAAAACAGATGTAGTAGCCTTAAAAGCTGCCCGTAACGCGTTTTACATTGACAAAGCGGAATTGAGGAAAGAAATAAAAAGCTTGAAGCAAGATATCGCGATAAACAAAAAACAAAAACACTATAAACATTAGGATAATATAGTTTTAATAAAAAAGGTGGATACCAGCCGGTATTCACCTTTTTTATTAAATACCGGCACATTGGTTTAATTTCTCTCCTGCCTGCACGGAAACTTTTTTGGTTTTGATCTTCCGGTCATTTCAAAATAATATTTCTTTTAATGTTACTTTCAAAGGCGTTAAAACTTATTGATTAACAGCGTGTTATCTTGAAATAAATCCATTTTAAATAAAATTGAGCCTTTTTTCTCAAATAAAATTAAACCATTTGCGTTTTTAATGATCAAAGCATCACCAACTAATAATAATTGAAAACTAAAAAATCCGCACTATAGAAAAATCCTTACTCAACCCCCTATTAAACAGTTATTTATACTATGGTAAAGCGGATATTGATGCTTGATGACAATCAGGATATACTGGATATTGTAAAGGAAGCCTTGTTATATGAGAAATTCGAGGTGAAGGTAAGTTCCGACAGTAAGAATTTCATCGGCATGGTAAATAATTACCGCCCCGACCTGGTGATTCTTGATTATAAACTCAATGGCCCCAAAGGCGATGACATTTGCAGGCAGCTAAAAACACATCACCTGTTTAATAATCTTCCTGTTATTATTTGCTCGGCCTATTTAAATAACGATGAATTTACCGATTGCGGCTGCGATGCCACCATTGCCAAACCTTTCGGCCTTGAAGAGTTGATGGATAAGGTGAACGGGTTGGTGTGCAGTTAAGTCCGAAAGTCCGGGAGTCCGAAAGTCCGAAAGAAGCTTCGGTCATTCGGGTTTCAGGCATTACCAAAATACTGTAAATTTTTCTTTCCGACTTTCGGACTTTACCGACTTTCGGACTAAAACACCTACTTTTGCCACAAATTTTAAGGGATGGCAAAAGTAAAAGTCGGGCTGGTACAAATGACCTGTACGGCCAACAAACAGCAGAATTTAGATAAGGCTATTATTAAAGTGCGCGAGGCAGCAAAAGGCGGCGCACAGATCGTTTGCCTGCAGGAACTTTTTACCTCGCTTTACTTTTGCGACGTAGAAGATTACGATAATTTTAAACTGGCCGAAGCTATCCCCGGACCTTCAACTGATGCTTTGTCAGCTGTGGCTAAAGAGCTGAATGTGGTGATCATTGCTTCGCTGTTTGAAAAACGTGCGCAGGGGCTTTATCATAATACTACTGCGGTTTTGGATGCCGACGGCACCTATCTTGGAAAATACCGCAAAATGCATATTCCGGATGATCCCGGCTTTTACGAAAAATTTTACTTTACCCCCGGCGATTTGGGCTACAAGGTTTTTAAAACCAAATATGCCACTATCGGAGTGCTCATTTGCTGGGACCAATGGTACCCTGAAGCTGCACGAATCACGGCTTTAATGGGGGCCGAGATATTATTTTATCCAACCGCTATCGGCTGGGCCACCACCCAGGACGAGGCTACCAATATCGAACAATATAACGCGTGGCAAACCATCCAGCGTTCGCACGCTGTCGCCAACGGGGTACACGTAGTAAGCGTTAACCGCGCCGGCGAAGAGGCAGGACTGAAGTTTTGGGGCGGATCGTTTTTTTCCAACCCTTTCGGCACCGTTATTTACCAGGCATCACACCATGATGAAGAAGTAGTAGTGCAGGAACTTGATTTAGATAAATCGGATTATTACCGCAGCCACTGGCCCTTTATGCGCGATAGAAGAATAGATTCTTATCAACCAATAACAAAAAGATTTATTGACGAAGAGTAGTTAGTCCATGGTCGATGGTCCATGGACCATGGTAGGAAAGGTGGTTTTAGTCCATGGTCGATAGTCCATGGAATATGGAAAAAAAGATTATGGTACTCCATCGTCGATGGATAAAAACAGAAAATACTTAAATAAGAAATGGCATTTAAATTTGAGAATCTACAGGTATGGCAAAAGGCGTTGGATTTATCTGAAGAGATAAACATATTAACGAAAAATAGCTTCCCTAAAGATGAATTATTTATTTTGACCTCTCAAATAAAACGGGCTGCGGATTCTGTCGTTCTTAATATTGCAGAAGGGTGTACAGGTCAAACGAATGCAGTATTTAAAACATTTCTTAGTTATTCATTACGCTCAGCGGTTGAAGTGGTGGCCTGTATATTTATTGCAAAAAGAAGAAAAATTATAAGTGATGATGATTTTGAAAGATTGTATGACGAATATCAATCTTTAACCCGAATGATCACTGCACTAAAAAGCACTTTATAACAACCCACAATTTACCATGGACTATGGACCATCGACTATGGACCATGGACTAAAAACAATAACCAATGAAATTCCCCGAACTAAACGGATTCCACTTCCCCGCCGAATGGCACCCACATACAGCTACCTGGCTCAGCTGGCCGCATAAAGAGGCCTCATGGCCGGGGAAGATCGGGATGATCTACCCTAAATACTGCGAATTTATCAAGGTACTAACTGAAGGCGAACTGGTACGCATCAACGCGGGGGACGAGCAAATAAAGGCTTTTGCCAAAGAGCAATTGACAGCCGCAGGGGTGGATTTAAACAAAGTTGAGTTTTTTGATTTTGCTACAAATGATGCCTGGTGCCGCGATCATGGCCCGGCGTTTTTGATCAATGAAACCACCAAACAGAAAGCTATTATCGATTGGGGCTATAATGCCTGGGGCGGCAAATATCCGCCGTTTGACCTGGATGACGTCATCCCCACAAAAATTGCGGAGCACTTTGATTTACCCGTTTATCATCCCGGTATTGTGATGGAAGGCGGTTCGGTTGATTTTAACGGGAAAGGCACTGTGCTAACTACCACGGCCTGTTTGCTTAATAAAAACCGTAACCCACATTTAAACCAGCAGCAAATTGAAAGCTACCTGCAAAATTATTATGGTGTTGAACAGGTGTTGTGGCTGGGCGACGGTATTGTTGGTGATGATACCGACGGCCATATTGACGACATTACCCGTTTTGTAAACCAGGATACCGTTGTTACGGTAGTGGAGGAGGATAAGAACGACGAAAACTACCATATCCTGCAGGAAAACCTTGCAACGCTTAAAACCATGCGCCTGCTTAACGGCAAGCAACTAAATATTGTAGAATTGCCTATGCCTGACGCGGTTGTTTATGATGACCAACGCCTGCCTGCTTCCTATGCCAACTTTTATATCGGCAATGCGGCAGTAGTTGTACCAACTTATCGCTCAAAAAATGATGATAAGGCGCTGGATATTTTACAACAATGCTTTCCCGATAGAAAAGTGGTTGGGATTGATTCAACCGATATCATCTGGGGCCTGGGCAGCTTCCATTGCTTAAGCCAGCAGGAACCTGAGGTGTAAAATAAATATCTGCAAATAGAAAAAACCTTTCTTTTTTTAGGATTCTCTATTGCTAACGCTTGTTCAAATAGCTTGCTATTGTATTTTTTGAGTAAATAATCTATCTGATTAATAGTTAATTAACAAATAAGATCAAATGTTTGATCTTATTTGTTAATTTTGTTTAAAACAGGTATTGATATGAAAAGTCTAAAAGCATTTTCAGAGGATCAAATTATAGATAAAATCAAATTTGAAAATCCATGGTGGCAGACCAGAAAGATTGAGGAATACTACACCTCAATGAAGAAACGGCTCTACTATAACCTATTTAAACCCCTAATTAAACAAAATGGAGTAAAACGGGCCACTGTCTTGATGGGCCCGCGCAGAGTCGGTAAAACAGTAATGTTATTTCATTTAATTCAGGATTTAATCGATGAAGGAATTAATCCCAAAAAAATATGTTATTTATCAATTGATAATCCTATATACAGCAGTATACGTTTGGAACATTTGTTTGAACTTTGCCGTAGAGCCAATAACGACCAATCAATCAAAGAATATTACGTGATTTTTGACGAAATACAGTATTTAAAAGATTGGGAACGGCACTTAAAAACACTTGTTGATAGTTATCATTATAGTAGTTTTATTGCCTCTGGCTCGGCTGCTGCAGCATTGAGATTGAAAAGCAATGAATCGGGAGCTGGCCGTTTTACTGATTTTATCCTGCCACCACTAACCTTTCATGAATACATAAATCTAAAAGATTTAGACTATTTAATGACATCTTTTGTTAAAGAATGGAATGGTTCTGAGAAAAATTATTTTCAAACAAATAACATTCAGGAGTTAAACAAACATTTTATTGATTATATAAATTATGGAGGGTACCCAGAATTATCATTATCCAAAGAAATGCAGTCAAATCCAGGTCGATATGTGAGAAATGATATAATTGATAAAGTATTGTTAAGAGACTTGCCAAGCCTTTATGGCATTCAGGATGTTCAGGAATTGAACACCTTGTTTAGTACAATTGCTTATAACTCTGGTAATGAATTTACTTTGGACGAATTATCCTCCAGCTCAGGGATAGTAAAAAATACGATAAGGAAATATATTACCTATTTAGAGGCCGCTTTCTTAATCCGGGTTATCAATAGAATTGATATAAATGCAAAAAAATTCAAAAGGGCGAATTTTTTTAAAATTTATTTAACTAATCCCTCATTAAGAACTGCCTTGTTTTCTCCTATAGGGCCGGATGATGATTTTATTGGTAATATGGTAGAAACGGCCATCTTTTCGCAATGGAGCCACAATACCGATTTTACGCCTTACTATGCACGTTGGAGGGACGGCGAAGTTGACATCGTTGGACTGAATAATAAACAAAAACCGTTATGGGCTGTAGAAATTAAGTGGAGTAACCGTTATGTAAAAAGTATCCAGAAATTGGCAAACTTAAAGTCATTTTGTATTAAAAATAAAATTTCAAAAACATTAGTTACAACTCTTGATATAGAAGAGATAAAAGAAGATGAATCTTTAATTTATGATTTTTCCCCAAGTAGCGTTTATTGTTATACAGTTGGAAGAAATGCAGTAGAATATAAAACCATAGGTAATTAAGTGCAAAACGTTAGATAAGTTTCCTTTACCCTATCGTAGGAATTATAGTAGGGTTCTGAATTATTTTTTTCACCGACAATTTCTCTGCACATACCGATAACCATCACCACTCTGCCAATATTCCATTGCCCGAAGGTTAATATCGCTATACTTTTGGGTAGGATTTAAATTTTAAAACAATGGAAACTAACAGCATCACCCCAAATACATCTATCAACGGCAAAACTATTGCCGGTATAATTATATTAATTGTTGGCAGTATATTATTGATCGATCAGCTCGATTTATTCGTTATCCCGGGTTGGGTATTAAGCTGGCCAATGCTGCTGATCGCTTACGGCCTGTACATGGGCGGTAAATACAATTTCAGGAAACCGATCTGGATCTACCTTACTGTTTTAGGTGCAGCATTTTTACTTACTGATAATATCCCCGATGCAGACCGTTTTGTTTGGCCTGTAGCCATAATAGGTGTTGGCGCATGGATGGTTACCAAACATAACAACAAGGCAACGGAAGATAAAACTTATACAGATTACAAGCAGGTTTAAAAAATAGTTTAGTTTAGTTTACAAGTGGTTAAAGCCGGGCAGGGAAACTTGCCTGGCTTTTTTAATCAGTCACAACGTACCATGGGATGTTTAGCAAACCGGTTTTAAACTTTATTTTCACATTTTGTCCCACCGATACTTCATCATACAGCCATCTGCCAACGCTTACCTCTACGGTTTCGGTTCTGGGCCCCCAGGGGCTCAGTGTTAAATAGTAGGTGTCGCTTTTTCCCCTCGTTATACGATGATCAAGTACTTGTGCCGAAAAAACCTGTGCTTTAGATGTATCAAATGCACAATTAACTTCCAGCGTACTGCCATAACCATAAAGCATACCCATTATCAACATAAAAACTACCTGGCCTTTTACCGCTTCGGCTGTTTTATTTAAACCTGCAAAATATAGTAGGACAGTTACGGCCGCACCAACACAAAACGCTATTGGCCAAATATGATCATATTGAAAAACATGAAACGGAACAATAGCTTTAATAAGCAGCATTAAAGCGCAAAAGTAAAAACCTATAAATATGAAGGGGTAGGGACTTCGCTTTTTATTGGAAATGAATTTAATTAAACCCTTGTTTAATCTCAAAATTATGATGCCCGCTACGGGGTATAATAGCAATGCAACAATTATCAGGTTATAATCAATGAAAAATGAAGCCGCACCAAGTGCTCCGCCGCCAACGTTATAAATTCTTGCAGTAAGCAATGCTTTTTTTAACTTTTCCTCACGCTCCTGTTCGGTAAACCCAAGGCTTGTGTCATGCAGTATCTGATCTTCGGTTTGTTTCAGATCTTCAGCATCAAGGTCTTTAAAATTCTCAGCCAGCCAGCTTTTTAAATCATCACTGCTGCCAAAATCTGAATAATTATTGATGGTGATCTTTGGGTACGATGGTGAGTCTGATTCGATAAAAATGGCTTTTCCACCTATTCGGCAACCCTTTACATTTGCAGTTGGTAGTTCTTTTCGTCCTAAAATACTCACTTTTACAATGAGGTCGGCCGATATAATTATTTTCCTTTTTAACTGGCTTAATACAATGAGAACTGCAAGTATCAATATTAAAACAGGAAACAGTAAAATTGCCGGGCCTGTATTGGGATGACCCATATTAAATAGGAACAGCGAAAAGCCTGCCATAAATACCGCAATTGCGCCATAAAAAAATTTCATCCCTGTTGAAACCGTAAATTCTTCTTCCATTATTTAAATAATTGTGACCCTCTAAAAATATATATTAAATCCCTTATTTTGCAGCTTTTAAATAGCACGATGAAAAAATTACGTTCAATTACTTGTCTTTTAATATTGGCCTTAGCCGCTAACCTGTCTTTCGGGCAAAATAAAATGGTTGTTTATCAAACTGATTTTGGCCTTAAAGATGGCGCTGTATCCGAAATGAAGGGTGTAGCTATGGGGGTTTCGCCCGATCTGAAATTATTTGATCTTACCCACGAGATCCCCGCTTTTAACGATTGGGAGGCAGCCTACCGCCTTGAACAAACGGTTAAATACTGGCCCGCAGGTACTGTATTTGTATCAGTAGTTGATCCGGGTGTAGGAACGGCCCGAAAATCGGTTGTTTTAAAAACGAAATCGGGTCATTTTATAGTAACGCCTGATAATGGCACCTTAACACTTATCGCCAAATCGTTAGGCATAGCGGAGCTGAGAGAAATTGATGAATCGGTAAACCGCCGGAAGGGTTCCGAAAAATCAAATACCTTCCATGGCCGCGATGTTTATAGTTATACAGGCGCCCGCCTGGCTGCCGGGGTGATCACTTTTGAGCAGGTGGGCCCCGTTCTGCCGCCCAAAATAGTAACCATCCCTTTCCAGGAAGCGGTGCTGGACGGTAAAACAATTAAGGGTAATATCCCGGTGCTGGATGTGCAATACGGCAACATCTGGACAAATATCCCAGATACGCTTTTTGATCAGTTAAAACCCAAATACGGGGATCTGGTGCATGTGGTAGTGTCCTATAAGGGCCAGGAAAAATATACCGGCGATATGCCTTATACCAACACTTTTGGCGCTGTTGCGCAGGGCAAACCACTGGCTTATACCAATAGTCTTTTCCAGGTATCCTTCGCCTTAAATATGGGCGATTTTGCCAAAACTTACCACCTGGCAAGCGGCGCCGACTGGAGTGTAGCGGTGAGTTTACATTAAGCCTGGTAACTATTCTTTAAACTTGAGTATATTAATTTTTGATCCGTCAACTTTTTCACCGACACTTTGTTGCTGCTTACCGACATGTTTAAACATGTTGCCAGTTTTTGTTTGGGATACATATAATGTTACCTTAGTTTTGGATAAGATTTAATATAGGATAATAATGGACAACGATATAAAATATACAAACAATCCCCGCAATGGCAAAGCCCTGGTGGGGGTTATTTTACTGATGGTTGGGGTCATCCTGCTGCTTCAGCAATATATCATACCGGGGTGGGTTAAACTTTGGCCACTTTGGTTAATTGGCTGGGGAGTTTTTATAGGCGCCAAAAGTAATTTTCAAAAAAACTCATTCTTCGTTTTAATGGGTCTTGGCACGGTGTTCTTATTTACCGAAAATATCCACAACTCCGACCGCATATTTTGGCCAATCATAGTTATTGGCCTTGGCTTATGGATGATCCTGCGCAAGCGGGGTACTCAGGATAAAGATTACTGGAAAAAACACTATAAATATCAATGGGATCCAAATAATCCCGCCAGCACTGCGCCGGGTGCTGCCGGAGTTCCGCCTGTTGAGGATGCAACTTATACCGAAGTCCCGCCAAATGGCCCTTCTTCGGGTTACCGGCCAGCCGGAGGGGATGATTACCTCGACGCCGTATCGGTTTTTGGCGGTGTAAAAAAGACCATTCTTTCAAAAGACTTTAAGGGGGGCGAGATCGTTAATATTTTTGGCGGAGCCGAACTTGATTTTACCCAGGCCGATATCAACGGGCGTGTGATTATTGATATTACCCAGATCTTTGGCGGTACTAAAATTATTGTACCCTCGCACTGGCAGGTAGTGTCAGACCTTGCTGCGGTTTTTGCCGGGGTGGATGATAAGCGTATAAGAACCACAGCCGCGCCAAACAGCGAAAAAATATTAGTGCTGAAAGGCGTTTCGATTTTTGCAGGGGTCGACATACGAAGCTTTTAATATAGTTGATAAGTTGATTGGGTGGAGTTGTTGATTAAGTTTTAATCGTTCAACCAATCAACTTAATCTAACCTAATCAACCATTCCAACCAAACAAATGGCAATATCCATAAGCAACACAAAACTATACGGAACGTTTGCGGCATGCGGGCTGGTTTGGGCCGCGGCGCAAACTTATTATATCCATAGTTTTGGGTTTATATGGTTTATTGCTGTTACCGACGGTTTGGTGAATACTGTATTGCTGGCCGCTGCATGCTGGCTCATCAACAATAACCTGCGCTATTACCAGCCGGGCAAGGGGAGCTATATCAACATTTTGATTTGGTGCGCCGCACTGGCAGTTGTTTGCACCCTCGGGTGCCGCTGGCTGTTGCCGCTGCTAACAACCGGCGATGCTTTTAAACAGTTTTTAATCAATTCGGTTTACCTGCGTGGTTTTATCGACTTTTTGGCGATAGGCTGGATGGCCATGATCAGCATTATTTATTATTCGCAGATTGATCAGAAGGAAAACGAAAAACGCAAAGCAGAGGCCGAAAAACTTGCCCGCGACGCCGAACTATACAATTTAAGGCAGCAACTGCAGCCGCACTTCCTGTTTAACAGTTTAAACTCTATCAACGCACTTATCGGTTTTAAACCTGATGAGGCCCGGCGTATGATCCATCAGTTATCTGATTTTTTGCGTGGTACACTAAAAAAAGATGATCAACTACAGGTTCCCCTAAATGATGAGCTGACGCATTTGAACCTTTACCTTGACATTGAAAAAGTACGTTTCGGGCATCGCCTGCAAACGGAGATTAGTTGTGACGATAGCAGCCGCACGGCCCTGCTGCCCTCGCTTTTGCTGCAGCCTATTGTTGAAAATGCCATTAAATTCGGACTTTATGATACCACTGGCGACGTGGTGGTAAGCATAAGGGCCGAAATGGAAGGCAACTTTTTGATGCTGATGGTGCAAAATCCCTACGATCCGCAAACCTCGCGGCCCAAGCAGGGTACCGGTTTTGGCTTAAGAGGGGTACAACGCCGGTTATATTTATTATTTGCACGTAATGATTTGATGGAAACTCACGCAAATGATAATATATTTACAACTATTATTAAAGTACCGCAGTTGTAATATATGAAACGCGCATTAATTATTGATGATGAGCCTTTGGCCCGTATGGTGGTTAGGGAGTATTTGCAGGATTTTAGCCAGATAGAAGTTTTGCAGGAATGCAGTGACGGCTTTGAAGGCCTGAAGGCCATACAGCAGTATCAGCCCGACCTGATCTTCCTTGACGTACAGATGCCTAAAATAAACGGCTTCGAAATGCTTGAACTGGTGGAACAGCAGCCTGCGGTAATTTTTACCACGGCTTTTGATGAGTACGCCATCAAAGCCTTTGAGGCCCACGCCGTTGATTATCTGTTGAAACCTTTTAATAAAGACCGCTTTAATAAAGCGATTGAAAAATACCTGGCCCAGGCGCCCAATGCCCCTTCGCCTAAAAAAACCGAGGAAATACTGGAGGCAGCCAACTCGCCGGCGCAGCATGAACGGATAGTGGTAAAAACCGGCACCAAGGTGAAGATCATCCCGGTACAGGATGTACAATACCTGGCGGCTGATGATGACTATGTAAGCGTTTACACCGCTGAAGGTTCATTCCTGAAAAACAAAACCATGAACTTTTTTGAGCAAACGCTCGACTCAAGATATTTTGTGCGGGTACACCGTTCATACATGATCGCTATCCAGCAGATCACCCGTATCGATCCATACGAAAAAGACGCGCATCTGGCTATCCTTAAATCCGGCGCCAAAATACCAGTTAGTAAAACCGGCTATGTGAAGTTAAAGCAGGTGCTGGGAATATAGAGATTTCGGATTTCGGAAGTTCGATTTCGGAATTGATTTATTTTTTATTTAATGCAATAAGGTTGCAACAAAATAGTTTAGACAGATATACTAACCTAAAACAATTTGTCTCATGTCTAAACTTATCTTCGGGTTGCTGCTGTCATTATTTTTATTCAACCCAAAAAACAAACTGCCGGATAGTAAGCTGGCTAAAGATGTGCGTGTAAAAGTATGGCCCAAATTGCAAACCAAATTAGCGGATAAAGGGCTTAACATCAATTCTGCTGTTTACTTAAGGATATTTAAAGACGAAAGCGTAATGGAGATTTGGGTACGATCCGGCCGGGAGTACCAGTTTTTTAAAAGCTATAATATTTGCTATTTTTCGGGTGGATTGGGCACCAAAACACGGTCGGGCGATGGCAAAAGCCCTGAAGGGTTTTATTCGATCACTCCCGCACAATTATACCCATTAAGCAGTTATTACCTGGCTATGAATATCGGTTACCCAAACAAACTGGAACAACTAAAAGGCTATACCGGAGATGAGATTATGGTACACGGGCACTGTGCCTCTATCGGTTGTTATGCGATGACGGACGAGGGAATAGAAGAGATCTACACCCTTGTATATAAAAACTTTGAATCGGGCCGCAAAAAAATACAATTGGATATATTCCCGTTCAGGATGAACCAGGAACATTTAACGAAATATGCCACCAGCTCCTATTTACCCTTCTGGAAAAGCATGAAACCAGGATATGATTTGTTTGAGAAAAACCACATTCCGGCGGTGGCTGCAATTAAAAACCGGGGCTACTTCTTTCAAAACTAATACATTAACATCCCATTATCCTGATTGTATAATCGTGTATGCGGTATAATCCAAAAATGTACAGAAATCTGTTCACTTTTTAGTGCCGCCACCATATTCCTATCGTCCTGAGCCAATAATTGATGCCGCTGGCACATACTTTGTAAAAGTTTGACTATACTATTTATGACAATTAACATAAATGTTGTTAAACTAAATTTACCATTCATCATGAAAAACCTATTTAAAACTTTAGTTTTCGTTTCCGCATTATTTGTAGTGAAAACAAGCACGGCCCAGTTGATCAATATTGGCGCCCAAACCGCAACAAAAATTGTAACCCATGCCGTAATACCATCTGTAACTGCAGCAGCTACTACTCAAAACGTAGTAAACAAGGCTGTTAACGTTGCGGGCAATGTTACCGGCCAGGTGAGCAATCAAACGCAAACCGCTGTGCAGGCTGCGCAAGGCCAGGCGGCTAATGTAAGCGGTTCGGTTAGCAATCAAACACAGGCAACAGTTCAGGCAAGCCAAAACCAGGCGGCAACCGTTGGAGCAAATACTGATGCTACCCTTGCTGCCAATGGTAATAAAGACAATGCAACCATAAGCGGGTCCTCATCAACCAAAAGCAGTTTAACCGCTGGTAAAAATAATTTGAGTATCGCTGGTTCAGCAACAACAACAGGGGCTTTAACCGCAAAGCTTAACAAAAGTGCAGCAAGCACAACTGCTACTGCAACAGCGCATGCAAAGACAGCACTGAACGTGAGCTCAAAAAAAGCTAATGCTACAGTAAGCAAATCAGTTTCAGCAACAGCAACTAACTCCGGAAAGGCTTCAGCCGCTTTAAGCGCCGACAGCAAAAAGGCAGCCATTAAAACAAGCTCGGTTATAAGCAAAACCAGCGCTACTGCAAACAAGGCTAAGAGCAGTTTAACCAGCAAAAAGGTAAGCATAAGCAGCAGCACCAAAATAAGCAGCAGCACAAAAGCTGCCGCTTCAAAAGGTAAAATAACTGCGGGCGCTGCCAATTCAGCTTCTTCGGCAACAGGTGTTAAGGCTGGCAAAAAACAAGTTGACATAAAAGGATCAGCTTCATCGTCAACCAGCGCTTCGGCATCAAAAATGTAGTCAATTTTAAAATATTCTTAAAATCAGGAAGGCCGGCTTCGGCCTTTCTGATTTTTTAACCTTATGCTTAAAAAATCAATCATGTACCGGCCCGGGCTAATTGCCATTCCATTAATCTTATTGCTTTTATCATTTAAAGCCTACGGGCAACAATTAAAAGCAGATACTATTGTAAAAAAACAAGCATCAAAAACCCTGTTTGTGAATGCAGGTTTGCTATACCTGTCGGATCTTACCTACGCAGGCCGCCGGGATGCCTCAAGCGTGCCAGTTTTGCTGCCAACTTTTACCCTTATCTCCACCAAAGGTTTTTTTATTGCCGGGATAGGTTATTTTGATGTAAACGGCAGTAAAAGTGCTGCTGAAGGCTTGAGCATTACGCCGGGTTATGTTTTTTCGTTCGATAAAAAGAAAGAATTTGGCGGCGCTATTTCGGCAACCAAGTATTTTATAACCGATAACAGCCCTATTATCCTTTCGTCGTTTAACGCCACTATCGACGGGCAATTGCATTATAACCCCGATAATATTGTAAAACTAACAGTCGATGCCAGCTACCGCTTCAGCAAAACCGGACCCAACGACGTGATTAACGACGCTGAACTATCCAAAGAAATTCAGCTTGCAAAAAGCGGCAAAAACAACAAGGATGGTTTGAAGGTAACGCCGACCGTAACCCTTTACAGCGGTACACAATCATTTTACAAAACATCCGACAGCACACTGAACAATTCGTCCATATTAAAAAACATTCTTTCGCCAGGGCAAACCACCACCACCCAAAACCAACAGGTAAGGCAATATACTATACTGGCTTTAAGCGGTTCGCTACAGTTGACGTATGTAATCAAAACCTGGCAGATCAGTTTTACGCCATATTTAATTCAGCCATATCACCAGGTTAATTATGCCAATAATACGCCACAAAACGGCAGCTATTTCTTATTTACAACGGGCGTGAGTGTGACGTTTTGATGGGAGTCTGAACCACTGATTTTTTTGATTTTTGGATTTCGCTGATAGAAAACCATTGTGCTTATCAACATTTCAACCTTACAACATTTCAACTTTGCAACATTCCAACAACAACCTCCCATCATCCCGCCGTAAAAATCCGCATAAACAAGTAAAGCTAACAGCTTACTCCACATCTTTGCAGAAAAAAACATTATGCCACATCTGTTTTCTTCTATAAAAATTAAAAATATTGAGTTTAAAAACCGCATCGTGGTTTCGCCCATGTGCGAATACTCCTGCACCGATGGTTTTGCGAACGACTGGCACCTGGTGCATCTGGGCAGCCGTGCAGTAGGCGGCGCGGCTTTGGTTTTTACCGAAGCGATTGCGGTTTCGCCCGAAGGACGGATCAGCTATGGCGACCTGGGTATTTATAAAGATGAGCACATCGCCAAACTAAAACAGATCACCGATTTTATCCACCAAAACGGCGCTTATGCCGGTACGCAACTGGCGCATGCAGGCCGCAAGGCAAGCCACGATTTACCCTGGAATGGTAATAAGCAAATCCCTTCCGATCAGCCAAACGGCTGGAAAGCGGTTGCGCCGAGTGCGATTCCGTTTATTGCTGAAGAGGAAGCGCCAATTGCTTTGGATAAAGCAGGCATTGAAAAAGTAAAAGCCGATTTTAAAGCTGCGGCATTGCGTACACTGCAAGCCGGTTTTGATGTAATTGAGATTCACGCCGCGCATGGTTACCTGATCAATGAGTTTTTATCGCCCATTACCAATCATCGTACTGATGAATACGGTGGCCCGTTTGAAAACCGGATCCGCTTGTTGCTCGAAATTATCGAAAGTATACAGGAAGCCTGGCCCGCCGAGAATCCTTTATTTATCCGCATTTCGTCAACCGACTGGACCGAAAGTGGCTGGACTGCCGATGACTCTGCTGCTTTGGGTAAAGTATTGATTAATAAAGGTGTCGACCTGATTGATTGTTCATCCGGCGGAAACGTAGCAACTGCGAAAATTCCATTAAAACCCGGCTACCAGGTTGAGTTTGCCGAAAAGGTAAAAAAGGAAAGTGGCATATTAACCGGGGCCGTAGGACTGATTACCGAAGCGGTGCAGGCGGATAACATTGTTAAGGAAGGACAAGCTGATGTGGTTTTCCTGGCCCGCGAGCTATTGCGTGATCCTTATTTCCCGCTCCGTGCTGCGCATTTGCTTGGGCAAGAAGTAAAATGGCCGGATCAGTATTTAAGAGCAAAATGGCATTGAAAAATTTGTAATTTTGAATTCAATTTAAATTGTCATTTCGACGAGGAACGAGGAGAAATCTATACACCTGTTATTCCCGCCTGCACAGCCGCAGGTTATAGTGTATAGATTTCTCTCTATCGTTCGAAATGACAAGCGGATAATATATTTCCATGAAAAAATATCTCTCGTTAGTTACCTTTTCGCATACCATATTCGCCATGCCGTTTGCATTTATCGGCTTTTTTTTGGCGGTTACCACTACCAATGCCCGTTTCGAATGGCCCAAGCTGGTGATGATGGTTTTGTGTATGATCTTAGCGCGAAACTCGGCCATGGCCTTTAACCGCTACCTCGACAGGGATATCGATTCAAAAAACCCGCGTACCAAACAAAGGGATATCCCATCCGGGCGGATCAGCGCAGGTGCTGCTTTAGCTTTTACTATTATTAATTGCCTGTTATTTATTGCAGTAACCTGGTTTATCAACAGGTTGTGCTTTTACTTGTCGCCGGTGGCGTTGCTGGTGGTATTGGGCTATAGTGCTACCAAAAGGTTTACCGCACTTTGCCATTTAGTATTGGGTTTGGGTTTGTCCTTAGCGCCAATTGGGGCTTACCTGGTGGTAACCGGGGCCTTTGCTTTGACACCGTTGTTCTTTTCATTCGCGGTATTGTGCTGGGTAAGCGGTTTTGATATTATTTATGCCTTGCAGGATGAAGATTTCGACCGTGCCGAAAACCTGCATTCTATCCCTGCTTATTTGGGAAAAGTAAACGCGTTGCGGTTATCTACCTTTTTGCATATTCTATCGGCATTTTTTGTGGCGATGCCGGTATTTTACACCCATGTAGGTGTGCTGTACTACATAGGAATTGCGTTTTTCTGTGCTATGCTCGTTTACCAGCACCTGTTGGTAAAACCCAATGATTTGAGCCGGGTTAATTTCGCTTTTATGACTACCAATGGCATAGCCAGTGTGGTATTTGCCAGCCTGTTTTTGTTAGATAGGGTTTTAATTACGCACGGAATTCTTTAATTTCGTTATCATGGAAACCGGGGAAGCGTTTGCTGTTTTTAGAAAAGGCATCAGTAAATTCATCGAATTTAACGAGGTGGAATGGGACTTGGTCAGCCAGCACCTCGACCTGAAAAAACTAAAGAAAAAAGGCCTTTTTGCCGAGCCAGGCATAGTATGCAACGAGGTTGGTTTTATATTAACCGGTTCTGTCCGCTATTTTAATGTCAAGGATGGCGAGGAGATCACCGGGTATTTTAGTTTCGAGAATGAACTGGTTAGCTCGTACCGCAGCTTTTTAACACGCCAGCCAAGTCTTAATTACATACAGGCCCTTGAAGATACCGAACTGGTTATCATCACCTATAAAAATATGCAGGCCATGCTGGCAAACCCATTGCTGGCGTATAAAATGGAACGATTTGGACGGCTGGTAGCCGAATTTTACCTGATCTGCTACGAGGAACGTATGGCTTCTTTCATCACCAAAACCCCTGAGGAACGCTACCTCGATCTGCTCAATACCGGTCGTGATATCATCCAGCGGATGCCGCAGCACTACATCGCCCATTTTTTGGGGATAACCCCTGTTTCGCTGTCGCGGATAAGAAGGCGGATTATGAAAGCGGCTTGATGATTTCGGAATTCGGAATTTCGATTTCGGAATTAAGAATTTTAACGTATTGCCGATTAAACAAATCCGAAATTGTCTGAACTCGAATTTATCGAATTTAAGAATATTCAGAATTCCTGTGGGCTAACTAATTTCATTACAATCTACTTCTAAAAAATTCTATGAATTCCATAATTCTATGAATTCGGGTTCAGACAACAAATCCGAAATCGAAAATCCGACATCCGAAATTCCCAAAATTCTTATCTTTTGTTAACGTTTTGAGCGAGAGGCCTGGTATACCTTTGACTAAATCAAAAACGATAAAACAATGCATACAATATTAGGAGCCGGCGGGGCAGTAGCCAATGCACTTACCCGCGAATTAACCAACAATAACGAAACTATCCGCCTGGTAAGCCGCAAACCAATTGCTAATACCGCCAAAAACATCAGCTGGAAAAAAGCCGATCTGCTCAACTATGCCGAAGTGTTGGACGCGGCGAAAGGTTCATCGGTAATTTATTTAACAGCCGGTTTGGTTTACGATAAAAATATCTGGCGGGCACAATGGCCGGTAGTGATGCAAAATGCCATCAATGCAGCCAAAGAAACAGGGGCACGATTGATATTTTTTGATAACGTTTACATGTACGGCCTGGTTGATGGCCCCATGACAGAAGAAACGCCCTATAACCCCTGCAGCGCAAAAGGCGAAGTACGCGCAAAAATTGCTACCCTGTTAATGGATGAGGCCAAAGCCGGCAATATTAAAGTAAGTATTGCCCGTGCCGCTGACTTTTACGGCACCGAAAATAAAAACAGCTTTTTAGATATGATGGTACTGGATAATTATGCCAAAGGGGCAAAAGCGCAATGGCTGGGCAATATGGAGAAACTGCACAATTTTAGTTATATCCCCGATATGGGCAAAGGCGTTTACCTGCTGGGGCAAAACCCCGAAAGTGATAACCAGATCTGGCACATGCCCACCGCTAAACCGTTAACCGGCAAACAATTTATTGATATAGCAGCTAAAGCTTATAAAGTTGAACCAAAAGTTTTCGCGATAAATAAGTTTATGCTTTGGAGCTACGGGTTGTTCAATAAAAATGTTGCAAGTACGGTTGAGATGTATTACCAGTACAACCACGATTATATGTTCGATTCATCCAAGTTTGAAAAGGCGTTTGATGTAAAACCAGCAAAGTATGAAGATGGGATTAAGCTGATGTCGGAGACGGTGTATAAGAAGAAGTAGTCTGAAACCTGAATTATAACAATCGGTCATCCCAAAAATAATCTTCGGTTCGTACAAGCGAAACTTTATCTTTAAAGTCAGGATGAAATGTGTTAATAAGGTAATTATACTCCTTGGGGATCACTGCTGAAGGTACTTTTAATATCAGCGATTTGTTTTTCAGATACCATTCGCTTCCAATATGTTGTAAATCCGGATAAGCAATCAAGTTTCTCCATGATTTAGGTAAATCTGATTGTAATACCTGATGGAATAAATTTTCCTCATCGGCTATTGAGATTATCATTACCTTATATTTAAAAGAAGGGGATACGGAATTTTCGTGAATTATTAATTCTAATGATGAAAGAGATCTCGAACTTCCTGTATATATTATAAATTGGTCATCTAAATTCCACCTGTTTGCTCTTCCTGATGCTATTAGTTTTTTTGCGAAAGATTCTTTAGCAATTCTGAATACTTCCATTTTTACTAAGCATTATCACCATACTCTATACCGGTTAATCTATCATCAATAAATTTTATTCCGCTATGTGTATCCATAAACTCGATAGGCGCTTTTTTGTCGAAAAAAAAGTTTTCTTTTTCGAGCCAGTTTGCAAAGCTTTCCTGGGAGCCAAATACTTCAATGCCATGTTTTATTAAGGATAAAGCCATTACAGTATGTTCTTTTATACGTGGTTTTATCATGCTTTGCGGCTTTTTATATGACCGGAAAGTCTTTACACTGATATCTAACCAATCGGATATCTTTTCATCATTAAACATAGTTAAGTCTTTAAGCGCCTGTAAATGCTGGGGCCCGACTTTCCCGGTTTTGATCATACCCAGCGTAATGTTGGTATCAACACGAGAAGGAATATTCTTTAAAAGGGAAGCTTGTGCAACTGTCATAAAACAAATTTAGGTAAAACTGCCGTAATAAGCAAGGTATTTTTACCTTTTTTAATTTATCATTTATAAAAAAGAAGTTGTTTGAAAGTCGGGAAAGTCCGGAAGAGAGAAATTAGTCCCGGTTATGTGCATTGCCTAAATATTCAATAATAAATCTTTCGGACTTTAGGACTTTCCGACTTTCGGTCTTTCGGACTAAATTCGCACATTTGCACATACGCACATCAAAACACCATGATCCACAAAAAAACAAGAACATATATCCCGGCAACCCTTGAGATTAAATGGGAAAACCTGGACCCGCTTTATAAAGAATTAACCGAACGCCCTGTAAACTCGGTGCATGAGCTTGAAAAATGGCTGCATGACCGCAGTGAACTGGAGGCTGCCCTTGAAGAGGACTTCGCCTGGCGCTATATCCGCATGACCTGCGATACTACCAATGAAGAATTACTTCAAAAATTCCAATACTTTGCTACCGAGATAGAGCCGAAAATAGCGCCTTACGGCAACGAGCTGAATAAAAAATTGGTGGGCAGCAAATGGGTGGATAAACTGGATCATAAAAAATATTTCATCTACCTGCGCGGTGTTAAAAAAGCGCTGGAGTTATTCCGCGAGGAAAATATCCCTTTGCAAACAGAGATCCAGGTTGAACAGCAAAAATACCAGGGCATTACCGGCTCCATGTCGGTACATATTGACGATAAGGAGTTTACTTTGGAACAGGCATCGGTTTTTTTAAAAGGTACCGACCGCAGCAAAAGGCAGGAAGTTTGGGAGAAGATTACCGCCCGCCGCCTGCAGGATAAAGACCAGTTGGATGAGTTGTTTGATCATTTACGCGCGCTGCGTCATAAAGTTGCCTTAAATGCGGAGTTTGAAAACTTCAGGGATTATATGTTCCAGGCTTTGGGCCGTTTTGATTATACACCGCAGGATTGCTACGCTTTTCATGAAGCGATAGAAAAAGAGATCGTGCCTCTACTGCGCGAACAGGCTAAAAAACGCAAAGCTGCGCTTGACGTAGGTACACTCAGGCCATGGGATATGGATGTGGATATATCGGGCAAACCGGCTTTAAAACCCTTTAATAGCGGAAGTGAACTGATCGAAAAATCCATCCAGTGTTTCAGCAATATCAACAGGTACTTGGGCGAGCGCCTGGAAATAATGAAAGATAACAACCTGTTTGATGTTGAAAGCCGCAAAGGCAAAGCGCCGGGAGGCTATAACTACCCGCTATCAGAAACCGGCGCACCGTTTATCTTTATGAACTCAGCCAATACCTTCCGCGACCTGACCACTATGGTGCACGAAGGTGGCCATGCGGTACACACCTTTTTAACCGCCGACCTGGAACTGAACGATTTTAAACATTGCCCCAGTGAGGTGGCTGAATTGGCTTCTATGTCGATGGAATTGATCTCTATGGATAACTGGGATGTTTACTTTGATAACGAAGAAGATTTAAAACGGGCCAAACGCGATCAGCTTTTTGACGTTTTAAAAACGCTGCCCTGGGTGGCCGTGGTCGACCAGTTTCAACACTGGATCTATACCAACCCCAATCATACCGATGCCGACCGCAGGACGGCCTGGATAGAGATCTATGAACCATTCGGTGCAGGTTTTGCAGATTGGACCGGGCTTGCTGATGCCGAAGCTAACCTGTGGCAAAAGCAACTGCATATTTTTGAAGTGCCGTTTTACTACATCGAATACGGCATGGCCCAGTTGGGCGCCATAGCGGTATGGAAAAATTATAAGGAAAATCCCGAGAAAGGACTCCATCAATACCTGGAAGCTTTAAAACTGGGCTATACCAAAACCATCAAAGAAATTTACGAAACTGCCGGCATCAAGTTTGATTTCAGCGCGGCGTATGTGAAGGAACTGGCGGAGTTTGTAAAGGGGGAGATGGATAAATTATAAGATTCCCGGAGACTTACGAAGTTTTGTAAACGGCGAAGCCCTCAATGAGGCCTTTTGAAAACAAATAATTCCGAATTAAACTTCGTAAGTCTTAAAAAAATCAAGAAAAATACCTTGTCCTAATTGGTCCATAACCTGTTGAAATATACCTCAATATGTCATAATAACATCACATAAATGCTTTAATAAACTCAATAATTCAAACTAATTGAATTTTAAAGAGTTTAATAAGGTATGAAAAAGATAATTTTAAGTATAACCCTCATATTCCTGGCATTATCAGGGTATTGCCAGTACGGCAAGCCGGTTAAGCTGGATAGTTTGGTTACTGTTTTATTACCGGCAGGATACCAGGTTAAAGATACCTTAGGTAACCGCATATTTTCCGGAAACGGATTGTATGGCTATATGACCGTGATCAGGCAGCCAAATGCAAAAAATAATGCTGCCTTAAATAAAGCGAGTGACCTTAACAATGCTTTGAAAGCATATATCAAAGGAATCCAGGGGCAATCAGATGGCAGCAGCGTTCAAAACGTTCGTGATACATTAATAGGTAAAAGGTTAAAAGCGAAAGCGTTTACCCTGGAGACAGACAATGGCAGCGGTGATATTAACTACCGTTACTTTGTATTGCTGTACACCACGGAGGTAACCTACACTTTCCAGTACGTTTTCCCCAACAATAGGGTAGAGGTGGTGAAGGATGAAAACAAAGCCTTTATGTCTTCTATTACCATCTCGCCGGAGTTGCAACGTGACGACCAGTATTTATCCAACGCTACCGGCCTTTCGCCCATCAACAAAATTGAAATTTTTGGCGGCGGGGCTTTGCTTGCGATGATTATTGTATTACTTGTGGTAAGGAAAAAGAAACAACCCTCTTTGGGGTAAGTTTTTGAGTCTTAAGTCCAGAGTCGAAAGTCTTGAGTCGTGTATATGGCGACTCAAGACTTTCGACTTAAGACTCACGACTTCTTCAGCAACCCCCTGTTCCATTTAGGGGAGTTGATAAATTTCCGGCTGTCGATCCACCTGATCCAGCATACAGCCAGGAAAACGCCCATTGCCGAACCGGCAACCACATCTTCAAAAAAATGTTCGCTCAGGTACATACGCGAAAAGCCTACCATTACACCATAAAAGATGAGCAGGTACGCCCAGTTTTTATTTTTCACCAGGTAAGTGACTAACACCCCGGTAGCAAATGCCGTTAAGGTATGCCCCGATGGAAAGCTATGGGTACTCAAAATATCAACCCCTTTTACAAAATACAGCCTGCTTAACTGGTTCTTAAAGTATAATTTAGGACGGGGGGCATCAAAACAAAACTTTGCTATTTGAACGCCCAGTGACGATACCAAAAAAGTGGTCACCATTAAAAAAGCAACCCTGTAATTGTATAGTGATATAATAGCAGCGAGGATAACGATGGTCCAGCCGTCGCCCAGGTCGGTTATGTAGGGTTCAACAGCGTCGAGGAAATCGGTGTGCCTGGTGTTTACGGCAAAATAGATATCATCCTTGCTATAAAGTAGTTTGATAACAAAGCAGCCGCATAAGAGGATCAAATAAAGGATAAAAAACGGCCTGATTCGTTGTAAAACATCTTTTATACTTATATTCATCGTGCAAAATAAGCATATACTTATTCACTGCAAAAAAATGGTTATGTTTACCCTTGCTGATTAAATTATCAAATTAATGTCGAAAAGTATATTCCGTAAAAAATCCATTACTAAAATATTAGCCGATTGCGCCAGCGGTTTCAGCGATGCCGAACATTCAGGTGGTTCATCCCTCAAAAAAGAACTTAACGTAAAAGACCTTACCCTGATGGGTATCGCCGCAGTAGTGGGAGCGGGGATTTTTTCGACAATAGGCCTGGCCTCCTTTAACGGCGGCCCCGGTGTTACCATTTTATTTGTATTAACGGCTATTACCTGCGGATTTTCGGCGCTTTGCTATGCTGAATTTGCTTCGCGGATACCGGTTGCAGGTAGTGCCTATACCTACGCCTATGCCTCTTTCGGCGAATTAATTGCCTGGATTATAGGCTGGGATTTGCTGATGGAGTATGCTATCGGTAACATCGCGGTAGCGGTATCATGGAGCACTTATTTTGTTAACCTGTTGGAGGGTTTTAATATCCATATGCCGGCGTACCTCACCATGGATTACTATTCGGCTTACAGTGCGCATGAGCAGGTGTTGGAGTTTACAAAAAGCCATAACCTTGCAGCTATTACCGATACCATAAAACAAGCCAATATAGCCTGGAATACGGCCCCCGGCTTTGGCGGGTTAAAACTGATCGCCAATATTCCTGCGCTTGCCATAGTTGTCGGAATAACCTACCTGGTTTATATCGGCATCCGCGAAACTAAAAAGGCCACCAACGCCATGGTAATATTGAAGATCGCCATCGTGATTGCCGTTATTGCTATCGGCTTTTTTTATGTTACTCCGGCCAACTGGCACCCTTTTATGCCAAATGGTTTTGGCGGGGTGATGAAAGGCGTATCGGGCGTGTTCTTCGCCTATATCGGTTTTGATGCGATCTCAACCACAGCCGAAGAATGCCGCGACCCGCAGCGCGACCTGCCCCGGGGGATGATCTATTCCCTTATTATTTGTACGGTGCTTTATATTTTAATAGCATTAGTGCTTACCGGTATGGTTAGTTATAAAAACCTTGCCGTTGGCGATCCGCTGGCTTATGTGTTTAACCAGGTGCATTTAACCAAAATCAGCGGTATCATTTCATTTAGCGCGGTTATTGCTACAGCCAGCGTATTGCTGATTTTTCAGTTGGGCCAACCACGCATCTGGATGAGCATGAGCCGCGACGGTTTATTACCTAAGATATTTTCAAAAATTCACAAAAAGTTTCACACACCCTCCTTTGCCACCATTGTAACAGGTTTTGTGGTTGGTGTGCCGGCCTTGTTCCTTAACCTGACAATAGTAACCGACCTTACCAGTATAGGTACCCTGTTTGCTTTCGTATTGGTTTGCGGCGGCGTATTGTTATTACCGCGCGAAGCTGCGAAAGCCGGGCGCTTTCACCTGCCCTATATCAATTCCAAATGGATCGTTCCGGCCTTATTTATTCTTTGCGCCTATTTTTTCAGGAATGGGATCATCGGGCTTTTTGACGGAACGCACAACAAAGATGATCTCCCGTTTTTCCTTTTCATTGGGCTTTCGGCGGTTTTAACCGTTCTGGCGTTTGTTAAAAATCTATCCCTGATACCTGTACTGGGTTTATTAAGCTGTTTTTATTTGATGACAGAACTTGGTTACACCAACTGGGTGCGTTTTTTGGTTTGGCTGGTAATTGGTTTGGATATCTATATCAGCTACGGTTATGAACACAGTTTATTGGGCGAAAAAATTGCCCCATGGCACAAACTGGCGAAAAAGATCAGCCTGATAGGGGCCATTGTTTCTATTTTTGCAGTGATAATTTTTGATCCCCAGGATAGTGTAACAATGGATATTATTTATGGCTTGCTGGGCTTCGCACTCGGTTACCTCGTTGTTTATTCGGGTGCCGCATTGTTGTTCTCGCTTTTTCAAAAAGATAAAGTTGAATAAATAAAGATTTAATACCGTAACTGTTTTTTAGCGGCAGGCAATCTGAATTACTTTAACCTGTATTGATCTGTTTAAATTTTTAAGAAACAAACTCCTATGAAATTAACTGATATAATCGGCTATTTGGCCGCATTTGGCACCACCATATCGTTTTTGCCGCAGGCTGTAAAAACCATCCAGACAAAAAACACTTCGGGTATTTCGCTATTAATGTATGCTATATTTACTACCGGCACGCTGTTTTGGCTTATCTATGGGATAATGTCAGCCAGTTGGCCTGTTGCCGCTGCAAACGCCGTCACCTTTGTTTTTGCGAGCACTATTTTGGTATATAAGATAAGGTATAAGTGATGTTGAAATGTTGTAATGTTTGAATGTTGAAAGGTTGTAATGTTGTGGGTGCATTTATAGTGGAAGTTTCCCTGAAACTGAAAACTCCGGACTATGCAGCCAATATGAGAATGCAGTAAAAAGCTAAAAACATTTCAACATTCCAACCTTACAACATTCCAACAAAAACCTCACAACTGCATAGCAAACGACATACCGGGTGCACCATCCTGGTAGGTGGGCATCAGCATGGCTTTTCTTCCTTTTTTGTCGGTATGTGTAAGCGTATTGCGGATATAGGGGTATATTAAATAGGCGGCCTTTGTTGACAAGATACCGAAACCTGCACCTGCTACCACATCGCTAAACCAATGGTCGCGGTTATACATGCGGAAGATCCCGGTGGTGACAGCAAATCCGTATCCTATTACCGTATAAACCGGCGATTTTTCAGAATATTCCTGTGCCAGGAACTCAGCTCCGAGAAATGCTGCTCCGGTATGGCCTGATGGAAATGAGTAATAATCAGCGCCATTTGGACGCAGGCGGTGGGTTACGTGTTTTAAACCCAATTCAGTGATACCCAAAATCCCTCCTGATAAGCCCAATAACGCGGTACGGTCAATAAACCTGTTCTTTCCTTCAATACCCACAAGGTTAAGGCCATAAACCATTACAATCGGCCCAAAAAGAAAATAGTTCTCGGCTTTACTATTAAATGTGGGTGCGCTCCGTTCGATACGGCCATGAATATAATAGTCGAGATTGCGGACCGGATGTATAAAAAAGGAAGAAGCGCCGTAAGCAATTAATCCAGCCGGCGGCACCAGCGACCAGGGATGGCCGTGGAGCTTTTTCACTGTATCGGGCGCGGTAAGCAGGTCTTTTTTGATGGTATCACCAAGTTTCTTTTTGGCAGTATCAACAACTTGTGCATTTACATTCAATGTAATAACACAAAATATGGCAAATATGATGTTTTTCAATAGATAGTATTTTTTATTCAACAACAGTAAGTTACTATTGTTTACACCTTTGGCAATGCAATTAACATTAGCGTAATAATACAATAACAATCTGTTGCAAATCTGAATTAATTTACCCGGTGAATTTCTACCGTGTCCGGCGACGAAAGCATCAGCGGAACTTTTTCTACCGTAACAAAACTCAGATCAAGCCCGAAACCACGCTCTTCTGATAGGCTCACTTTTTTCAGGTACACGTAAAAGCCCATTATAAATCTTTCAAACAAGGAAAGGTTATGAGATCGCGACAGTACTTTTTCAATAACAACAAACCTGAAATCGCCCACAATTTTATGTTTATTCAGCGATTTATAGGTGCTGGTAATATCAACTTCGCCTTTTTTAACCAGGTCCTCAACCACACGCCTGAATAGTAAGTTAATTTGCTGTTCAATCCTGAAACCCAGTTTAAAATCAACCCGTATCAATTTATTGGGCACCAGGAAACGCACTTCGTATTCTTTTTTGTATGGTTCGTCCACCACATCAACGTGCACCAACCAGTACACGTCGGCGCGTTTGGGCTGCTTTTGCAAAATGGAGTAGATAATTTTTGCTTCAACTTCCGAATCAAAGTTTGCGCTGGTTAAATAAACCAGTTGCGAGGCGTATTTGGGCACAGTTTCATCTTCACTTAATTCCTTTAAGATACTGTAATAGTCCTCAATATTGATAAACTTAACGTACCGGTTCCTTATCCTTCTGGCTGTATGCCAAGTCCACATGATGGTAAACAGAATAAAGCCGACTGATAGGGTAAACCAGCCGCCATGTATAAATTTAACCAGGTTGCCTGTTAAAAAAGCACCTTCAATTAACAGGTAAACTGCTAAAAATACAGTAACGATATAGCGAGGCAGTTTTTTTCTTCGCAGGAAATTGGAGACCAGGATAGTAGTCATCAGCATGGCTACAGTTATACTTAAACCGTAAGCCGCTTCCATATTGTCCGAATGTTTAAATAATAGTACAACGCCCACGCAACCGGCACATAATAACCAGTTAACGCTGGGCACATATAACTGCCCTTTTTGCATGGTTGGATAGTTGATGCGCACTTTTGGCCATAAATTTAAACGAACGGCTTCTGCTATCAGCGTAAACGATCCCGTTATTAAGGCCTGGCTGGCTATAACGGTAGCCACCGTTGCAATACCGATACCGTAAAGCAGGAACCATGACGGCATAATTTCATAAAATGGATTGTGCAGGTTAAGATCAATTACTTTACCATTGCTCTGCAAAAGCCAAACCGCCTGGCCCAAATAATTTAGTATGAGGCTGCTTTTTACGTAAACCCAGCTTGTCTGGATATTTTTTCTGCCGCAATGCCCGAGGTCCGAATATAAGGCCTCGGCACCTGTTGTACACAAAAACACAGCGCCCAAAATAATAAAGGCATTTGGGTTTGAGCTTAATATTAAATACGCATAATAAGGGTTTAGCGCCCTTATTATCGATGGCATTTGCGCAATGTAAACAATACCCAAAACCGCCATCATGGTAAACCATATAAACATCATCGGGCCAAAAGCTTTTCCAACCAACGATGTGCCGAATTTTTGGATGATGAAAAGCGCCAGTAAGATGGATATAACGATAGGCACTGTATGCAAGTGTGGGTAATAAGCCTGTAAACCTTCAATTGCGGCCGAAACTGAAATTGGCGGTGTAATAATGCCATCAGCCAATAATGCACAGCCACCAATAACAGCCGGAATTATAAGCCATTTTGCGCGGCGGCGCACCAGGGAAAATAGCGAAAAAATACCGCCTTCGCCTTTGTTATCAGCCCTTAATGTAATAACTACGTATTTTAATGTGGTTTGCAGGGTAAGTGTCCAGAAGATACAGGAAACGCCACCGAGTATGAGCGTATCGTTTATCCGCTGATTTCCTACGATCGCTTTAAATACATATAATGGAGATGTGCCAATGTCACCGTAAATTATTCCGAGGCTGATTAACAAGCCTGCGGCTGTTAATTTTTGAAGATCTTTATGATTTGACACTTTTTATTTCAAAATTCAAAAGTATCAAAAAAGCATATAAGTATTTCCAAAAAAATATTTTTATGAGAATTGTAAATCCGTGGCCTTTAAAACGTTATTTTGTTAAAATTTGTTAAAATGTTTTATATAGGCCCAAGTATGTAGATGGATGATTTGTTTATTTATACTTTTGTAAATAATAATAAGATATGAGGCGAAAGTTTACTTTTAAAAATTCATGGGCTGCAATAATTGCTTTGGCAATGTTCATGAATTTCGCCTTTGCAAACAACATCGCCTACTCGCAGTCTGACACCACTTATGTGCATCTGCTAAAACAGAAACAAAACAAGAACGGTTTGCACTTGGTATTGCCGCCACTAAAGCCGGCGATTATATCAACCCAAAAGGTAAATGTTTATAAATCGGACGATAAGTTATTAAATAATGTGCAGGTTTACCCAAACCCGGTTACAGATCAGATCAACCTTAAATACGACTTATCACGTTATTCCATCGTCACCATAAAGATTGTCGATGTTTTGGGGAACGATATCATCACCATATTTAACCAGCGCCTTGACCCGGGAGAAAAGACATATTCCTATATGTTAAATAATAAACTTAACAGGGGTTTTTACTTTGTTAGGATTTACGCCGGGACAGAATCTGTTATAAAGAGGATATCAGTGCTTTGATTTCGGATTTCGAAATTTCGATTTCGGATTTTTTGTCTGAATCAGAATTTTTCACATATAGTTAATTTTCAATGGCGTTCAAGAAGGCTACGCCGTTTTCAGAATTTAAGAATTAGCAAAATGCCTATAGTACCGAATAAGTTAAATAACAAGTCACGATTCTGAAAATCCTATAATTCTGAAAATTCTGATTCAGACAATTTCGGATTCGCTTAGTTGGCAATACGTTAAAATTCCTAATTCCTAATTCCGAAATCGAACATCCGAAATCCGAAATTAAAGTAATCTTTTAATCCTACGAATCCTAGTTCAGACAAAATCCTTATTTTCGGCACTATGAAAATAATTGCCATTGGCCGTAATTATGCCGAACATGCCAAAGAGTTGAATAACCCGGTACCTGGTGTGCCGGTAATATTTATGAAACCAGATACCGCGCTGCTGCGTGAAAATAAGCCCTTTTATCATCCCGACTTTTCGGAAGATATTCATCATGAAATAGAGGTGGTGCTGAAGATCAGCAAGGAAGGGAAAAACATCAGCGAAAAATTCGCTCCAAATTATTTTGAAGAAATTGCTTTAGGGGTTGATTTTACCGCCCGCGATATCCAGGCCCGCCACAAAGAAAAAGGCCTTCCATGGGAACTGGCTAAAAGCTTTGATAATTCGGCGCCGGTGAGTTTGTTTGTGACAAAATCAAAATTTGCCGATCTGAAGAATCTTAATTTCAGGCTGGATGTTAACGGACAAACCCGGCAGCAGGGCAATACGTCTTATATGCTTTTTTCATTTGAGTATATTATTGCCTTTGTATCCAAATATATCACCCTGAAAAAAGGCGACCTGATATTTACCGGCACCCCTGCCGGAGTTGCTAAAGTAAACATAGGCGACCGGCTGGAAGGTTACCTGGAAGATGAAAAAATGCTTGATTTTTACGTTAAGTAAGCATGATAAAAAAAATCACAGCTGCGTCTTTCCTGGTTTTTTGTTTAACTGCAAGCATTTTCGCACAAAATACACCCATCCAAAGCAGGCTTTATCCCCAAAAATATTTTCGTTACCCGCTTGACCTGCCACCAGTTACGGCTGGCTCCTTTGGCGAGCTAAGGCCAAATCATTTTCATTCCGGGCTCGATTTTAGAACCAATCAGACTACGGGCTTCCCGGTTCATGCAGCGCAGGATGGCTATGTATCGCGCCTTAGGGTGGAGTTTGGGGGCTTTGGCAATGCTATTTATATTACCCACCCTTCCGGCTATACTACTGTTTACGGCCATATCGAGCGCTTTGCCCCGGCGCTTGAAAAAGCCGTGCGCCAAATGCAATATGCACAGCAAACGGATATGGTCGACTTTAAGCTTGACCCACTGCAGATAGAAGTTTGCCAGGGTGACGTGATCGCCTGGTCGGGAAACGCGGGGGCATCGGCAGGGCCGCATTTACATTTCGAGATCAGGGATACCAAAACGGAAGAAACGATTAATCCGCAATTATTTGGCTTAACTATCCCCGACAGGGTACCGCCCACCATTTATGCCATTGCCATATATCATCTGGATGGAAGCCCCTTCAGCGAGAAAACGCCGCGCCAGTTTTTGCCGGTTACGGGCAGGGACGGCAGCTACCGCTTAACCAGGCCCGGGGTTATAAACGCAGGCGGTGAAACAGGTTTTGGCATTATCGCCAACGACGTTACCAGTGCGTCACCAAATCATAATGGCATTTACTCCGCCGAGTTAAAGGTTGACGGTAAAACGGTATATACTTTTGCGGTTGAACGCTTTGCATTTGACCAAACGCATGCCATTAATGCTTATATTGATTACCCGGAGTTTTTAAAAACGCATCGCTGGGTGCAAAAATGTTTTATTTTGCCCGGCAGTAAAATATCGCTTTATCCGCAATCGGTAAACCGTGGAGTGGTGAATTTTAATGATGATGTTGTTCACCATGTGCAGTATGTAATTAAAGATGTAGCCGGTAATACCTCAACTTTGAATGTTGATGTAAAATCGAGCAACGCACAGCTAACTGCCGCCAATATCCCTGTGGGGATTTTGTTTCATTACGATAAACCGAATGAGTTTAGCAATGATAAGCTAAAAGTGATGATAGCACCGGGCAATTTGTATGATGATGTGGATTTTACTTATTCAACCCTGCCAAAAAGGCCGGGCGCTTATTCGCTTACCTATGTTATACACAACAGGTTTACACCCCTGCATGATACCTTCGATCTCTGGATAAAACCCGACAGCACTATAGGGAAATATACCAGCAAAGCCGTAATTGTTAATACGGATGGCGTTTGCGAAAATACCGTATACGAGGATGGTTACTTAAAAACGAAGGCCCGCACTTTTGGCGATTATTTTATAAAGTTAGACACCGAGCCCCCGTTTATTATTCCCATAAATATTAAAAAGGGATTGGTGAAGAAAATTACGCGGGGCATATTTTTGAAAATAGGTGACCGATTATCCGGCGTTAAAACCTATATTGGTAAAATTGACGATAAATGGGTATTAATGGAATGGGACTATAAAACCCATATTTTACGCTATACCTTTACGGCAGATGTTGCACCTGGCAAACATACCTTTGATTTAACAGTTATTGATAATAAGGACAATACTTCGCATTTTACAGCGGAGTTTTATAAATAGCATATGGCAACACTAAAAGAAGGCGATAAAGCCCCGGACTTTACAGCAAAAGATCAGAATGGTAAAACCGTTTCACTGGCGGATTATAAGGGGAAAAACGTGATCCTTTATTTTTATCCAAAAGACGATACGCCCGGCTGTACAGCAGAAGCATGCAGTTTCAGGGATAATTACCAATCCATGCTCGGTAAAGGGTTTGAGGTGATTGGCGTGAGTACAGATAATGAAAAATCGCACAAAAAATTTGTAAACAAATACAGCCTGCCTTTTACCTTAATTGCTGACGAGGACCGCGCCATTGTAGAGGCTTATGGCCTTTGGGTTGAAAAAAACATGTATGGCCGGAAATACATGGGCACAGCGCGTACAACTTTTATAATTGATGCTGATGGAAATATCAAAAAAGTAATTGAAAAAGTTGACACCAAAAACTCGTCGCAGCAGGTTATAGACCTTTTGCAGTAAAGCTTGTATTAAAAATTTATATTTGCATTTAATAAATACAAAGATCTTAGAAAAATATGCCAATAGAGGTTGATGACGCGGAGATATTAAGTAAGTTCCAGGATGAAAAAACGCGGAACGAAGCTTTTAACATGCTGCTAAAAAAATATCAGCAAAAAATATACTGGCATATACGCCGCATGGTTATTGACCATGATGATGCTGATGACCTGGCACAGGATGTTTTTATAAAAGTATGGAAAAACCTGGCCGGATTTAGAAGCGATGCCCAGTTATACACCTGGATGTACCGTATTGCCACCAATGAGTGTATTACTTTTTTGAATAAGAAAAAGCAAAAGAATAATGTTTCCATTGATGATGTAGCTTACGAACTGGCGGATACGCTGGCCGATTCCACTTATTTTAATGGCGACGCAGCGCAAAGGAAACTCCAGGAAGCATTATTAACCTTGCCCGAAAAGCAAAGGCTGGTGTTCAATATGAAGTATTATGATGATTTGAAGTACGAGGAAATCTCGCAAATTGTTGGCACAAGTGTGGGGGCATTGAAGGCATCGTTTCACCTGGCGGTGAAAAAAATAGAAGCACATTTATTATCGAGAGATTAATTTAAAATAATGTTAAACCTTTTGGCATTTGTTCCATCTATACCAGTTAAGAGATGAAAAGTGATATGGAAAACAAAGATTGGCTGAATGATTATATGTCACTCAAACAGATTAACCCTGCTAATCCGTTTACAGTGCCTGCCGGTTATTTTGATAACCTGGAGGCCCGTATTTTGTCGCGAAAAAAACTGGAAGATATAAAAAACAATGCCCCCGAAGGAGGTTTTACAATACCTGAAAATTATTTTGAAGAACTGACAAACAATATACAAAGCCGGATTGCAATTGATGCCGCCCTGAATGAAGATAGTGGTTTTACAGTTCCGGAAGGTTATTTTGATGAGTTAACAAACAAGATCCAAAGCCGCATTGCCATTGAGGAAGTTGTGAAAGAGGATACTGGTTTTACAGTTCCGGAAGGTTATTTTGATGCGTTGACAAACAAGATCCAAAGCCGCATTGCCATTGAGGAAGCAGTTAAAGAGGATACCGGTTTTGCTGTACCTGAAGGTTATTTTGACGAGCTGACAAACAACATACAAAGCCGCATTGCGATTGATGAAGCGATTAATAATGAAGACGCCGGTTTTGCAGTGCCTGCAGGTTATTTTGATGAGTTAACAAGTAATATACAAAGCCGGATAGCAATTGAGGAAGCTGTAGGTGAATCTTCAGTACAATTTACCGTTCCCGAAGGTTATTTTGAAAAATTAAACCAAAGCATTTTAAATAAAACCCTTAACCAGGAAAATGTTAAACGCAGGGGAATAGTAAGGAAGATGTTCCAATCAACTGCCTTTAAATATGCTACAGCGGCTTGCTTTACCGTAGCTATAGGCGGCGGGATACTTTTAACCGAAATTTCAAACCCTGCCAGCGATCACAAAAACTCATTTTTGCATAAACAATTATCGAGTGTTCCGTTGGATGATATTAAAAGTTATCTGCAGGTAAATGTTGATGCGGGTAATACACAACAAGCAGTTGCATCTGAAGGTACTCAGGTGAATGATGCCGATCTGAAAAATGCCTTACAAAATTATGTGGATAGTGTTCAATAATATACTAAAATGATAAAGTTGTTTAAACATATCTTAGGTGTATTATTTGTACTTGCCATTGGCTTTAAAAGCTTTGGTCAGCAGCGTATTCCTGCTCCTATGCAGCGGTACCGGCCGGTTTATATACGACCGTATCAGCAGGTTGCGCGGCCCAGGATCATCAATCCAGGAATAAGGGTTGAAAAGGTTAAGGAAAATTTTATAGCGAACCAACTCAGGCTAACCCCCGAACAATCAAGGGCATTTTGGCCCTTATACCGCCAATTTGTTGAGGACCAGACTGCCGTAAGGATATTGATACGGGCAAATAATTCTAAAAATTCGCCAAACGGATCGATACAATTGCGAAAGGACATGGAATACCAGACGGAGTTGGTGGATATCAAAAAACATTACCTTGATGAATTCCTGAGGATTCTTCCCCCCGAAAAAATAAGTGAGCTTTATAAAGCCGAAAAAGAGTTTAACGACGAAATGGTCCGCCAGTTAAGCGAACGCAGTATAAGGGCAGGAAATTAGTTGATTAAGTTGATTGGTTGATTGGGTTGATTAGGTTAATTTTGCCCGATCAATAGAACATATTCTAACTTAATCAACTCAATCCAACTTAATCAACCTCCCCAATGCCCACCCTCCGTCAGCTATTTTTAGCCAATAACGCGCAAACCACCGATTTTCCGCTTTTGCTTGAATTTGAGCGTGCCGAAGGTGTTTATATGTTTGATAAACACGGGAGGGCGTTTATCGATTTGATTTCGGGGATTGGCGTTAGTAATCTGGGCCATAGCCATCCTTATGTGATCAATGCAATAAAGGAACAACTGGATAAATACATGCACCTGATGGTGTACGGCGAATATGTGCAAACCCCGCAGGTGCGCTATGCCGAAAAGCTGATCTCGGTATTACCCCCCAATTTGCAATCCGTTTATTTCACCAATTCAGGCGCCGAAGCCGTTGAAGGCGCACTCAAGTTGGCCAAACGGTTTACCGGAAGGCAACAAATCATCGCTTTTCATCATTCCTATCACGGCAGCACCCAGGGCGCTTTAAGCGTTATGGGCAACGAAGAATTTAAACAGGCCTACCGGCCCTTATTGCCAGGGGTGAACTTTATAAAATTCAATCAGGCTGACGACCTTGACAGGATAAACGACCAAACAGCATGTGTAATTGTTGAGACGGTGCAGGGTGAAGCGGGTATACAAGTGCCGGATTTAGCTTATATGCAGGCCTTGCGGAAGCGTTGTGATGAAACAGGTGCACTTTTAATTTTAGATGAGATCCAGGCTGCCTTTGGCCGCACCGGTAAACTATTCGCGTTTGAACATTTCGGTATTGTACCGGATATACTTTTACTGGCCAAAGCAATGGGCGGCGGGATGCCCCTGGGCGCTTTTATAGCATCGCACAATATCATGTCGGCCTTAAAACAAAACCCCATCCTAGGGCATATTACCACCTTCGGCGGCCACCCGGTGTGTTGCTCCGCCGGCCTGGCGGCGCTTGAAGTGCTGATCAATGAAAATCTTATTGCTACTGTTGGCGAAAAAGAAGCCTTGTTCAGAAAGCTTTTGGTCCACCCTCAAATAAAACAAATTCGCGGAAAAGGCCTGATGCTGGCTGTTGAATTTGAAACCTTCGATCTGAATAAAAAAATAATAGACCGCTGTATTGAAAACGGTGTAATAACCGACTGGTTTTTACATTGCAGCAACGCCATGCGGATAGCGCCCCCATTGATTATTACAACCGCTCAAATTGAAAATGCCTGTGCCGTTATTTTGGAAGCGGTTGCACATTACAGTTAAATTAATGTGAGTTCGAGATAAGAAAAATCGTTGCTCCGCCATTCCGGTGGGCTACCGCTTTGTAGCAAGATGTCCAAACGTTATTTTTGCCGCGTCAGCGGTTACCCAATTCGCGAAGGGTAGCCACTGACGTGGCAATTATTCTTTGGTATTTCGTTTCTACAAAGCGGTAGCCCCTATGGGGCATATTACCATGGTGTCCAATTCTTATATCGAACTCGCGTTAATATTTTATGCACGCCGGTGAGCCTATCGCCGCAATACCATTGCTGATTGCACTCCCTTGCCGCAATTTTACTTCTAATTAAAATTTAAGGTTTACAATCCATTGAGTGAATTACTC
>Ga0206965_10016_pt1 | contig 52679 bp, 53 predicted proteins | sample Alteio_BWOrgHeat_26_FD_152973 | JGI IMG/M metagenome (GOLD analysis project Ga0206965, IMG submission 152973) | Enriched cells from forest soil in Barre Woods Harvard Forest LTER site, Petersham, Massachusetts, United States -... | ecosystem: Environmental > Terrestrial > Soil > Temperate forest >...
GGAAATTCATTGATGCGGTGTCTTCCTGGTGGGTTAATATTCATGGTCATTCAAATCCTGTCATTGCGGAGGCAATCGCACGGCAGGCAAGGGAAATGGAACATGTCATCTTCGCTGGATTTACGCATACCCCTGCCATTCTTTTAGCCGAGAAGCTGATAGAAATTCTTCCAAATGATTTTGCTAAAGTATTCTATTCCGATGATGGTTCTACCGCTGTCGAAGTCGCTATTAAGACGGCGCTTCAATATTGGTTTAACAAAGGTATTCCAAAACGCAAAATCATTGCCTTCAATGATGCATACCATGGCGATACATTCGGGGCGATGTCTGTGGGTTCTCGAAGTGTATTTAATGCACCTTTCCAGGAACTTTTATTTCATGTGGAACATATCCCTGTGCCTATAGGAAATGATATTGAAACCTGCATAGAAAGATTTACAGATATAGCAAAGGATAATGCTGCTGCCGCCTTTATTTATGAGCCTTTGGTGCAGGGTGCTGCCGGTATGGTGATGTATGAACCTGTTCATTTGGAGCGTCTTCTATCTATAGCAAAGGCTCATAATATTCTTTGCATTGCTGATGAAGTGATGACTTGTTTCGGGCGAACCGGCAAGTTGTTTGCAAGTGATTATCTGATTTCAAAACCAGATATTATTTGTTTGTCTAAAGGCATTACGGGAGGCTTCCTGCCTTTGGGAGTTACTGTTTGCACACAGGAAATCTTTGATGCTTTTTATGATGATAAGAAGTCAAAAGCCCTGTTTCACGGGCATTCTTATACTGCTAATCCTATTGCCTGTGCTGCTGCCAATGCAAGTTTGGAGCTTCTCTTAAGTTCCCAATGCGAGGATCAAATCAAGATGATTGCAGGTCATCACAGTTCGTTTATTGATAAAGTAAAATCGCATTCATTTGTTCGGAATGCCCGCCAGACGGGCACTATCATCGCTGTAGAATTAAATACTAAGGAAGACTCTTCTTATTTTAATTCGATAACCAAGGATATTTATAAGTATGCTTTAGATCGCGGCGTGCTGCTTCGTCCTTTGGGGAATGTTATTTATTGCATGCCTCCCTATTGCATCAATCATGCCGAACTACGGGCGGTTTATGATGTGATGGAAGGAATAATTACAGATTTTAATCAAAAATAATTCCGATCCTCGATAAGTCAGAATTAAATCCTTAAACTATTCTTTCACAAACTTCCCGCGTGTTGTTTCATTCGCCCCAATAACCTCATAGAAATAAACCCCTTCGCTCCATGTGGAGATATCTATTTGGGTGTCATTGCCAGAAATTGTCTGTTGATAGATTTTATTCCCAAGAACATCTTCAATGGTTAATAGTGAATTGTTAATCGTTAATTGAGAATGAAGCGTAATGCTGGTAGTGGCGGGATTGGGGAAGAGCGTGATGGTTGGGGTATTTGTTATTGATTTAAAACCTGTAGTTATAACAGTTGCTTCAACAAAGTCACAATTGGGTTTCGCACCAGTGGTTGAATCATTAAAATCAATTAGCTTGGTATAGGTATTTGTTACAATATCAAAACTGAAAGCGACACCTACATTATTTGCCCCACCATTTGTTGTTGTTCCATAAAGTTTTCCATTTCCACCATTAAATAAACTTCTTTGAGGACTTGATCCATTAACACTGTCAAACATGTGAACAACGGTATATGTATTCGTTAAAATATTATAATTGAAGATTACTCCAAAATCTCCTGAATCCGGATTATTTAAACAAACATGTGTTGCCATTCCATACAACAAACTATCGTTTACTTGAATTAAACTTCCAGAAGGGAAACATCCATCATTTGACCAAAAATGATGCAAATCCGTAATCTGATTTGTTGATGTATCCAAGCTAAAGAATACACCACCACCACTACCGGTATATTGATCATAGCCTCCATCTGATGCCATTCCATATAGCAGATTATTTGATGCCATTAATAAACTTCCATATATTGGATTAGCGCCGTTCCAATAATTAAATGATGCCAATGTATCATATTGATAACTTATAGGATCGAATTTAAAAATTACACCCCGATTATTAGTACCTCCTAAATTTGTCATTCCATATAATTTACCGTTATTTAACTGAACTAATGTTCCATTAGGAAATGAACCTGATGCATTTTCAAAATCAAAAATATCGGTATAGATATTAGTTGTGGGATTAAATCTATAAATTGTTCCATTTCCATTTGCTCCATAATTAGAACATAACCCGTATAAATTTCCATCCGAACCTAAAATCATTCCGCTTGTTGGATAAGCACCTTGTAATGATTGATCCAAAAAATAATGTAATCTGTTATATGTTCCAGTTGAAGGATCAAAACTAAAAATAATACACGTATCATAACAATTAATATAATAAGAAACTCCGTATAACAATCCATTGTTTGCTTGTACCATTCCCCCAATAGGTGAATCACCAATACCAGTCATTAAATGCACATTATGGAAATTACTTCCATTAGTATCTGCGGCAAAAATAGTTCCGCGGTTTGATATGCCACCAAATTGACAAGTTCCATATAGTTGCGTCTGTGCATTCGCCCCGAGCACCATCAGCCCCATCACCACCACGATTATCAAAGTAAAATTCTTCATAGTTATTAATTAAAATTAAGGATTCATTTTTCTTTTCAAGCCACAAAATTACGATATTGCTTTGGAATGACAAAATCTATTTGAAAGATTTCTTTTATGTGGAATAAAATTGTGCCTATATAATAAAGGAGTAAGGCAGCTATTTTTTCCACCCCTTCCATTAATCTAATCTCTATGTTTTATAATTTTCAAAGAATATGAAAATTAATGAGGCATGAAGAAATTTTTCTTGGTATAATACCAATTATGCAAGGGGGAATACAAATTATGCAAGGTCGGAAGACAATTATGCAAGGTCGGAAGCAAATTATGCAAGGTCGGAAGGAAAATATGCAAGGTGGGATGGAAAATATGCAAGCGCGGAAGACAATTATGCAAGGTCGGAAGGACAATATGCAAGGTCGGAAGGACAATATGCAAGGTCGGAAGCAAATTATGCAAGGTCGGAAGGACAATATGCAAGGTCAGAAGGACAATATGCATCGCCATTTTTTTGCTATTTTAGGTTTAAATGAACAAATTTAAGGCTGAATATTAGAATTGTTAATAACTTTTTTTAAAAAAATTTTCAAAAAATTTGGTCAATTCAAAAAAATATCTTTAATTTGCAGTCGCGAAAGTAGAAAAAGATTTCAAAAAAAAGAAAATAAATAAAAATAAATCATGGCTGAAATAGATGAATCAAAATATGAATGCACACAGAACCAACTCTACGTTCTGGGCGGGGTCTATGCTGCAAATCTTACAGCGAATCTTGCCGCATTCACTGCCCATAGCCCGCGATTTATTACAGCTTTTATTACTGCCTTAACAGATGCCGTAACTTATGCCGAAGGTCTCCCAAATGATGAGCAGGTAAAGGTTCCTAAAATGGTGGATAGAGTAGGATTAATCCCTACCGGAAAATTTTCCATCAGCGATTTGAATGCCCTGAAAACTTATCTCCTCAAAGCCTTCCCGACGACTTTCGCTATCATGTATAATTCCGCAGGAGCCAATCTGCGAAGAGATGCAGGCAATAATAATTGGGTGCAGATAAAAGCGCTCTTCAAAGCAATGGTAGATTTTATGGCTGTCCCTGCAAACCTTGCCCAATTGCTTTTGAATGATGTAATGCCCGCCGGTTTCCCCGCAGCAGTCGCCGCTCATCAACTTACATTCAATAATGATTATACCACTTTCCTTTCAGATAAATCTACCAGCGAACAAACAAGTGCCAAGATTACCGCGAATAATGTAATCAAAGCAATCCTGACCGACATAGATGTTAATGGAGTCGTTATTTTTCCTCCCGGAAATACAAAACACGACCTCTTCGTCTTCAGCATCCAAAAAGATATTATTGCCCCAAAAGGCAGTGCCAGCCTCAAAGTTGGAGTGAAATTAGACGGTGCCTTCACCGTTTTGCCGGATATTCCGGTAAAGATTCAAGCCGCAGGTCAGCCCTCCATCACCGTAAATACGGATGAAGAAGGAATAGCACATTTCCCCGGAATAGACCCCACTAAATATAAGGTAACCATTATCTATCCGGAATTAGTTACTGTGGAATTCAACAAAGATGTTGATACCGGAGTCAATGCCAGATCCGAAGTACTCATGGAAACGGCACCCCCGCCACTTGATGAGGAAGATCCCGAAGATGACGAATCTCCTATCAAAGAAGAAGAGAAAAAAGAAGAGAAAAAACCTTGATAAAATTCAAGAAATATAACAAAAGACCTTTCCAAACCGGAGAGGTCTTTTTATTTTCCTTTTATTGCATTCCCCAAAAAGGGAATGTCATAAAAGGATGAAGAATAGCATACTAAAAATAGTTATAATTACCCAAATTTATACTCAATTTATTGGTAAGTTTGCAGCCATGAAATCCCTATACCTTTATACTAACGAATTGCAATGGCAAATTGTCAATTCTCAATTGTCAATTGTCAATTAAAATGCGCGCCCTTTTCCTCCTTATATATAAATTCCATTTCTTCTTCTTCTTCCTGGTATTAGAAGTGTTTTGCATCTATCTGCTGGTGCAGAATAATAATTATCAGAGGGCGAGTTTTGTGAATTCTTCGAATGTATTGGTGGGGAAGTTTTATGATGAAGTCGGCGTGTTTAATTCCTTTGTGAATCTGAAGACTACCAATAAGAATCTTGCAGAAGAAAATGCCCGCCTCCGTAAGCTGATTGCCGATACTTCGATGAGCAGCAAGGCAGTGAAGGTGAGTGTGAATGACAGTCTTTACAAACAGCAATATCAATACATCACGGCTCATGTCATAAATAATTCAATTAATAGAAGAAGCAATTATCTGACCTTGAATAAAGGCAGAGCCGACGGCGTGCGGCGCGAAGATGGCGTGATAGCCTCGAATGGCGCGGTGGGCAAGGTGAAATATGTGTCGGAACATTTTTGTGTGGTGATGTCGCTTCTGCATAAAGATACAAAGATAAGCGCAAGAATCAAGAAGAACAAATATTCCGGAGAGCTGCGCTGGGAGGGCGGTTCGGCTACACAGGCATCGCTGAATGATATTGCCGTGCATGTGCCGATTGCTATTGGCGATACTGTTGTTACGAGTTCTTATTCGCCGATTTATCCTGAAGGAATTACGCTTGGCACGATTGCTCATTTTGAATTGAAGCCCGGGCAGAATTTTTATAATATCACCGTCAATCTTTCGACTACTTTCGGGAATCTGACGTATGTATATATCGTGAATAATCTCTTCAAAAACGAACAGGTAAAATTAGAGTCCGAGATACCCCAACATGATTAATCAAATAGTCTCTAATTTAATCCGTTTTATCGTCCTCGTGCTGGTGCAGGTCTTGATATTAAACAATGTTCAGTTGAATGGATACATCAATCCGTTTATGTATATTTTATTCATCATGCTCCTCCCCATCGAAACGCCAGGATGGCTGCTACTGCTGCTATCTCTCGCTATGGGCTTGACGATAGATATGTTTTCAAATACCTTGGGAATGCACGCGGCGGCATGTGTCTTTATCGGATACCTTCGACCAAGAATCATCAGATCAATTTCCCCGAGAGATGGTTATGAATCAGAGGCAAATCCGAACGTAACAGACATGGGTTTCAGGTGGTTTATATCTTATACCATCATCATGGTTTTGCTGCATCATTTTGTATTATTTTTTATCGAGGCGTTTAGCTTTGTGGAATTCTTCAGTACCCTGTTCAGAGTTATCTTGAGCAGCATACTCACGATACTTCTCATCATCATCAGTCAGTATCTTTTCACCAGTAATAAACAACAGTCATGATACAGAGCGTTTCAACAAATCGGAGATATATCATCATCGCAATCTTTCTTTCAGTAGGGATAATCTATCTTGCGAGATTTTTTTATATTCAAGTGATTGATGATAGTTATATTAAGTCGGCACAACATAATTTCCTTCGCCCTGTAACACAGTTCCCTTCGCGTGGTTTGGTATATGATCGTAAGGGAAAGCTCCTGGTTTATAACGAACCTGTCTATGATTTAATGGTAACGCCGAAGTTGATCAAAGGCATGGATACCGCGGAGTTCTGTGCATTGATAGGTATTGCCAGGGAGGAATTTGATAAGAAGCTAAGGCTTGCAAAGAAATATTCCAGAGACCTTCCTTCCCCTTTTGAAAAGCAATTATCCAAGGAGACTTATGGGACTTTGATGGAGAAGCTGGATGATTTCCCCGGCTTCTTTGTTCAGCCAAGAACATTAAGAAGATATAATGATAGGACTGCTGCGCATCTTCTTGGAGACATTGGGGAAGTGGATTCTGCAACCGTGAAGGATAGTAAATATTATCGTGATGGAGATTACATTGGCAAGAGTGGAATAGAATTGACGTATGAGCCAGAGCTGCGAGGGAAGAGGGGTTCCAAGCTCATGATGGTTGATGTTCATGGCAGATTAATGGGAAGTTTTGAGAATGGAAAGTATGATACCTTAGCTGAAGGAGGTGAGAATCTGACAACTTCTATTGATGCAGGTTTGCAATCTTATGGGGAAGAATTAATGCAGAATAAAATAGGAGGTATCGTTGCCATAGAACCTTCAACAGGAGAGATATTGGCAATGGTTTCATCACCTTCTTATGACCCAAATCTATTGGTTGGAAGGTTGCGAGCACAGAATTATGGGAAACTCCTCACGACGGACAATAATCCTTTGTATAATCGGGCTTTACTTTCCTCATATCCTCCTGGATCGACATTCAAAATTATCATGTCCTTGGTGGCACAACAAGAGGGAGTTCTTTTTCCTGAAACCCGCTATCCATGCGCGATGGGGTATCCTCCCGGTGGTGGTAAACCTGCTTGTGAAGCGCATCCTTCCCCATGCGATCTCGCTATGGCGATTACCTATTCCTGCAATTCTTATTTCTGTTATGTATTCAAAAGTGTTTTGGATAAGAAGGGTTTCAATTCCTTTGAAGAGAGCTTCACGAGCTGGCGAAAACATATCCTTAGTTTTGGCTTGGGAAGGAAATTAGGCGTTGATCTTCCTACTGAATTAGGGATTGGCGTTCCTACCATCGAACATTACGATAAAGTCTTTGGCGAAGGGCATTGGAAGTCTTCTACGATCCTCTCTCTTGCCATCGGTCAGGGTGAAATGGGAGTGTCTCCGCTGAAAATGGCAAACGTTATGGCTACCGTTGCAAACAGGGGATACTACTACATTCCGCATGTTGTAAAAGCTATTGGTGATAAGCAATTTCAATTTGAGAAATATACTACTAAAAACTATACTGATGTTGAATCTAAATACTTCGATATCGTGATTGTTGGTATGGAAGATGTTGTACAAAGCGGTACTGCGGCAGCATCTAAAGTTAGTGGTATTGATATTTGTGGAAAGACAGGTACTGCACAGAATCCGTCTGGAAAATCACACTCGGTATTCGTAGGTTTTGCTCCAAAGGATAATCCTAAAATAGCTATAGCAGTTGTTGTTGAACATGCGGGCTGGGGTGCTGAATGGGCTGCCCCTATTGCCTCCCTGATGATTGAAAAATATTTGACAGGAACTATCACTCGCCCTGAAATTGAGAAGAGAATAAAGAATGGAGTCATACTTCCAGTTCCCAAAGTAGCCGTTAATAATGAGAGATAATAAAGGCATTCTCCAAAACATAGATTGGATAACCACATCGCTTTATTTCCTCCTCATTACCATGGGTTGGATTTGTATTTATGCCGCCGATTATAACGAAGAGCACAGTAAAGTTTTTGACTTCACACAGAATCATGGGAAGCAGCTTATGTGGATTGGTGGCTCATTAATTATAGCATTAATCTTTCTTATATTAGATGGGAAATTTTATTCCGCCTTCGCATATATTGTTTATGGAATTACGATTGTTCTTCTCATTGCTGTTCTCTTGGTTGGAAGAAAAGTAAAGGGTTCTGTGTCATGGTTTGAAATCGGAAGTTTTAAGCTGCAGCCCGCAGAGTTCGCGAAGTTTGCCACTACATTGGTACTTGCAAAGTACTTGAGTAATATGAACATTAAATTGAATGATACCAAAACAAAACTGGTAGTCTTTACAATTCTTTTCGTTCCTATTATTCTTATCATTTTGCAGAATGCAACGGGGTCCGCATTGGTCTATCTTTCTTTTGTATTTGTGCTTTATCGTGAAGGTTTATCAGGCAATTATTTATTGTTAGGATTCATTGCCATCGTCATATTTATCTTAGCACTGCTGGTAGATAAATTGACGCTGATAATCATCTTTGCTTCCATAATCTTTATTGTTTTTTTATTAGCCAGAAAGAATAAACGAAACATCCTATCATTGCTTGGAATATTCGCTATTTGTTCGGGGATGGTATTGAGTGTGGATTATGTCTTTAATCATGTCCTTCATGAATATCAAAGAGGAAGAATAAATGTCCTTCTCGGCAAGGAACAAAACATTAAAGGTTCAGGTTGGAATGTGCATCAAAGTATGATTGCTATTGGTGACGGCGGATTTTTTGGTAAAGGATTTCTTAAAGGAAGCCAGACCACATTTGATTTTGTTCCTAAACAAAGTACGGACTTTATATTCTGCACAGTAGGTGAGGAATTTGGGTTTGTGGGAGTGTTTGTTGTTATCAGTTTATTCTTGTTTTTATTAGTCCGAATCATACAACTTGCCGAACGACAGCGAAGTTCTTTCTCAAGAATCTATGGATATGGCGTTGCTTCTATTCTCTTCTTCCATGTTATGATTAATATCGGCATGACCATCGGATTAGCACCGGTGATAGGCATTCCACTACCATTCTTCACTTATGGAGGCTCTTCTTTATTGGCATTCACGATGATGCTTTTTGTGTTTATTAGATTGGATGCACATCGGTTGCAGATATTAGGTTAGATCGAAATGTTTTTATTGTTTAAAAATTCTCTACTTTTGCAATTCATAAAAAAGAAATCTTATTATCTAATATCAAAAATATGAGGCGAACAAATCTATACATCATCGGGCTGTTGGTTGTTATCAGCAGTTGTACTTCTGTGAGGTATGATACCGAAAGATACATCAAAAATAATATCGAAATTCATAAGACTGGTGAATATAGCAGCATCAAAATTATCTCTCTGTATAATCAAACTTCCATGAAGGACGGGTCGCGGCTGGAGATGACCGGATATAAATATAATAACCAAAAAGGTTTGGTGGTTTCTGCATATCAATATTATAAGGACAGGAAGAAATTCAAAGATGATAACACCGTGCTTTCTAATACTGCATTTATTCTTTTGGATACGGTGCAATGTCGCACGATACTTACTAATTACAATCAATTGGAAGCAAAATTAAAGACCGAAACTCCCGGCAGTGAAGAAGAGATATTCATGGATTTTACTGTATCTGAAGATTTATTCTTCAGTATGCAAAAAGCCAAGGGTGGTGGGGTTTCTAATGATGTTTATTTATGGATTAAAGGAGAAAAATATACCATTGCTTCGGATGCTTTGTTGAATAATATGGAGGATTTTTTGAAGTGGTAAAGTGGTGTAAAGGTATAGGGTATAAGGGTATAAGGGTATAAGGGTATAAGGGTATAAAGGGTATAAATTATGTCAGTAAAAGTTGTTGAGATTTCTAAGGTTTATGGGAAGCAGAATGCTTTGGATGGTGTTTCGTTTGAGGTAAATGCTGGTGAAGTTCTTGGGTTTCTTGGTCCTAATGGTGCGGGCAAATCTACCATGATGAAGATACTGACTTGCTTTATTCCACAGACTTCCGGGACTGCTTTTGTTTGTGGACATGATGTGAATGAAGAGCCGCTTGAGGTGAAGAAATGCGTGGGATATTTGCCGGAGAATAATCCTTTATATCATGATATGTATGTCAAGGAATATCTTGAATTCATTGCTGGCATACAAGGATTGAAAGGGAGTAAAACCGCAAGGGTTAAAGAGATGATTGGTATGACCGGGCTTGAGGTGGAGCAACATAAAAAGATAGGTGCGCTTTCTAAAGGGTATCGGCAACGAGTCGGACTGGCACAGGCTCTGATTCATGATCCTAAGGTGTTGATTCTTGATGAACCTACTTCAGGATTAGACCCTAATCAACTTACTGAAATAAGAAGTTTGATTAAGAATATCGGCAAGGAAAAGACGGTGATATTTTCTACTCACATTATGCAGGAAGTTACTGCTATATGCAGCAGAGTGGTGATTATTAATAAAGGAAAAATTGTTGCTGATGATCCTATAGAAGTTCTTAAACAACATGCCGTGAGTAAGGCTGTCATATCTGTAGAATTTGATGCTCCGACATCAAAGACTGCCTTGAAAAAGATTGCCGGTGTTAGCGAAGTAGAACTGATTAAAGACAATCAATGGCAATTATATTCCGATGCTGAAACTGATATTCGCAAAGAGCTTTTCAACTTTGCCATTGAGAATAAATTAGCCATTATTACTATCAAAAAAGAGGAGCAGAATTTGGAGGAAATCTTTCATGAATTGACGAAGAATAGTTGACACAATAGGTGGTAAACTAAACGAAATCATTTCTTGAGCGATAACCGGTCTCCAATGTTATCAAATATACAGGGAGATAAGGGTTTCTGTAAGTTTTGTATTTTTGCACGAATTAAATAATATAGAAATGATAAAAAAAGATTTAGAAGTTGATGGGTACATAAAGATGGCTCCTGATTATGCAAAACCAATATTGAAACATTTGAGAGAAGTCGTGCATAAGGCTATCCCTGATGTGGAAGAAAAAATGTTGTATAACTGTCCTACGTTCTTGTTTGCCGGGTCGCCTGTATGCAGCATGATCGCTTATGATAAACCTTATTGTGCATTCAATTTATGGAAAAATAAATTGTTGAAGGATCCGGATAATTTATTGGTAAACCATGCCAAAGCGGATGGAAAAATCATTGGGAATTTAACCAGGATAGACAGCGTGAAAGATCTGCCTTCTGATGAAATCCTTATTGGATTTATCAACCAGGTAATAGAATTAAATAAGCAAGGCACCATGCCTCCTCTTCCATTTAAAAAGAGCAGAGCCAAGGAAATGGAAGTGCCTGATTATTTCCAAAAGGAGTTAGATAAAAATGGGGCTGCCAAAAAGACATTTACTAATTTTAAAACATCACAAAGGACTGCTTATTTACGATTTATAACGCTTCCTATCTATGAACAAACACGATTGAATAACGTAACGAAAGCTATCGAATGGCTTGCGGAAGGCAAGGAACAGAATTGGAATAAAGGGAATGGCACAAGAGGTAGGAAAAAAAGTTTGAAGCGCTAATTAAACGATTCTTCTTCATGGTGAAAGCAAGTAGCCCTTCTCCTAAAAAATACTTTTCTTTGCAAGCAAAATAAAGGATGGGATAAGGTCTTTCCTTAACTTTTTGTACTTTTGCACAAATCAAACAATTAAATACAATGGCAAAACCAATTAAAGAAACCCCAGTATTGATGGGAGAAGATGCAAAGAGATTCTTGAAACAGAAAGAAGAAAACAAGGGCAAAAAACTTCCTCCTGAAGAAGTAGAAAGAATAATGAAAAATTACAAAAAGTTTAGGGTCATTGATTAATTTTATTTTATCTTAATGATTTTAGACGATCTTAAAAGGTTATCTCAAGATCATGCTATTCTCCCTTTTAAATGTGGAGATACTGATCTTGAAAACTTTCTTAACGATGATGCAAAAGCTCATGGTGAAGCCCTTTTATCTGTAACTTATTTAATGGAAAAAGACAATTTAACAATTGCTTTTTTCAGTCTTTTTAATGACAAGATTGGCTATAATGAAATAAACAGTCATCGAAAATTTGAGAAGATATTTAAAGCCAAGCTACCAAAAAGCAAATGGTTTAAAAGCTATCCTTCCGTTAAGATTGGAAGGTTTGGAGTTCATCAAAATTATCAAAACGAGGGAGTGGGAGGTAAAATTTTGGATTTTATTAAAGGCTGGTTTATTGATAATAATAAAACGGGGTGTATGTATATTACGGTTGATGCTTATAAAAGATCATTGCCTTTTTATTCAAAGAATGGTTTCCTGTTTTTGACGGATGATGATGTAGATTCTGATACTCGCTTGATGTATTTTGATTTGACATTATTAAAAAATAGTTTAATAAATTAAATCCTTAAATCCTTCTCCCCTTCATGGTGAAAGCAAGTAGCCCTTCTCCTAAAAAATCCTTTTCTTTGCAAGCAAAATAAAGGATGAGATAAGGTCTTTCCTTGACTTTTTGTACTTTTGCACAAATCAAACAATTAAATACAATGGCAAAACCAATTAAAGAAACCCCTGTATTGATGGGAGAAGATGCAAAGAGATTCTTAAAGCATAAGAAAGAAAGCAAGGGTAAGAAAATTGACCCGGAAAAACTTAAAAAGATGAGGGAGAGTTATCTTAAATTCAGCCCTAAAAGTTAGGTTTGAAAGATGAAAAAACTAAAAATTTATTTAGATACTTCAATAATTAATTTCTTATTTGCAGATGATACTCCCGACTTCAAAAGAAACACAGAAGACTTCTTTGATAATTATTTAAAGAAAGGAATTTACGATTGTCTTGTTTCTGATGTAGTGTTTGATGAGATAAATAGAACGGAGGAGGATGAAAAACGATTGAAACTTTTACAGGTTATAAAAGATTATAATATTCCTTATGATTCTTTCAATAAGGAGGCAGAACGACTGGCTCACATTTATATCAAAGATGGAGTTATTCCAGTTAAGAAATTTGATGATGCCAGGCATATAGGGTTGGCAACTACTAACAGTTTTGATATTCTACTATCCTGGAACTTTAAGCATTTGGCAAACGTAAACAAAAGAATAAAAATTAAAATTATTAATGAACGCGAAGGATATTTCTATCCTCTTGATTTGGTAACACCTATACAACTAATATATGATGAAAACGATTAAAGACTATCCGGTATCAAAAGCTCTTGAAGAAGTTTGGGAAATGAAAGAAAAAGCATCTGAAGCTACTAAAGATTTATCTTTTGAGGAATTACAAAAGCATTACAAAGAAGTAGCAGAAGAATCTGCCAAACTTTTAAATGCCAAGATTATTCCACTTGCGAATGGCTCTTTTAAATTCGGGTAATCCATCCCTCCTTTCCTTCACAAACCTCCCCAAAGACCTGCCTCCTCCTTCCTCCTCCTCTTCCCGTCGTGGTGAAAGCAAGTAGCCCTTCTCCTAAAAAATACTTTTCTTTGCAACAAAAATAAAGGTAAGGAGATGAAAGAAAAGGGTAATAAATTCAATGATGAAAATTCTTAAATATTTTTCTCTATTATTAATTGTTATTGGATTTATTGGTCTCTTGGGTTGTGGATTAATATTTACTACTATACTTGATTACAAATATGAATTACCAATTGCATGGAATGCTCAAACAACAATGAGTAGTGAGAACAAGTTTTATGTTGGATTGCCTGATTATGGAAAGATTCAAGTGTATGATATTAATGGGAAGTTTCTATTCAACTTTAAAGTTTATGGTTGGGGTGGAGAATTTACATTTAAAATAATAGGTGATACTATTCAAGTAAAAACTGTACATAAGGATTTATTAAGTTTTTATGATTTAAAGGGAAGAGCTATTAGCAGTAAACATATTTACTTTAGTCATGATGACTATAGAGATTCACCTTCAACATCTGATCCATCACATACTATAATTAATGGATATTATATAAGAACTGAAACTGTTATCATTCCAAAAATCATAATTGAAAAAGATGGTAAGACAACTATCATTAAATCCCCTTTATACCTGAATTTATTAAAGGCTCCTTTTCTTTCAGGTCCTTTATTTTTCTTTGGAATAATTATCTTTTTTTCAATAAGAAATAAAATGAAGAATCAAGTTAAATAAGTATTCCCCACAAAAAAGCCCGAACAAAATTCCTTCTGCCCGGGCGTTCCCTAATTCCTAATTTTTAATTCCTAATTATTTACCTCTATAGCTCCCCTTCCTTCACCTCCACAGCATCATTCCTGCCGCAGGTTTCTTTTAGGATGGTGGAGACAAAATTGGTGTCGTCGGCTACTTCAAATTCTTCCAAAGTAGTGGCATGTTCCTCGCATAATGGGATGAGATAAATGGTGGAATCTAGGGGTCTGGATTGCAAATCCAGACCAGCGTCGGCAATAGGGTCGGTTTTTGTTTTCACTACATAGCCTCCGTCTATTTCAGGATTCCGGCAGCCGGGGACAAGGCACATGCGTACTTGCATGCCGGTAAATTTCTTCCAGTGGTTTAATTTATTGCCACAGTTGCAGCCTTTTAAGGGGGTCTCTTTGCTTGATTTTAATTTTATCATATTATTATTTTATACTTATTTTTCTATTCCATTCCCCAAAAAGACGAAAGTGCAGCCGTATGGTTAGAAACGGCTGCCCTTTCTTTAGAAACGGCTGCACTATCCTTATATATGGCGGAACAATGCATGGAAACGGCGGAAGTATCCTTACATTGTTCCGCCGTTTCTTTACAAACGGCGGAACTATCCTTACAAACGGCAGAACAATGCATGGAAACGGCGGAAGTATCCATACATAGTTCCGCCGTTTGTAAAGAAACGGCGGAAGAATGCTTGTATCCTTCCGCACTTTCGTCTTTTAGAGACATGAAATGTGGTTTTTAATTAACTGTAATCTTTAAAACCGCATCAAATCCTTGAGGACCATTGGAAGTAATTATTTGATGCATAAAGTAAACCTCAATATTTGCAGCGAGCCCAGTAACCTGGGTATGTGCTTGCTTGGTAGGGTCTAACCTTACGAAAGTAATTCCATTATAACTGATCCACCAATCGTGTATTTCGCCCTTAGCTCCCGCTGCTGTCAAATCTAAAATTCCACCTACAGGATTGTTCTTCACCGCCCAAGGTTGTTGCTTTCTTGGAGTTACTTTTTTACAGGAAAACCCACCTGACTCTATCCCAAGTTGAGCAGTGGCAAAGTTCTCATTCGCATACGATTGAAAAAGAAATTTCAACCCTTCCATACCATTATTAAGAGCAGTCCAGGCAGCTTGTTCGCCACCGGCTTCAGAGTTGCCATAAGCAGTCGCCAGCAGTCCTAAAGCCGTAATAGTGGCTCCGGGAACAGATACATAAGTAGATACGGCAGCCAGGGCAAGGGCATCTTTTGCCTGTTTCGTTTTGTCTGCCTTAGAGCCTTTCCATTTAAAGACGGCGATGTACTTTCTTTGCATGGTAGGCATGCTGAAAAGGATGATCTGCCCGTTAAACTGGGTGACATCTACCCCTCTGAAATTCAATCTTTCCAAATCATAGGAACTGATATTATAGATTTCCACAGTTTCGTCCATGGCATCATAGAGGTTGTTTTTGAAACGCTCATAGCCTGCCAAAATAAAATTTATCACCCAAAATAAAGGACTCAAGAAGCGCGATGGTGATCTCTCGGCTTCTTCCTCATCAGGACCAAATTCGCGAATGTGTTGGTTCTCCTGCGCTGTTTCAGCATACCCTCTGCTGATTTTTTCCTTGTAGGATTCTTTTTGTTTTACAAAATTTAATTTCATAAATAATTATTTTTTAATTGTACCTGAAAAAATTCGTTCCATACCTTACGCATGGTTTACGACACCCGAAATAATGGAAGTGAAGCATCTATACTACTTTTCACCACCTTTTGTACTCGAATCCAAGGGGTTCTATCCTGAACAACGATGCTAAGCCTGACAAACTTCCCGCCTAACACCTCAAAACTTTGAGCTTACTTTAATATCGTAACTCTTATGTTTTTTGATGGCGCAATAATAACATTAATTCGGGAAACAAATCATCTTTGGGTTTTTTATTTTTGCGGCGATGGACGGGGGGTTTTGGGGAATGAGAAATATATTTATAGAATGAAATCAAAGGATAAACAGAGTAGAGCATCTTTTTCGAAAGGGTTAATAACAATATCTGTTATTACTTTATTATTCTGTCAAATCATACAGGCACAAAGTTTAAGAATAGAAATATTTAATAGAACAGGGTATGATTTAGATTCGGTTTATATGGACTATAATTATGTTGGTTCAATAAAAAAAGATTCATCGGTATTAGTTTTGGATTGTAAAGAAATAGTGATGGATAGTGGAATGCCAATAGGTCGTCCAGAGGGAATTATTAAAAACAAAGTAAAGACTTCTGAACCACAATATCTCTGTGGAACAGAAATTTATTCAGTAAAAGAAGGGGATTTTAAATTTGATATTAAAATAATGGAAGAGGCATCAAATTATAGATTATATTGGTAATAATAAAAGGAATAATTATAACGAATCCTAAACCCTTTCCTTCCAACCCCAATCCCCGCTTCCTGCCTCCTTCTACCTTTAATCCCTGTTCCTTGATAATTTTTGGGAATGATTGAAAAAAATTTACATATATTTTTATATTTAATATGGTTGTATCCATTAGAGTTATACTTTGCAATATTCTTTTTGATGAAATGTCGAAAGACAAAATATTTCAAATGGGTCTTATTTGTAAATATAGCAATCTACTTATCATATACTTTGGGAATGGATAGATTATGTGATAACTTCTTTTATTATATAACAGATGATTTTGGAGAAGCATCATTATCTGCACTCTTTAGCTTGATACAAACATTGTTGAATGCGATAGTCTATTTTATAATCAGAAAAAATCTACAAATAAATACATAATGATGTTGAATCCCTTCAATTAAAAACATACTAAAGCATTGATTCCAGCGGAGAGATGGGGATTCGCCCCCCCGGACCTGTTACAGTCAACGGTTTTCGAGACCGCCACATTAAACCACTCTGCCATCTCTCCTGCTGCAAATATAGAATAAATAATTTGAAGATTAAGGTATCAATATATTTTCAATAATTTTATAAATTCGCCCCGAGTGTTTCCCAAAAGAGGATTTTGTTTTAGTTTTTGATTGAAGGGCTTCTCGAAAGAGGAGCCTTTCTTTTTTGACCTTATGATACCGGCTAATTATTATTGAAATAAAATGTAGTTTTGGCAAGGTAAATTATAAAGATAAATCATGCAAAAGATAATTTCATATAATGTCAATGGCATCCGTTCGGCACTATCAAAAGGATGGTTAGACTGGCTCCAGATGGTAAATCCAGACATCGTCTGCCTCCAGGAAATAAAGGCGCATCCCGAACAATTAGACCTTACGCTCTTTGAAGAAAGAGGATATAAACATTTCTGGTTTCCTGCCCAAAAGAAAGGCTATAGTGGCACAGCCATCCTTTCTAAACATGAACCCGATCATGTGGAATATGGTTGCGGAATCAAGGAATCTGACTTTGAAGGCAGGATCATCAGAGCAGATTATGGAGATGTATCCGTGATGAGTGTCTATATGCCATCAGGAACTACCGGTGATATTCGTCAGACTTTTAAATACAAATGGTTGGACGATTTTCAGAATTACATTAATGAATTAAGAGTAACCCGCCCCAACCTGATTATTGCAGGAGATTATAATATTTGTCATAAGCCGATAGACATTCACAACCCTGTTTCCAATGCCAATTCATCCGGCTTCCTGCCAGAGGAAAGAGCATGGCTGGAGGGCTTTGTCAATAGCGGATTCATTGACTCTTTCAGGCATTTCAACAAGGAGCCACACAACTATACATGGTGGAGTTTTCGAGCAGGTTCACGCGATAAGAATCTGGGCTGGAGAATAGATTATCTTATGGTTTCTGATCCTTTGGAAAGCCGTTTGAAAAGAGCTGTAATCCTTCAAGAGGCAAGACATTCGGATCATTGTCCGGTATTGATCGAAGTAGATTTTTAAGGTCTGAGGACTCAATACTTTCAACACTAAGTTCACTAAGATTCACTAAGTGTTTCTTCATGAACTTAGTGTCTTAGTGTTGAATTTTAAATATACTATTCTCCTTCATCAATGCCTCAATCACTTCAATGGTTCTCGGGGCTTTAGCAGATAATACTTCACATCCATTATCAGTGATCAAAACATCATCTTCAATACGAACGCCGATATTCCACCATTTCGGATCGCAATCAGAGCCTTCTGGAATATAAATTCCAGGTTCAACAGTAATAACATTCCCAGAAACAAGTTCATAGGAAGTCTGAACATCATGTACGTCCAAGCCCAAATGGTGGGAGGTTCCATGCATGAAGTATTTAGAAACATCGTCTTCACTTTTGATAATTCCCAATTCCTTTAGGCCTTCGGCAATAATCTTCTTGGCAGCTTTATTAGGCTCAAAAAAAGATGCTCCTGGTTTACACAATTTAATCCCTTCAGCCTGAGCTTTAAAAACAAGATTGTAAATAGCTTTCTGCTCCTCGGAGAACTTCCCATTAACAGGCATAGACCTTGTAACATCGGCAGAATATCCATGATATTCAGCACCAATATCAACAACCATCATGTCCTTATCATTCAACTTCTTTCTATTGGATTCATAATGAAGAATGCAAGAGTTCTCGCCACCTCCGCATATCGAAGGAAATCCAACATACTCCGAGCCATTCCACTTAAATTCAAACTCCAGTATTGATTGAACCTGGTATTCATACATGCCTGGCACAATGGATTTCATCACTTCCTTTTCAGCATCACAAGTCATATCAATAGCCTTTCGCATCAAGGTCAATTCTTCCTTTTGCTTAATCATTCTTAGTTTCGCCATATCTTCAAATAACTCGAAGGGATCTTCCTTATCTCCATCATATTTCTTTTTGAATTGATCAACCAAAGAATATAAATCTGCCTTGCTGCCATGCTCATGAACAGCACCTTGAGGAAATTTCAGATGTAATATCTTATCAAACTTCTTGAAGTCCAACTTCAAATCATCAAAATCAGTATTCAGCATTCCTGTTTTAATTCCTAACACAGGAGTAACTCCATCTTTTCCTAATCGTCTTCCAGTCCATACTTCCTTGCCTGGATCTTTATCTTCAATGAAAAGAATTTCATTAGTCTTAATCCCTCCGATATTTTGCTCTTCTTTAAAAATTATCAACATCGAATTCTCTTCCACAAATCCAGTTAGATAATAGAAATCCGGCTCCTGATGAAAGGTATAATCATCATCCCCGGAACGATTCCTGACTGGAGCCGAAAAGAAAACGGCGACAGATTTATCTGGCAGCATTTTCCTTAAAGCCTCTCTCCTTCCCTTGTGAAATTCTTTTGGAAGCAGGTCGGTATCATATCTGTAATACTTGTATTTCTGAGCAGAAATATTTCCTGAAGAATAAAGAACGACGATAAACAAATAAATAAACAATCTCATAGTATAGGATTTTTATAAGGCTCAAAAATACATATTAGAACAAATATATTATTAGGAAGTTATTCATCCTAAAGTTACTAAATAAAAAAACCGGGCAAACATTTAGTTCGCCCGGAATTCTATTTGGTTTAGCTCAAGTTTAAAAAACCCCTGAACTATTTTAGATAACCTTGTTTTTCAATAATATCTAAAACTGCACTAATCCCTTTCTTGTTGATAGTTCTTAATGCCCCGGTAGATACTTTCAGAGTAATCCATTCTTCCGTTTCAGGAATATAGAATTTTTTAACCTTCAAATTCGGTTTAAATCTCCTCAAAGTTTTACTGTTAGAGTGAGATACTTTGTTGCCCTTCATGGCTTTTTTTCCTGTTAAGTCGCAGATATTTGACATCGTATTTATGTATTATTTTTTTGTTTGAGGGCGCAAATATATATAAATTATTTATAATCGCATCATCTGATTAATAAATCTTGTTGTTACCGCCTCGATAATATCCCATTTAATGAACCTAAAAGGTAATCCTATCAGGCGTCAAAGTTCTCACCAAAAATAGTTTAATTTTGCCACGCTAAATTTAAAAATACGATATGAGAATTTATTTAATCGGATATATGGGTAGTGGCAAGTCCTCTCGGGGAGCCGAACTTGCAGCCAAACTTGGATTTACCTTTATTGATCTGGACGCCATGATTGAAAAGGAGGCTAAAAAAACTATTTCTGAAATTTTCAATGATAGTGGCGAACAAGTTTTCCGTGAATTGGAAAGGACAGCCCTAAGAAAAACTTTTAAAAAGAATAATATTGTGGTGGCTACCGGTGGTGGAACTCCTTGTTTTTTTGATAATCTTAAGGAGATGCGCGAACATGGAACTACAATTTACCTTAAAGCAAGTAATGGGTTATTATTTCATCGATTAGCTTTAAGTAAAGAAGAAAGACCTCTTCTCAAGGATTTGAAAGATGTCGAATTGGTGCTTCAGATAAAAGACCAAATGGCTTTTAGGGAGCCTTTTTATGAGAAGGCGAATTATGAAATAGAGGCATTAGATCTTAAAGCTAATGATCTTGTAAAGCTGCTTCGAAGAGAACTAAAAGTTGCTAAAGTTTGAATTATTTTTCCATAGAGCATTCAAGGAATGACATATCACCTAATCTCAAATTCCATGATAATGTTTAAAATTGCAGCCATGAAATTAATAGAAACAATTCAGTAATGTTTGCACTGTTAAAAAAGGAGATTGGAAGTTTTCTTAATTCATTAATAGGCTATATCGTTATCCTTGTTTTCCTTATCAGCATTGGGTTGTTGATATGGGTATTCTCGACTAATTATAATATATTGGATAATGGTTATGCCAACTTCGACAGTCTCTTTTACGTGGCTCCGATATTCTATTTGTTTCTGATTCCTGCCATCACCATGCGTTCTTTTGCTGAAGAAAAGAACAAAGGAACGATTGAATTATTATTCACTCGCCCTCTTAGTGATTTGCAAATAATTATGGCTAAATACTTTGCTGGATTGATACTTGTTTTCTTCTCCATTATTCCAACCTTGATTTATTATTTCACCATCAAAGCTCTCGCCAAACCTCCTGTAGATATTGATACCGGTGGCATGTGGGGTTCCTATATCGGATTGTTATTTCTTGGGTCAGGCTTTGTTGCTATTGGGATATTTTCTTCTGCCATCACCGACAATCAAATCATATCATTTATTACTGCACTCTTCCTTTGTGGATTCTTTTTCCTGGGATTTGAATTCCTTGGCTCCTTCGAATTGTTTGGCAAGGCAGATAATATCATCCAGCAAATAGGTATCAAAGCCCACTATCTATCCATGAGTCGGGGTGTATTAGATACAAGAGATTTGTTATATTTTATAACCCTTGTTGCATTCTTTATTATCTGCACCAAGACGGTTTTGCAGTCAAGGAAATGGTAGTTCAGGGAATTATAAATGATGAATTATAAATTATAAATTTATAGGATGGAAAAGGTTATTAAGAAGAGAAGCCGCAGGAGTCAGGACTTGTTTCAATTGTTTTTGAGTTTGGGGATTGTTATCTTTATTAATATAATTTCTACATTCGTTTTTACTCGTTTTGATTTGACTTCAGAGAAGCGATATACGCTCTCGCCTGCCACCAAGGACTTGTTGAAGAAGCTGGATGATGTAGTATATGTCAGGGTTTATCTGGATGGCGATTTTCCGGCGGCATTCAAACGTTTAAAGAATGCTTCCAAAGAAATGCTCGATGAATTCAGGGCTTATGCGGGTGATAATCTTCAATATGAATTCATCAATCCGAATGCCAACAATGACCCAAAGGAAAGAGATAAATTATATAAGCAATTGATGGAAGATGGCTTGCAGCCTACTGATTTGAATACTAATGAAAAAGGCAGCAAGTCTGTTCAACGAATATTCCCCGCCGCATTGTTCACTTATAAATCCAATGTCAGGAAGTTCCCTGTTCAGATATTGCAAACAAGGTTAATCGGCTCTCCTGAAGAGTTGTTGAATAATTCTATAGAAGCCCTCGAATATCAATTTGCAAAAGCCATAAAGCAACTCACGGTTATCAATAAACCAAAGATCGCTTTCATTGATGGACAGGGCGAATTGGATACCTTGACGACTTATGATATCAGCCGTTATCTTGAAGATTTTTATGTGGTGGATCGCGTAACTATTGATGGTCAGATCCATAGTCTGAAGGATTATAAAGCCATCATCATTGCCAAACCTGATTCGGCATTCAATGAAAAGGATAAATTCGTCATTGATCAATACATCATGCATGGCGGTAAAGTTCTTTGGCTGTTAGACAGGATGCGAGCTTCGATGGATAGCCTCAATGGCAAGCCACAGACGGTTTCCATTGATATGAATTTGAACCTGGAAGACCAGCTTTTTCATTATGGAGTGAAGATTAATCCTACTTTGATTCAAGACTTGAGTTGTGCCCCTATCCCTGTCATTACCGGGAGAATCGGTTCTCGCGACAAGACCGAACTGGAGCCTTGGTATTACTATCCCCTTTCCTTCCCGATCATTAATCATCCGATAGTGAATAATCTCAATGGGGTTAAGTTTGAATTCGCCAGTACCATTGATACCGTGAGGGTTCCTGATGTCAGGAAAACCGTCTTATTGTCTTCTTCCGAATTTGCAAAGGTGCTTTATACCCCCGTTCTTATCAGCTTGAATATTATGCGTGATAAACCCGACCCGAAGCTCTATACCGACCGATTCAAGCCTCTTGCAGTGCTTCTGGAAGGTGAATTCACTTCCAATTATAAGAATAGAATTCCAAAGACTATCGCCCAAGATTCCGCCATTGATTATAAGGCTCGAAGCGTCCCTAACAAGATGATTGTGGTCTCTGATGGTGATATAATCCGCAATCACCTTGGCAAACAAAGGGGTTCGATAATTCCTTTGGGATATGATATTAGTACCAAACAAACTTATGGCAACCGCGATTTTATTCTTAATTCAATAGATTATCTCTGCGATGATTCGGGCTTGATAACAGTACGATCCAAGGAATTAAAACTGCGATTATTAGATACTAATAAGGTAGATGACGAGCGCACCAAATGGCAATTAATCAACCTTATCGCTCCTGCTTTGTTTATAATTCTTTTTGGGGTAATCAGAAATTATCTAAGGAAGAGGAAATACGCAGTTTAAAGTTTTTCTTTCACCGCCGCCAAATCGGGTAATTTTTGCACTGTTCACTATTCACTGTCTGTGTTTGTCCTAACCTGAAATAAATTTGCCAAACGTAATTCCTGATTTGTAATTTTTAATTCCTAATTTCGCCCCCGCATTGGACCCGTAGTTCAACTGGATAGAATGACAGATTTCGGCTCTGTTGGTTGGGGGTTCGAATCCCTCCGGGTTCACAAATCAATTAGGAATTAGGAATTAAAAATTAGGGCTTAAGTAAGTTTTTAATGGAAAAGAAGAATGATAAATTCAACACAGAGAAACAGAGATACACAGAGTTTCACAGAGAAAAATAAGACTCTGTGTATCTCTGTTTCTCTGTGTTGAAAAAAAGCTTCCATTAAAAACTTACTATAGCCAAAATTAGGAATTAAGTTGTTATATTATTCCTAATTCCTAATTTTTAATTCCTAATTGACTTAATAGCTCGGCTTGCCATCAGAGCGATAAAGAATCTCGACACTGTCCGAATAATCGCCAATCTCCTTGTCGTGAATGACCCCGATGAGCATGATGGAAATTGGAATCCCGACATTTTTTGTGTTTATCGGCAGCTCAAATTCAAAAGTCGCCGAGCCCATTCTTTCCCCTATCACATAGCCTTTGCTCTTGCCTATTTTCAAATATATCTGATGATTCTTGACATCAATAACCGATGTAATGATTTTGATTTTCTTCCCTCTCACAATAACTTTTATCGTCGGTTTATACTTGTCTTTTTTGAAATTAATTTCAGCCCCGTAGAACATTAATGCAAGCCCGATACCTTCTAAATAATTACCATGCCTCATTAATATACCTCGCAGCTCGCTGATGAATCCAAAGATATTTGACGGCACCAGTTCGGGGTCCAATCCAAAGTCAGAAAGCTTCGGCAGCACGCTCATATTCTTCCCCGATTTCCCTTCATTTAATTCATTAAAATAACTGTTGAAAGCCTTCATAAACGAAGCCATATTTTTCTTGTTCTTTACAAAATACTGATAGATCAGGTTGCACTTATGCACTAAATCCAGGTCATCTTGTTTGATGTTCAAATCATCTTTATAATGGATTAAATTTTGATCCAAATGCTCCAAAAACTTTGCTCTTGCGGGTATGCTGCGAGGCATCCAATTCCTTCTTGCCATTGCTTAATTTCTTATTAAATAGCTCCTGAAAGCTGCTCTTTTATGGTGAATATCTCGGTAAAAATCATCTGCCCAGAACACTCGGGCAGAAGAATTTGCTGCAGGACATAGTTGCCCCTGCTCTTAAACATACCTGGTCCTAACGTAGCGTCAGCTATTTTTGCTCTGATGTATGGTATAACCTGCTTCAGGGGAAGGTATGTTTCGCGACGTGACATACATGGTACTGCCACAGGATAAGCTATATCGGGGAGCAGCGTCATCTGCCCGAGTGTTCTGGGCAGACGCATTTGGAGCACTAATTCCGCGCCTTTTCGGGCAATCTCCCGTTGTAATGACCCATTAATGGCTAAATATCCCGTCCAAAAAGGTGATTTTTTTGATACCATTAGTTCAAGAGATAAAGGAAAGATTTTTTAAGGTTCATTTTTTGCAATTCAATTCGGCAAAGATATAAAACAGCGAGGCTTTGATTGCAGAATATCCTTGGCATAATGATTTCATCGAAGGATTTGGGCGAATGATAAATTGCATAAAATCCCAAATTCATTGCCGTTGGCTTCAGCCAACGGATAATTGATAAACACTCAATTGGCTTTAGCCAAAAATAAATATTCTTTTGGCTAAAGCCAATTCCCTCATCCAACTTAATCCGTTGGCTGAAGCCAACGGCAATGAATTTGGAATTTTGTACAATTTGTCATACATACATTCTGAATGATTTCCTACTTTCGCCCCATGCTATATTCAATTAAGAATTAGGAATTATGAATTACGATGCTTGGGGTATTGATTAATAAAAGGAGATGGGGGTATTTTGAAAAATAGTAAACTATGAGATTACTAAAGAATTTTTCTGATTGGAAAATTGAAAGAGATTTATACATCTCATATAAACCTCTTAATTATGACAAGACTACATTTTCAAATGATGCTCTTTATGAAACTAATAATGAAGAATATGGTTTTTACTTTTATTCAAAAGAAGAATTTGGTCTGTGTAAATTTCGTTGTAAACTCAAAATATTAAAAGACAAATTAAACCCTGTAATTATATATGATAGCAAGGAAATAATTTTTCATTGCTTTGTATCATTTAAAGAAAATTCATTCGAACCTGATTGGACAGATCATGGATTATTAGTTCTACGCCAAGTCGGATCCAATGAATATAGAGCTCCAGTCATCATTATAAATTTAGAAAGATTAGAGTTTGTTTTATTTGATAAATTCTTTGTTGAACTTACCTTACATGATAATAATTCCATTACCATTGTTGAAACATTTGTTAATAAAGAAAGAGAGTTTGATAGGAAAGAAACGAATGAATATAATCTAAATGAACTTAGTTGGAATCCTTTGAGTAGCCTAACACAACCTAAACAATAAACATAATAAATACTATCAAATATGAATACCCGCCTCCTTATCGTCATCCTCACCTCTGCCATCTGCCATCTTACCTCTTCCATCCAAGCCCAGGATAATCTTGTAACGAATGTAAAATTCCATTCCATAGGTCCCTCCATCATGAGCGGAAGGGTGGTGGATGTGGATGTTTGCCCCGATGATCCTACGCATTTTTATGTCGCTTATGCCTCCGGTGGCTTGTGGGTTACTTATAATAACGGGCAGAGTTTTGAGCCGCTCTTCGACCATGAGGCAGTGATGACTATCGGCGATATTGCTGTGGATTGGAAGCATGGCGAAACCATCTGGATTGGTACGGGAGAGAACAATTCGAGTCGCTCTTCTTATGCCGGTCTTGGCATGTATAAGAGCACCGATAAAGGCAAGACCTGGCAGCATAAAGGCTTGGAAGATTCACATCATATCGGGCGGGTTATCCTTGATACTAATGATGATGCTGGTCGGGATTTGCAATCCCGTCCCATATATGTAGCGGTTATCGGGCATCTTTTCACGCCCAATGATGAACGTGGAGTTTTCAAATCTACCGATGGCGGCAACACCTGGAAGAAGACTTTATTTGTTGATAATAACACTGGTGCGATTGATTTAATTATGGATCCTTCCAACCATAATATTCTCTATGCAGCGATGTGGCATCGTGAACGAAAGCCCTGGAATCTAAAGGAAAGTGGAGCATCATCAGGCATTTATAAAAGCATGGATGCAGGCGAGACTTGGACCTTGATGACTACTAAAGAAAGCGGCTTCCCTACCGGTGAAGGTGTTGGCAGAATAGGGCTTTCCATTTATGCTGGAGATATGGAGCAAGTTATTAATCCTTCAAAAGGGAATAATAAAGATGATGACAATTCCAAGCCCAAGCATGTCATGACGAAGTTTGTGCCTCGTCCCATCTATGCTGTGGTTGATAATCACGACCTTCGTGAGAAGAAAAAAGATGATAAAAAGAAGGGCTTGACGAAGGATACTTTAAGAACAATGTCCAAGGAATCTTTCCTTTCTTTGAAAGATTCTTTGATAGAAAAGTATCTCAAGGATAATGATTTCGATGAGGAATATTCTGTAGAGCGGGTTAAGAATATGATTCGCACAGACAGCATCAAACCCGCAGCCCTTGTGGAATATCTCGAAGATGAGAACGCCCAATTATTCGATACAGAGATTAAAGGTGCAGAGGTTTATCGCTCTGATGATGCCGGCAAGACCTGGAAGAAAACCCATGAAGGTTACCTCGATCATGTCTTCAATACTTATGGATATTATTTTGGTCAGATACGGGTTTCCGCTACGCGGGATTTGCAATCCAGCGACCTTAAGATTTATATCTATGGAGTTCCTTTCCTGAAGTCGGAAGATGGCGGCAAGACCTTCAAGTCCATTGATGCGGCGAATACGCATGGAGATTATCATGCCCTGTGGCTGAATCCCAACAGGGACGGGCATCTTATTGTAGGTAATGACGGTGGCATCAACATTTCTTATGATGATGGCAAGACTTATTTTAAAGCAAATACTCCTGCCGTCGGACAGTTTTATTCCGTGAATGTGGACATGGAAAAGCCCTACAATGTCTATGGTGGCTTGCAGGATAATGGCGTCTGGTATGGTCCCTCGACCAACAAAGAAAACACCGGCTGGCATGAAGAAGGCGAGTATCCTTTCAAGAGAATTATGGGTGGCGATGGCATGCAGGTAGTCGTGGATACCCGCGACAACGCTACTGTCTACACAGGTTATCAGTTCGGGAATTATTTCAGAGTGAATAGAAATACTGGAGAAAACAAATACATCACTCCAAAGCATAAGTTAGGCGAAAGACCTCTGCGCTGGAACTGGCAAGCACCCATCTGGCTCTCCAAACACAATCAGGATATTGTTTATTTCGGCAGTAATAAATTCCATCGTGCCATGAACAAAGGCAATGACTTCCAGACCCTCACCGGAGACCTTACTAATGGCGGTATCAAAGGGAATGTGCCTTATGGAACCATTACAGCCATTACTGAAAGCCCTCTTAAATTCGGCTTGCTTTATTGCGGGACAGATGACGGGAATGTTTATAGATCGGATGATGTGGGTTATAACTGGAAGAAGATTACACAAGACTTAAGGCGTAATTTATCTGACCACTTTGATATTGAAATGGAAATTAGAGATGTAAATCCAGAGTTAAAAGCAACAACTCCTAAAGAAGGATTTACCTGCACATTATATTTAAGTCGAATAATTGCATCTTCATTTGATACTAGCACTGTCTATTTATCTTTCAATGGAAAAATATTTGATGATTTCAAAGCCTATCTATTTAAGTCTGATGATTATGGAAATGCTTTTAAACCTATTGGAACAGATTTACCAAATGAACCAATCAACGTTGTAAAAGAAGACCCGAAGAATAAAAACATTCTCTATGTAGGCACCGACCATGGCGTGTATGTCTCCTTAAATAAAGGCAAGAACTTCATGAAGATGACGGGTGATTTCCCGAATGTGGCGGTGCATGATTTGGTGATTCATCCAAGAGATAATGACCTGGTGGTGGGCACTCATGGGCGTTCTATCTACATTGCCCATGTCGGCGAGTTGCAGCAATTGAATGATACTTTGATGGCTAAGGATATATCTATTTTCAAGATAGATGCCATTCATTACAACAAGAACTTAGGCAAGATTCCTAATCAATGGAGCGAGCCACATGAGACCAAAAAGCAATTCGCATTCTATGTAAAAGAAAAAGGAATATCTACCCTGCGCATCAAGACAGATAAAGACCTTTTATTAAAGGAAATAAAAGATACCAGTGCTGCCGGCTTGAATTATGTGAACTATGATTTAAGCATTGATTCCACAAATCTTTCCAAGTATCAAACCTTCATTAACGAAAACAAGAAACTTAATGATGAAGAAAAGAAAATAGAGCGTGCCGATAATAAAAAGTATTACCTCAAGCCTGGAAAATATATCCTTGAAATAGAAACTCAAAAAGGAATTAAATCCAAACAGGAATTCATCATTAAAACCGAGGATAAGAAGGAAGGGCATGAAGGAATTCCAAAGCCATTGGATAAAGATTAATGAATTTCATTAAAAGGTGTATCTTTTGCTCCGAAAACTGTTTCTATCGTTCCGAAAGCTGTTTCTATTGTTCCGAAAGCTGTTTCTATCGTTCCGAAAGCTGTTTCTATCGTTCCAATAGCTGTTTCTATTACTCCGAAAGATGTTTCTTCTGCTCCAAAAGATGTTTCTTCTGCTCCAAAAGATGCATCTTTTACTCCAAAAGATGCATCTTTTACTCCAATAGAAGCATCTTTTGGAACGATAGAAGCATCTTTTGCTCTTGAATTTATACCTAAATTTAGCAAGGGGTCTTTTATCATCATCTTTTTTTTAACAAAAAAGGTTTCTATTGATAAAAAAATTTGTAGTTTTGTCCTCGCAAAAATAAATATAAAATCTAATAAAAAGTAAACTAAATTAAATTAAAAAGAAATGAGAAAAACAGTACTTATCGCAGCATTAATTTGCTTATTCGCTATGCCATTCGCCTACGGGCAGGCAATCCCTGATCAAGGTTTTGAAACCTGGACGACACATGGGACAACTTTTACCTACCAGGTTCCAACCGGTTGGGCTACCATTGATTCATTTACCTCGCAGGCTGCTGTTGTCGGATTGGTATCACAAGATTCTTTTTATCATCACGGCGGAAATTATTCTATTAAACTTCAAAGCAAAACTGTTATTACAGCGGTTGTGCCTGGTGCAGCATGCTCTGGAATTATTCATCTTGTGAGTCCTTCACCACTTACTTACACTATTCTTGGGGGGTTTCCTGTGTCCGCAAAGCCAAATTTCTTAGCCGGATGGTTCAGGGATTCATTGCCTGGTGTTGACACCTCTTATATCGTTGCCTTTTTCACCAAGTGGGATACCAATTTGGGCAAAAGAGATACTGTTGCCTATGGCGGTTTAGCTATAGATTCAAATCATTTGTCATGGACACCTTTTCAATTGGCTATTCTTAGTGATTCTTTGAATCCGGTAACTCCTGATACGGGTGTAGTAGTGTTTTATTCAGGAAAAGGATCCGGCGGAGTTGTCGGTTCTACATTGTGGGTTGATGACCTTGGTTTCACAACTGGGATAGGTGAATTAGATCCACTTAATGGGAATTATGACCTATATCCTAACCCTGCTTCTCAAAATCTTTATATCGTGAATAATAACCTTTTCAAGAAAATTTCAATTATCAATGTTTATGATGAAATGGGCAGGAAGGTGAATACTTCTAACTTGAATGAAGATGTTTCGGTACTGAATGTAAAATCATTATCGGCAGGGATCTATTTCTATCAGATTGTAAGCCTTAATCAAACGCTGCTCAAGACCGGAAAGTTTATTGTTGAATAATTTATTCTGAATTATTCAATGAAAATACTGCTTTCATTCTTTACAATAGTTTTATCCATTGCTGTTACCGAAGGACAGATTACTCTTCATCAGTCTGACTTTGGAACCATTGGTTATACTGCCATTCAAAACAATGATACCCTCCCGGCAAATACGATACATGTAGGAAATCCCAGTTCACTTCAGCAGAGCTGGGATTTCACTACATTGCATAATCATTACCAGGATACCATTTACTTTATAAGCATTGATTCGACAAATTATCCTCTTGATTTCTCGACATCTGATATTGCTTATTGGGCGACTGATGATGGCGCTTATAATTTCATCAACTCCTCCCCGACCGGCATCATTGCTAATGGTCAGGGTCTGGACAGCGGTTATTTATCGAATACCACTCCCAATCAAGCAGTGGTTCTGCATCCGTCTGAAACTTATTTGAATTTCCCGACAACTTATAATTCGACCTTCAGTGGAACGACACATTTTGTGGTAACTATAGATACTACTTTCTCCTGGTTTCCTTTTACGGTAGATACTGCGAGAGATACCAGTACCACTGTATATAGTTCTACCTTTGATGCCTGGGGAACGGTTACCACGCCACTCGGAACCTTCAATTGTATCCGTCAGAGATATGTGGAATATCATTACGACACCGTTTGGATTCATTTTGATACTGTAAATATTTGGGGACAAACAAATCCATCTGTAGATTCAACACTTACTTATCGCTGGTTCACGAATAACAAAGGCTTTGCTTTAGTGGAAATAGACATGGATTCTGCCTGGGCAAATCCTAATTATGTCACCTGGCTGGCAAGTTCTAATTTCACGACTTCTATTACTGAAATTCCCAATAATCTTTCCAAATTCTCCATCTACCCTAACCCTGCCAATGATGAATTGAATATCCTGAATCCTTCAATGGAAGGTGCCTTCATGATCATCTATGATTTGATGGGAAGGGAAATGGACAAGGTTTATCTGAATGAAAGATTAACAAAAATCAATACTTCAAATTACTCAAACGGTCTCTATTCTTACCACGTATTCAATACCAAAACAGAATCTCTATTAACAGGAAAATTTATAATTAACAAATAAAATATTTTATAATGAAAAGTACCTTTACAATTATTGCCATCCTGCTTTGCACCTTATTCGTCAAAGCCCAAATTACCATTACCAGAGCAGACTTTGGTAATATCTATTTCCATGCTGTTCAGGCTAATGACCTGAATGTGGATACTTCCATTCATGTTGGAAATGCCAGTGCTACTGCACAAACCTGGAACTTTGCTACTCTTCATGATAGCATTGATGACTCTCTTCAATTTATGAGTGTAGCTGCTACCCCTTACTCCAGTAGTTTTGGGGCGGCGAATCTTGCATTCACTCAAAACAATAATCCAGGAGTTGTTGAATTTGTCAATGCCTCTGCCGCTTCTTTGGTTATCAATGGTGAAGGATTTGATTCTGCCTATTGGAGTTCTCATACTCCTGCGGAAGCTGTTGTAGTTACTCCCCCTCAAATCCTTCTGAACTTTCCCACAACTTATAATTCTGCATTTAATGATTCTTCAACTTACCAAGTTATTATTGATAGCTCCTTCGAATACAACTATCAAAATTTTGTTACTGTTCCTATTGATACTATTCAGATTCGAAACAAAACAACCTATCATTCTGTTATTGATGCATGGGGAAGCATTACTACTCCTTCAGGAACATATAATTGTCTTCGCCAAAAATATACTGAATACTCTGTTGATACTGTTTGGGTATATGTTGATACTACTATTTCATTAATCTCTCTAACTCCAAGCTGGCAAAACCCAGGTATTATCATAGTTGATTCTACACTTAAGTATCGTTGGTTTGCCAGTGCACAAGGCTTCACCCTTGCGGAAATAGATATGGCTCCTGATACTACCACTCATACATGGAGCCCTTCTCAAGCAAGCTGGCTGAAATCATCCAATACAGGTATCAATAATATCACAACTATTAACTCCCCTATTTCCATCTACCCTAACCCTGCTACTTCAGAAATCAATGTTCTGAATACCTCGAATGGTGCGGTAATGATTGCCATCTATGATATGATGGGAAGTAAGGTTAATGAGCAATTATTAACAGATAGAATTACCAATATCTCTACTTCGAAATATGCCGCAGGAATCTATTCCTATCGTGTTTTGGATGTAAATAACATTGCTGTTTCTTCAGGGAAATTCAGCATCGTGAAGTAAAATAACTTAACCCTTAGACCAATAAGAAAGCCCTTCGATTAAGTTCGAAGGGCTTTCGTTTTTTAGGGGAATTCACAAAATCAAAAGGCTTTAAACCCTATTATTTCTCTCACTTCTTTAACGGTCTTTCTGCTGCTTTCATGGGCTTTCTCGGCACCTTGTTTTACGACTTTATTGATGTAATCATTATTCTTGGAGAGGTCGGTAATTCTTTCTCTGAAAGGGGTTGTGAAGGTTACCATATCCTCTGCCAATTGCTTCTTCAAATCGCCATACCGCACCTTCATGGAATTATATTGTTCATCGAAAAAGGCAACAGTTTCGGGGGATGAAACAACTTTCATGAGGGTAAATAGATTCTCAACCGCTTCCGGTTTCTTTTGATTCGGCTCTGTGGGACCTGCATCGGTAACTGCTTTCATCACTTTCTTTCTGATTATTTCTGGCGTGTCGGCAAGAAAAACGGCATTGCCCTCTCCTTCAGATTTACCCATCTTGCCGTTTCCATCCAAACCGGGAATCTTCACTAATTCAGTACCAAAATTAAAGGCGACAGGCTCCGGAAAATACTCCACTTCATAAATCCTGTTGAAGCGATTACCAAACTGTCTCGTCATTTCAAGATGTTGCTCCTGATCTTTGCCGACGGGCACTTTATTAGCCCTATGAATCAATATATCGGCAGCCATCAGGACGGGATATGTCAATAGCCCAGCATTGATATTATCAGAATGCTGCCTGATCTTTTCTTTGAAAGAAGTGCAGCGTTCCAGCTCGCCGACATAGGCATTCATATTCATTAAAAGATATAATTCGGCTGTCTCGGGAAGGTCACTTTGAATATAAATCGTTGCTGCTTCAGGGTCTATTCCACAGGCAAGATATTCCACAAGAACCTGCTTGACGGTATCATGCAAATCCTTAGGATGGGGATGCGTGGTCAGGGAATGATAATCTGCAATAAAAAAGAAACAACGGTATTCATGCTGCATCTTGAGGAAATTCTTTATTGCCCCGAAATAATTCCCCAAATGAAGGTTCCCTGTCGAACGAATACCACTGACTACTGTTTCCATTGTATGCTATTTTGATTTGTTATTAAGGCTGCAAAATTAGTAAAAATGGGAAAGGTGGGTTGGCTGAAGCCATTAAATTCAAGAATTATAATGAGAAAAGTCCGGAATAAGGACTTATATGAAAGTAGCCTAGCATTGGATTAGAATAATATTGATTATCCGTACAATCGCACATAAATGCAAAATAAAAGAGCTTTGTACGATGATTTTTAAAACCTTCTATATAACTCGAATCTATTCCGTTGAAAATCAAGTACTATAAATTGGAGTTATTATTTTCAAAACACAAGGCGAAACGGCTTGTCGGGGGACTTTCAAGCAATATACTTGGCAAAGTTTTATATCTATTATTATATCACGCAAAGATTAGAAATTATTAAAACTAATCATCTGAATTTTCATTTACCCTTTTCTCATTATTCCGCATTTTAAGTAGATTTGCAGCGAAATAAATAATAATAGAATTATGAAATTTGGTGTTGTAATTTTTCCCGGCTCAAACTGTGATCAGGATATGATTTATGTCTTGAAAGACCTTATGGAGCTTGATGTTGTGGAGCTTTGGCATAAAGACCATGACTTACAAAAATGCGATGTAATCATCCTTCCCGGAGGCTTTGCTTTCGGCGATTATCTAAGGTCTGGAGCTATTGCTCGCTTCTCTCCGATTATGGAAAGCGTGATAAAGTTTGCTGATAGAGGCGGACTTGTCTTTGGTATCTGCAATGGCTTCCAGGTATTGTGTGAAGCGGGTTTGCTGCCTGGTGCTTTGCTGCATAATTCCAATCAGAAATTCATTTGCAAGAATGTATTCATCAAAGCTCAAACTTATGATGCTTTGGTAACTTCGATGATTGAACATGGGCAGGTTCTCAAGGTGCCTATTGCGCATGGCGAAGGTTCTTATTATGCTGATGAAGCCACGCTCAAGATGCTGAATGATAAAAGACAAATCCTGTTTCGGTATTGTGATGCCGATGGAAATATTACTCCCGAATCTAATCCTAATGGTTCCATCGAAAACATTGCAGGAGTATGTAATGAGGGTCGGAATGTCTTTGGAATGATGCCGCATCCGGAGCGTGCATCGGATAATGAATTAGGAAATACGGATGGAAAAATCATCCTTGAATCTTTATTAAACGCTGTTTTAAAATTTTAATATCCCATTATGCATCCATTAAAAAGAACCCCTATTAAAGACCTGCTTCATGCCAAGGAATTCAACATTGAGGTGAATGTAAAAGGCTGGGTACGCACCAAGCGTGGCAACAAATCCTTAGCCTTCATTAACCTCAATGATGGCTCTATCATTCATGGAATTCAAGTCGTGGCAGAGCTTGCCAACTTCGATGAGAACATCATTAAATTAATCACTACTGGCTCTTGCATTTCTGTTACGGGCACTTTGGTTCAGAGCCAGGGACAAGGACAGGCTGTAGAAATTCAAGCCAAGAATATTGAAGTTTATGGCACTGCTGATGCCGAAGTTTATCCGCTTCAAAAGAAAGGTCATACCTTGGAATTCCTTAGAGAGATAGCTCATCTTCGCCCACGCACCAATACTTTCGGGGCGGTGCTTCGCATTCGTCATGCGATGTCTTATGCCATTCACAAATATTTTAATGATAATGGTTTTTACAATATTCATTCACCAATTATCACTGGTTCGGATGCCGAAGGTGCGGGTGCTATGTTTCGTGTTACGACGCTTGATGCGATGAATCCTCCCAAGACCAAGGAAGGCGGTATTGATTATGCCGAAGATTTCTTTGGCAAGGAAACCAACCTCACTGTTTCCGGGCAATTGGAGGCAGAGTTGGCGGCATTGGCTCTTACAAAAGTTTATACTTTTGGTCCTACATTTCGAGCAGAGAATTCAAATACTGCAAGGCATCTTGCCGAGTTCTGGATGATAGAGCCGGAGGTTGCTTTCAATGACTTGAATGATAACATGGACCTTGCCGAAGACTTCTTGAAATACCTCATTAATTATGCCCTCACACATTGCATGGATGATTTGGAATTCCTGGAGAAGATGTACGAAAACGAATTGCTTTCCCGTCTGCGTTTTGTGGTGAATGAAAACTTCGAAAGATTGCATTATACCCAAGCTGTCGAGATATTGAAAGAGTGCGGGCATCCCTTTGAATTCCCGGTAGATTGGGGTGCCGACTTGCAATCTGAACATGAGCGTTATTTGGTCGAGAAGCATTTCAAACGCCCTGTCATTCTGACCCATTATCCCAAACAAATCAAAGCCTTCTACATGAAGCAAAGCGAGGATGGCAAGACCGTGAAGGCGATGGATGTTTTATTCCCGGGCATCGGCGAAATCATCGGTGGCTCGCAGCGGGAGGAAGATCATGATAAACTTTTGACTCGCATCCGTGAGATGGGTATTCATGAGAAAGATGTGTGGTGGTATCTCGAAACCCGCAAATATGGCACCTGCCCTCATGCCGGTTTCGGATTGGGCTTCGAGCGACTGATATTATTCGTAACAGGAATGGGAAATATCCGCGATGTGATTCCATTCCCAAGGACTCCGAAGAACGCGGAGTTTTAAATTAAGAGCAAATTACATCATTCCCTCATCAGCAAAACTGAAAAAACTTTTGTCTGTGATGATGATATGATCCAAAACTGGTATTTCCAAAAATTTCCCTGCCTCCTTCAATTGCTTGGTTAATTTGATGTCAGCTTCACTGGGTTTTATATTCCCAGATGGATGATTGTGGCAAAGAATTATTGATGATGCGAGGTGTTGAATTGCTTCTCGAAACAACATTTTCGAATCAACAACAGTTCCTGAGACTCCACCACTGCTTATTTGTTTCTTTTCAATTATCTTATTAGCCCTATTGAGTAACAATATCCAAAATTCCTCATGTGGATGATCTCCCAAAATAGGTTGGAAAATATCAGCCACATCTTTACTTGATGTAATCTTTTCTTTCTTAATTGCCTCCGATTCGCGAGTCCGCCTTCCTAATTCAAGTGCAGCAATTATTTCAATTGCCTTAACCTTTCCCACCCCTTTGAAATCTTTATTATTAGCAATATCAAGCACCGAAAGTTTCGCCAAAGAATTCAGGTTATTCCCAACACTATTCAGAATTTTTTTGGCAACATCAACGGCAGTTTCTTCCGTATTTCCAGAGCCAATGATGATTGCTATTAACTCAGCGTCCGACAAAGATGACTTTCCTTTCCTCAACAATTTCTCTCTTGGACGATCATCTTCTGCCCAGGATTTGATAGTTACATTTTCCAATCTTTTTATTTTAATAAGAAGCAAATAACGGAAAATTCGGGAATAGAGAAATGGTTTTTGTCATTTGATTTATTGGAAATATTAATTGAATTTACATCTAAGTAAGAATTATCTTTTACTAAAGCTAATTCTATTATTATCATTTCACCCGATCAGGATTGTCGGTCAGGAATGCCTTCCAGCCTGTATAAGCCTTGCCACCTTCGACAGCCTTGGCACCCTGGAAATGATGACATACAGCCGCCGCCAAACCATCAGTGGCATCAAGGTCTTTGGGCAATTCGCCAATGTTTAATAAGGTCTGCATCATGCGCGCCACCTGCTCTTTGGAAGCATTGCCATTGCCGGTGATGGACTGCTTGATTTTCTTTGGCGAATATTCAAAGATAGGGATGCCGCGATACAATCCCGCCGCCATCGCAACGCCTTGTGCCCTGCCGAGTTTGAGCATTGATTGGACGTTCTTTCCGAAGAAAGGAGCCTCGATGGCAAGATGATCGGGATGGTAATTATCTATCAGATGCAAGGTCTTCTCGAAGATCGTCTTGAGCTTCATCGCATGGTCGTGGTACTTGCTGAGATGCAGGACCCCGTAGTGAATCAGCTCCATGTTCTTTCCTTTAATAATGATCAAACCATAGCCCATAATAATAGTACCGGGGTCAATGCCGAGGATGATCGTTTCTTTTAATTTTGTAGCCATGAGCTGTGTTTAATAATTCTTAATGAAGGAATAAATATTGAAATCCGGAAGGTCAATGGCAGCTTCTATTTTCTTTTGAAGCTCCTGTTTGTTGACATCATTCATCCTTCTGTTTTGAATGAGATAATAAGCCTTCTCGGCAAGCAGGAAGGCACGTTTGGTATTCATTGCTATGCCCTGATGACGCGCAATTTCATTCAATAACTCTTCGATACCATTGTTGTTGGTAGCAATCGTTTTAATCACCGGAGGCAGCCATGATTTCTCTTTATGAGAATGAACTAACTGCTCCAGATTCTTAACGAATATATCGGCACCCGCACGATCACTTTTATTCACCACAAAGATGTCTGCAATCTCCATGATGCCGGATTTAATGGTTTGAATTTCATCACCCGCTTCAGGGACTAATACCACAATGGTCGTATCAGCAATGCCGGCTATCTCTATCTCGCTTTGCCCGACACCAACGGTTTCTATGATGATGTAATCAAAGTCAGAAGCCTTCATCACATCCAATATCTCAATCACCTTTGCCGACAATCCACCCAACGAACCGCGAGTGGCAATGCTTCGAATGAAGACATAAGGATGTGTAAAATGATTACTCATCCGAAGCCTGTCACCCAACAAAGAACCGAGATTAAAAGGCGAAGTAGGATCAACAGCAAGAATACCGATCTTTTTGTTCTGAAGAAGAAGATTAGTCACCAAAGAATTAATCAAGGTACTCTTGCCAGCCCCCGGAGGACCAGTGATTCCGACTATCGGAATGTTTTTATTTTGCTTTAATCGAAGGAGTAATTCATCGCTGTCATTACTTTCATTCTCGACCATAGAGATATACCTTGCAAGTACCTTTTTATCGCCCTTGGTGAGAGCGTCAAGCATGTTTTGAATGTTATCTTTCATTAAATTCTTTGTGGAATAAGAATGCAAATTACGCAAAGAAATATGAATTGAAATCCCTTACTGAGAAAAAATATAATTTTGGCATCCGAAATAAAAGGGAATGCAAGTTAAATTATCAGTAGTAATTATCACCTTCAACGAAGAGTTGAATATTGGCAGATGCCTTGAATCCATTAAGGAAATTGCTGATGAAGTTATCGTTGTTGATTCTTATTCTACTGATAAAACAGAAGCTATTTGCAAGGCTTATGGAGTCCGTTTTATTCAACATCAATTTGAAGGACATATCGAACAAAAGAACTTTGCATCCACCCAAACTACCTTTCAACATGTTCTAAGTCTTGATGCAGATGAAGCTCTTTCAGAAGAATTAAAACAATCAATAATTAATGCAAAGAATGACTGGAACGCTGATGGATACTCGATGAATCGCCTCACCAACTACTGTGGCAAATGGATTCATCATTGTGGCTGGTACCCTGATACCAAGAACAGATTGATGGATAAAACCAAAGGCAAATGGGATGGCGATAATCCCCATGATCAGTTTATAATGACAGAAGGAAACAAGGTAATTCATCTTCAGGGAGATATTCTACACTATAGTTATTATACATTGGATGATCATTATAAACAGGTAGAATATTTCACAAGCATTCTTTCGAAATCACAATTTGCAAAGGGAAAGAAGGCACCTTTATTTATGGTTTATGCAAGCCCTGTGGTAAAGTTTATCAAGTTTTATTTTATTAAGCTTGGAATATTAGATGGTCATGCAGGCTATACTATCAGCCGCATCTCAGCTTATGCAACCCATTTGAAGTATAAGAAACTTCGCCAGCTTTATTTAGATAATAGAAAGAATGCTAAGTAAACTAAAGACCATTATTATCAGTCGTACCGATGGAATTGGCGATGTCATATTGACACTACCTATTTGTGGAATCATCAAGAAATATTATCCCGATACTAAGATTCTTTTTCTTGGAAGAACCTATACCGAACCAATTATTAATTGTTGTGAGCATGTTGATGGATTTATTAATGCAGATGAATTATCTGTTGAACAATTAAAGAAATACAATGCCGATGCGATCATCCATGTCTTCCCAAACAAGCGAATAGCAAGGCTTTCGAAGCAAGCAGGCATTAATTTAAGAATAGGAACTACGAATAGAATCTTCCATTGGACTACAGTAAATAAGCTGGTACGATTGAGCAGAAAGAATTCTTCTCTGCATGAATCACAATTGAATTTCAAGCTCCTTGAACCTTTAGGAATAAACATTATTCCTGACTTAAAAGAGATCTCAAGTTATATAGGATTCACAAAGTTTCATTCCATAGATAAGTACCTAAAATCCCTTAAAGAAAAAGGAAAGCTCAACATCATTCTACATCCAAAAACAAATAATTCAGGAAGAGAATGGAGTATGGAGAATTATAAAGCTTTGATTAATCTATTGCCTTCGGATAAATATAAAATTTTCATTACCGGCAGCAAAGCAGAACAAGATCTCCTCTCAGATTGGATAATGACTCTTCCGGAAAATATTACTGACCTATCGGGGAAATTATCCCTTCCAGAATTTATTTCCTTTATCAAAGAAGCCGATTATTTGGTAGCTACAAGTACAGGTCCTTTGCATATTGCAGCAGCTTGTGGCATTGGGGCTATCGGTATTTATCCACCAATAAAACCTATTAATCCTACTCGTTGGCAGCCCATCGGGAAGAATGCAAAATATTTATGCGTTAATAAAATATGCTCTGTATGTCGCTCAAATCCTCCTCGCTGTCATTGCATCAATGAAATTACTCCGCAGCAAGTTGCAGGGCTTATTCTTTAATAAACAAGATCTTTGAATTATTTTTTTCATAAGAACCATTCCTGGAAATCCTTGATGGTCATTTTGCTTCTTTCTTCCCCTTTAATATCTGAAGCTATGGTGCCTTCTTTCATCAGAATGACGCGACTTCCATAACTTGCCACATCTTTCAAATTATGAGTAATCAGAATAGAAGTCAACTTGAATTCCTTGATAATCTGGTCGGCTTTCTGCATGATTATTTCAGAAGTTTTCGGATCTAATGCCGCAGAAGGTTCATCCAATAAAAGGATTTTGGCATCATCCATCACCGCCATTATTAAGGTCAATGCCTGCCTTTGACCGCCCGACAGAGTTCCAATAGACTGCTCTAATTTATCTTCCAAACCCAAGCCCAGCAATGCAATCCGCTCCCTGACCATTTCTTTAAACTTAGAATTAATACCGATAGAAAGACTCTTCCTTTTGGTTCTGATTGCTGCCAGTCTGAAATTGTCAATGATACTTAATTCAGAAGCAGTGCCTTTAAAAGGATCTTGGAATATCCTTGCAATCCATTTACTTCTTCTGAAATCTTTCCAGTCGGTCACCTCATTACCTTCGATATTAATTTTGCCGCTGTCGGGAATAATTGTCCCGGCAATGGCATTCAATAAAGACGATTTTCCAGAACCATTAGCTCCGACAATAACTATGAATTCTTCATTTGAAATATTTAGATTAATATTTATTAAAGCCCTTACTTCTTGTGGTGTTCCGGCATTAAATGTCTTGGAAATATTGGTTAATTCTATCATCTAATTTGAAACCTTTCTAAGATTCGGAAGACATACAACAATCAATACAATCAATGCTGTAATCAACTTCAATAAATTCGGATCAATGCCTAATGAAAGAACAAATGCAAGGATTAATCTGAAGAATATGGTGCCGATTATCACCCCAAACAATCTCCCTGAAATGCTTTGAATTTTTAATAGGCTCATCAAAGTTTCTCCTATCATTACAGAACCTAATCCAAGGATGATTATACCGATCCCCATATTAATGTCAGCAAAGCCCTGGTATTGCGTGATAAGCGATCCGCTCAAAGCCATCAATCCATTAGAAATCGCCAGTCCGATTATCTTCATTTTGGATGTATCTATGCCCATTGCGCTCACCATTACTTCGGAATTGCCGGTAGCTCTCATAGCAATCCCGAAATCAGTTCTTAAAAGCGAGGAAAGAAACAGTATTAAACAAAAAGTAATAAGCATCAGAATGCTCAACTGACGAGCCACAGTATCTCCAATGAAAGATAGCCAATCATAAATTACAGGGATATTTATCAAAGGAATATTTGATCGTCCCATCAAGGAAAGATTCACGGAATATAGTGCAGTCATCACCAAAATCCCAGCAAGCAAAGCATTTACTTTTAATTTTGTGTGGATGAATCCGGTGATAGACCCAGAAAGAATTCCTGCAACTATGGAGGCAGTTATAGCCACTGGAACAGAGTTATATTTCACCAAGATTATGGCAGAAACCACTCCACCTAAGGTATAACTTCCATCGGTGGTAATATCAGGAATATTAAATATCCTCATAGAAATAAATATCCCGAAACCCAAGGCAACAAAGCCCAATCCAAGCATGACGGCAGCGAGATAAAAATTCATATTTCCAAAATAATTATTGTTTTCTACGAACCGCAAAAGTAGATAATTCATATAAAAGAAGTTTGAAATCAATCATCCTTATTAAATCATCACAGACTAATCCTTTTTATATATTTGCAGCCCTAAAATAAAAACTAATTAATAGATTATAAAATGGGAAGAGCATTTGAATTCAGAAAAGGTCGTAAAATGAAGCGTTGGGACAGGATGGCTAAAGCTTTCACGCGCTTGGGAAAAGAAATTGCAATAGCGGTTAAGTCGGGTGGTCCGGTGCCGGAAACGAATCCTCGTTTGAGGGTGGCAGTGCAGAATGCCAAGGGTGTGAATATGCCCAAAGATAGGATTGAAGCGGCTATCAAGCGTGCTTCATCTAAGGATGAAAAGAATTTTGATGAGATTGTGTACGAAGGTTACGGTCAATATGGTGTGGCGATTCTTGCTGAATGTGCCACCGATAATTCCACCAGAACAGTCGCCAATCTCCGCATGTATTTCTCCAAAGGCAATGGTGCTTTGGGAAAGACCGGTTCATTGGATTTTATCTTTGACAGGAAGGGGGTTTTTACTTTGGCTCCTGATAAGATCAATATTGAAGATATGGAATTGGAATTGATAGATTTTGGTTTGGAAGCTATCGAGCAGGACGACGAGGGTATCTATATTTATACCAAGTTTGAAGACTATGGTGCCATGCAAAAGGCTCTTGAGGAAAGAAATATCAATATCATCAGCCAGGAATTGCAAAGGATTCCGAATACTTTGGTAGAGTTGGATGAAGCCCAGGAAGAAGCGGTCATGAAGCTGGTGGATATGATTGAAGAGGATGATGATGTGCAGGCGGTTTATCACAACATAAAGTAAGTCAATTAGGAATTACGAATTAGGAATTAGGATGTGGGCATGACTCATAATTTATAATTCCTTTCAGCGTTGAATCCTCCATAAATAATTAATTCTATGAATAATATGAAAAGTCTCTTTATTATAGCCATTATGACTGCTTTTGCGGTTACATCATTTGGGGCTAATGACAATAAAATTACTCCCTCTGAAATTAAATCGGTGAAGATATATACCAAAGGAGCGGTCGTTACCAGGAAGGCTACCATCACTGCTGATGCGGGGGCTTCTACTATTGAATTCGACAACCTTTCTTCCAGCATTGACAAGCAGAGCGTTACTGTTACCGGCACCGGTGATGTTACGATATTGAGCGTTCAATATAATTTGAATTATCTGAATGAGGAACAGAAACCGAGGGAGGTAATTGTGCTGGAGGATTCTGTAAAATTCATCAATCATGAATTAGATAAATTAAACAATCTTGATTCGGTTTATGTTGAAGAGAAGAGCATGATTCTTTCCAATAAATCAATTCGTGATGAGCGGGAAGGTGTTACTGCTGATAAATTGACCGATGTTGCAAATTTCTATCGAAGCAGATTATCTGATATTAGTGCGAAACTCCTTGATATTCGCTATGAGCAAGAGCGGTTGAGGAAGGATAAGAGCAGAATAAATGCTCAATTAAAAACCATTAAAACCAACCGCGATAAACCTACCGGAACCATCAATGTCAGCCTGTCTGCGAATACAAGAACTCAAGTTACATTAGAGATTAGTTATCTTGTTCTTGATGCCGGATGGAGCCCTCTTTATGACATTCGGGCGAAGGATATCAGCAGCCCCATTCAATTAAATTACAAAGCAAATGTATTCCAAAATAGCGGCGAAGATTGGAAGAATATTCACATTACATTAAGCACCGGAAATCCAACATTGAGCGGGGAAATGCCTCAATTATATCCCTGGCATTTGAATTTTTATGTGCCAACATATCAACCAAAATATAAGAATCGTGCTTATCATGAGGATGTTAAAACCTTAGCAGGTAAGGAAGAAGCTGATAGCGCTGCTTTAGTTATTAGAGGCGCAAGAAGTGAATCCACAAAATATGTTGTTGATGGAATTGCTGTTACTGGGTATAATAAGGATGAAGCCAAATTACAAGCGATAGAAGTAAATACCAATAACAACCAACTTTCCGTAGATTTCGACATCGCCATTCCCTATTCCGTGCCATCGGATAACAAGGTCTATCTGGTGGATGTGCAGCATTATGAAATGAAGGCGGATTACAGCTACCACGCCATTCCAAAATTAGATAAAGATGCCTTCCTGATTGCACGTGTGACGGGCTGGGAGGCGATGAATCTGCTATCCGGCAATGCCAATATTTTCTTCGAGAATGCCTTCATCGGAGCCTCTTATTTGCAATTAAATAATGCATCCGATACCCTCGACATTTCATTGGGAAGGGACAAGAAAATTTCCATTAACAGAGAGAAGCAAAAAGATTTCACCAAGAGCCAGACCGTGGGCAGCAATATCGTCAAGACGATTGCTTATGAAATCTCGGTAAGGAATAGCAAAGCCGAGGCGATAAATATTACGCTCGACGACCAACTTCCGATCTCTGACAACAAAGATATTTCGGTCAAGATGCTGGAGAATTCCAATGCCGAATTCAACGATAAAACCGGAACGATGACCTGGAAAATGAATGTCGCGCCCTCTGCCACCGAGAAAAGGAAGCTGTCATTCAGCGTGAAATACCCCAAAGATCAGAACGTTCCGAATCTTTAAAAGGCTATTTTGAATCAAATTAAAACGGTGAAAGTTAATATCGTAAGCAAGATTTACTTTATAAATACCTCCGCTGATGCCGTAATTACCTCCGCAAATTCTGTCAATACCTCCGCTGATGGCAAAAATACCTCCGCAATTCCCGTCAATACCTCCGCTGATGCCAAGAATACCTCCGCAATTCCCGTCAATACCTCCGCTGATGCCAAAAATACCTCCGCAATTCCCGTCAATACCCTCCGTTGATGCCGAAAATACCTCCGCTAATTCAATCCAAATAGCATCACATTATTTAAATTCCCTCAATTCCCTTCCCCTTAAAATTCTAAATTTGCCCCTCACAAAATAATAATTATATAATGAAAATATCCAATATCCTTTGTACCCTTGCCGCCATTTTTATCTTGAATAGTTCGAATGCGCAGACTTTTTCTCCGGTCGCGAATGGCACGAATAGCGACATTTATGCCTTAGCGGTTTATAATAGCCAACTATGGATCGGCGGAGAATTCACGGAGTGTTATAGCAGCGACACTATTATCAGCCCGATGCTCACTATTTTTGATGGCAGCAATTTCAACCTTCCCACCGACTCCGGCTGGTCTGGCGGAGGGATTACAAATTTTTTGGTGAACACTACGAATCTGTTTATAGGAGGATATTTTTCGCTTCCTTTTGATTCGATTACCGACATCAACAACCTCGTCAAATATAATGGTACCTGGGGAGACACCGCCTATAGTCTCAACAATACCGTGGATGCGATGATTTATTATAACGGGAATTTGTACGCCGGCGGGGCATTTAATTCTACGGATTCCGGTGCTGTGAATTACATCGCAAAATGGGACTCGGTGAACCATGTTTGGGCGAATGTGACGACAGGCGTGACCAATGGCGAGGTCAGGGCTTTGGAAGTCTTCAATGGCTATCTTTATGCTGCCGGAAACTTCACGCTCATTGACGGTGTTCCCACAAATTATATTGCGAAATGGAATGACACGCTCTGGCAGCCAATCGGGCTGGGGCTGATAGGAAATGTCAATGCCCTGAAAGTCTTTGACACCCTGCTCTATGCCGGAGGAAACTTTATCCTTGCCGGGGCTGATACTTTTAATCATATTGCGGCTATTGATGCCAATAATAATTATTTTAAAGTCGGCTACGGGCATTCCGTAAACGGGCTTGATTCCACTGGAATAGGAAGTGATACACTTGCCGATGTCAGATGTTTTGAAGTCCTGAATGGCAGCTTATACATTGGCGGATATTTTTCTGAAGCCAATGGTGCACCAGGCAATTCGATCATAAATTGGAATGGATCAAATTATATAAGCATGGGTAATGGAATAACTTCGTTTGGCGGCGTCGTATATGCCCTGAAAGGCTGGAATGGAAGCCTGTATATTGGTGGTTCGTTTGACCAAGCCGACAGTATTGCCGCTAATAATATTTGCAAATATGATGCACCGGCAGGAATTAAAAACGTCAGGAATAATATTGCTGTGAGCACCTTTCCAAACCCTGCCAATACGGTTATTAATTTTAATATCATCAATGAGAATAACATATCCGGCATCATTAAATTACTTGATATCAGCGGCAGAGAGATGATACAAGAATCTTTTCATGTTGGTCTGAACAGCCTTGATATCAGCAATTTGGATAATGGAATGTATCTCTATGAAATCATTGGAAATTCTTCCATTTTTCAAGGGAAGATTATTGTTGAGAAATAAGCTGCTGCTATTAACGGTTTAATATTTCTTCAAAGAAATATCCGTTCCGTCAAATACGGCAAAAGAATTCGATTTGAACCATTCGCCAAGATTAATGTAACGGCTGCCTTCATTTAATTTAATGTCCAATGGAAGATGGCGATGCCCGAAAATGAAGTATTCGTAATGCTTTTTCTGAAGGACTTCTTTGCAATAAATCACTAACCATTCTTTGCTCTCGCCAAGGAATTTCTCTTCATGCGCTTCATTAAATATCCGGCTTCTATGCGACCAGTAATTAGCAATCTTCATTCCCAGGTCAGGATGAATGATGGCGAATAACCATTGACAAAATTTATTGGCGAATACCTTCTTCAAAAACTTATAACCATTGTCTCCGGGACCCAATCCATCACCATGCCCGATGAGAAATTTCTTGCCTCCGAATTCTCTTTCTATTGGTTCTTTATGGAGAATAATATTTATTTCTTTTGGGAGATAATCAAAGATCCACATGTCATGATTCCCCGTGAAAAGATGCACCGGAATGCCACTGTCAGTAAGCTCTGCGATCTTTCCTAATATCCTTACATAACCTCGTGGAACAACAGTTTTGTATTCAAACCAGAAGTCAAATAAATCTCCCACAAGAAAGATTTCTTCAGCATCATCCTTAATTTCATCCAACCATTTTACAATCCTCTTTTCGCGTTCAAGGCTTGTTGCATAGTCAGGCGCACCAAGATGAAAGTCGGATGCAAAATATATCTTTTTATTGGTCTCCATTTAATATCAAAAGGATAAATTTTTTATAGCATTTAAAGGATTAATAAGATCAATATTCAAAACAAAACGAATGTTGTCTTTGAAGTCATCTTTCCCATTTGCAACAAGGGCAGTCTCTATATCATTAGAATAAAACAACGGGAAATAAATAACGAAAACTTTCTTTACTAAACATAGAGAAAAACCTCCATCATAAGAAAGTCCGGTAGGATTAAACGCAGCATTAGAATAGCGATAAGTCCCTGCATCAAAAAAGAAATGAATGAAGCTAACAGCCCCGAATAGCGGGATGTCTGTGTTCATTGTCGCCAGCCAATTATTAGTTTGCCCGGCAAAACTCCCCACCTTGAAATCACCATCTCGCATATATATCTGATCGGAAAGAATACCATTATATTCGCTTCTTCCGAGGTAGGTATTATCGAATAAATAATCCTGGTAACCTTGAATGCCGCTCAAGCTAAAAGAAGGATTCAAAAGGGGTGGAGGATTGTAGTGAACGAACTTCCCAGCGAAGAATCGAATGTCAGCACTGGTGCCCTTTTTGTTGTAGGAGATGGAGTAATTAAACTCCCCTGAAACCTTTGAATAACCTGCACCTCCCTCAACATTAATCTTATAAGAATAAGGATCGAATGTTTGATGGTTATTCATGGAATAGGTGGTTTGGAAAATGTGATAAGAAAATGTTCCTTTAACCAATGATGTATCAGAATAATCAAAAGCAGGAATATCTTTAATGATATTAATTTCTCGAATAGAAAGCGTTCTATCAACAGGGCTTCGGGCATTATCTTTCTTGAAATCAAAGGTCAATTCGGGTTGTATTTTGATGTATTTAAAGTCGTGTAAAGTTTGATTGTTTTCATTAACCACCAAATCATTCATGTAGGCATAAGACTTAGCGGCAACACCAAGTTTTATGTTTTGGAATATGCTTTTATCAGGATGCCAAGCATAGGTCACATTGCCTGTGCCTGCAAGGCTTTTCATCGCTGTGGAATACATCGGAACAAAGATATATTCAAGATTCTTTTCAGGGAGAAAAGTATTGTATAATGCAAGACCGGGCATCAATCCATTGTATTTATTAAACCCGACAACAGGTGTCCAATAAAGTTGTGTTCTATCAGGATTCTCAATGCCTCCAAGAAACTTTAATTGAAGGGGTTCGACTTTCTTTAATAATCCATGTGTGCGAATTGTATTATTTCTTCTATTGATTTCAGGAATGATTTCATCGGCATCTATCTTTATTTTATCATAATCCCCGAAAGGAAAATTAATAGTTTGAGTTCCTGCAAAACCCTCGTACCATTGGGTTTTAATGATGGAGTCTTTCTTCATTCCAGATATAGAAAACGGACATATAACATCTCCATTATTCTTAATTGTAATCAAGAAATTGTTATTGGATTTATCTGCTTTTTCTTTACAGATTTTATAATCAATCTTCTTATCTGTTTCTAATAAATCATTGAAGAACCAATCAAGATTCTTTCCAGAAGTCTTCTCAACAACTTGCTTAATATCTTCAGGCATGGGATGTTTATATTTCCAGGTTTCAAAGTATGCCTTCATACATTTATCAAATGTTTCTTCACCAAGATAAGCCATCAAATACTTAAAGATCATGGCTGTCTTCATATAAACTATTGCATCATAATTATAGACAGTATATTCATCCGCAGGTAAATCTATCGGTTGGGTGAGATTCTTTCTTGCCATGATTAGATAAGAAATGTAAGCAAGAGAACGACTATCCAAACTTGAAAGCCCTAAGAAATTCGACAACCAACTTGATGCCTTTTCAATTTCATCTTTTGTCTTGAGAGGATGGACAGTATCCAAGTATCGAAACTCATAAAAGGAATTAATACCTTCATCCATCCAAGCATGTCTTCTTTCATTGGAACCAAGCATTCCATAGAACCAATTATGCCCTACTTCATGCACAATAACATCTTCCAATTCCAAGTCAGAAGAGACAGAACCTATGACTGTTACATTGGGATATTCCATGCCTCCACCAGCACTTAAAGCCCCGTCAACAGCGGTACATTGATGATATGGATAATCTCCATTCCACAAGGAATAATAGTAGATAGCACTGTCAATATAGGGAATAGCTTTTCTCCAATACTTTGAATTATAATTAGTAAATAAAACCCAGGTCGTAACTTTATTATTAGAGTGTGGCAAAGTAATTTCCCCTTTCAAAACATGATAACGTTTATCGGCGAACCAGGCAAAGTCATGCACCTTTTCCTGATGATAATGCAAGGTTTTAGTTTCCTTATCAGATTCAGGGAAGGATGAATCATCGGAATAATATTCAATTGTTTTAGTCTTATCAGCAATGTCCGTCATCCATTTTTCTTCTTGTTCGCCATTGACTAAATCACCTGTGGCGCCTACTACATAGTTCTTTGGCAAAGTAATATTCACATCGAATGTGCCGAACTCTGAATAGAATTCTCCCTGATCTAAATAAGGAATCTGATTCCATCCATTCCTGTCATATACCGCAGGTTTCGGATACCATTGAGAGATTTGATAAGACTGACCGAGATGCCCCATTCTTGAGAACTTCCCAAGAGGAATCTTGACATGGAAAGGTGTTGAAATAGTTATTGTTTCTCCATGCTTCAAGGGCTTATTCAAAATGATTTTGGCAATGTCTATGTTCATGGAATCATATTCCAAATGAACAGACTCTCCATTAACTTTAAAATCTAATTGGTCAATAAAACCCTTATCTTCATCCTTTGCAAAGTACAGGCTGGTATTGCCATTCTCAACCATTTGCTTGCATAATGCAGTAGAATGATCTTTATAGCCATTCGCCCAAAGATGTATGTATATAAAGGATAAAGCATCGGGAGAATTATTAATGTAGTCAAAGGATTCTGTACCATTCAACTCATTCTTTACATCATCAAGAGTTACGCTTATTGTAAATCGTACTTCTTGCTGAAAGTATTCCTTACATAAGGACTTATCAATCCCTATCAGCAAGAAAAATAATAGTATGATGTACGATTTCATATCAAATAAAGAAGCCACGAATGTTACGAATTCTTCTAATTAATTCGTGCCATTCGTGGCTTCTTTTTTTAATAATTATTTATTAAATATTTCATCTAATTTTCTATCAAGGTCCTGTCCTCTCAATGCTTTGCCAATGATGATTCCATTTTTATCCAATAAGAAATTCGTGGGGATAGATGTCACATTATACAACTTCGCAAGGGCGGAATTCCATTGAGACAAATCACTCACTTGTCTCCACTTTAAACCATCTGCCATGATTGCTGATTTCCATTTTTCGGGGTCTTTATCTAATGAAACACCAAGCACTTCAAAGCCTTTATCATGATAGCCTTCATAAGCCTTCACGACATTCGGATTCTCGGCACGACATGGTCCGCACCACGATGCCCAGAAATCTACAAGCACAACTTTGCCTCTGTAAGAAGATAGCTTCACAGGCTTGCCCAGTGGGTCATTGGCTTCAAAGTCAGGAGCTTCCGCGCCAACATTGAGCTTCAACATTCCGACAACTTTATTATGAAAATCTATCACATATTTTGACTTGGGATGGGCAGGATAAAGCGTCTTGTCCAAAGAATTATACAGGGGATAGTCCTGATCAATACTAATGCCGCCAATAGCAGCCATTGCTACCATTGAAGTATTATGATCGGCGATGAATTGACGAGTGAATTTATCCTTTCTTGAATTAATATCAAGATACCTTACTTGCAATGTTTTGGTTAGAGAATCAACATTGATATTCGGTCGTTGGCGATAGTCATCAAAGGTCTTCTGGAGGTCATCAACTTCTTTGTAAAAGGCGGTAAGGTTTGTATTCAAATCACGCAGTAATTCAGAAGTAGGACTTCCTTTGACAGTATAGGTCTTCCCCAATGCCGTGGCATCTCCCGTGATTTCAGGTTTATCCAGCGTATCTACCAAAAGATTAAAAAAGTTGCCTTGATCAATCCTTACCCTAAAATATCCGGCTTCCGTAATCCTTGGTTTGAATGTAAAATTCCCTTTGGCATCAATTATGCAAGAGTCCATAACTGAAGCCGCTTCATTGCCTAAGTCATCGAAATAAATTTTCGTTTGAGGCTTGACATTCGTCAGGGTTCCTTTGACTGGCACGACTTTACCGACATTTGCATTCTGACTGTTACACGCCATTATGGGCATCAATGCCAGCAGAACGATTAATTTTAAATACTTCATTTTATATTACTTTATTTGATTTTATATTCACCGATTTATTATTCAGATTTTCCGCAAAGATAGGGATGTATTATGAATTTTTGGTGCTTTAGAATTGCACCAAAGTGCCAACTGCCTCGCCTTCGACAATTCTCAACAAATTTCCTTTCTGATTCATGTCAAACACTATAATCGGAAGCTTATTTTCATTGCATAGAGTGAAGGCGGTAAGGTCCATAATATTTAATCCCTGTTTATAAACTTCATCGAAAGAGATTGTTTGATACTTCGTCGCTGTCTTGTCCTTTTCAGGGTCGGCAGAATAGATTCCATCCACACGAGTTCCCTTCAATACCACATCAGCTTCAATTTCTATGGCACGCAGGCAAGCTGCCGTATCAGTCGTAAAATAAGGATTTCCAGTGCCTGCACCGAAGATGACCACGCGACCTTTTTCGAGATGACGGATTGCTCGACGCTTGATATAAGGCTCACAAATCTGTTCCATTTTAATGGCAGATTGCAGGCGAGTACTCACATCTATCCGTTCCAAAGCGGACTGCAATGCCATGCTGTTGATCACCGTAGCGAGCATACCCATATAATCTCCTTGCACCCTGTCTATACCCCCTTCTTCTGCCTGAATCCCTCGAAAAATATTCCCGCCACCTATCACGATAGCCACCTGAATACCTTGGTCAACTGCATTCTTGATTTCATTGGAATATTGATTAAGCATATCATGATCAATGCCAAATTGTTTAGACCCCATCAGCGATTCGCCGCTCAATTTCAGTAAGATTCTTTTGTATTTCATCAGGTGGCTTTAGTAATTGTCAAGAGGGCAAAAGTACAAAATAAACAGTAAGACACGAATGCCATTTTCTGCTTTGCAATGAAATGCCTATTATTAGATACTAAAAAAGTCGCAGGAGACATTAAACCCCTACCAGTTTGAACTGCAAAGAGTTTAGTTTGAACTGTGCGGGGACCAGTTTGAGCTGGTAGGTATTTAGTTTGAACTGGTGAGGGACCAATTTGAACTGGGACGGATATATTTTGAACTGGGACGGGTATTATTTGAACTGGAGGTGTACCAGTTTGAACTGGGAGGTGTACCAGTTTGAACTGGGACGGATATTGTTTGAACTGCTGACAAAATTGTTTTAACTGGAAGGTGGATGACTTCATTCTAACGTCAGGCAATAAAAAAACCACGAATCCTATATACGCAGGATTCGTGGTTTACATTTACCTGGAATTCCAGTTTCTATTTTGCCCTTACTGCAATAATCTGACTTTCTCTAACCAGCACACCATGACAGATTTCAGCAACAGAAATATTTTGCATAGAGCCTGAAACAAAATTGCCAATGGTAACATGAGTAAGGTCTGTCGGTTGTGCCCGCACGAAAGCCGTCCTGTC
>Ga0206965_10006_pt1 | contig 52185 bp, 47 predicted proteins | sample Alteio_BWOrgHeat_26_FD_152973 | JGI IMG/M metagenome (GOLD analysis project Ga0206965, IMG submission 152973) | Enriched cells from forest soil in Barre Woods Harvard Forest LTER site, Petersham, Massachusetts, United States -... | ecosystem: Environmental > Terrestrial > Soil > Temperate forest >...
CAAAAGCCACCGCAGCAGTAATTCGATCCTGTTCGCTCTAGGCTATTCACGCAACGGGCTGACGCGGAATGGACTGGCGGTTTAAACTAAAGGTGTGAAGATTGCGCTCGGGCAGATCAACCCCACAATTGGTGATTTCACCGGCAACTCAAAAAAGATCATAGAATCTGCACGCCATGCGCTCGCCCGGGGTGCGGAGATGGTACTGTTTCCAGAGCTTGCTGTCTGCGGATATCCTCCCCGTGACCTTCTGGAAAAACCTGCTTTCGTCGAACGTAATCAGCAGGTAATCAACGAAATTGCTCATGCCGTTCCGCGGATTACCGTCGTCTGCGGCTTCGTTTCCTCGGCAAAAGTGGAGACCGGGAAATCTGTGATGAATTCCGCGGCGATATTGCGCGATGGCGCGGTGCAGTTCGTCCAGTCCAAGATGCTCCTGCCTACCTATGACGTGTTTGACGAACTCCGCTACTTTGATCCAGCCAAATCCCAGAAACTATTTCCTTCCAGCGGCAAGCAGTTTGCTGTGACGATCTGTGAAGATGCATGGAATGACAAAAATTTCTGGCATCGCCGTTTATACAGTGTGGATCCAGTCGATGAGCTTTTGCTTGCAGGCGGAAATTTTGTCATCAACATTTCCGCTTCGCCTTTCCACCTGGGCAAGCGCGAACTGCGCCGCCAGATGCTGGAAACCATTGCGCGTGATAACAAAGTGCCCATTCTGTTTGTGAACCAGGTAGGCGGAAATGACAGCCTGATTTTTGACGGATCAAGCATGGTGATCTCGCCGGATGGACGCATTGTGACGCAAGCCAGATCATTTGAGGAAGATTTGGTGGTCTTTGATTCGGAGACCATGCAGGGTGACATGCACGAACAAACCAGCCCTGGCGTTTCCAGTGCCTATGCTGCCCTGGTGCTTGGCACCCGTGACTACGTGCGAAAATGCGGTTTTAGCAAAGTCGTTATCGGATTGAGTGGAGGCATTGATTCGGCGCTTACCGCTGCCATTGCCGTGGACGCTCTGGGCAAGGAGAACGTGACCGGAATCGCCATGCCCAGCCAGTATTCTTCTGAGCACAGCATCAAGGACGCTCGTGAGCTGGCATGCAAACTCGGAATCCGCTTTGAAGTAATGCCCATCGGCGCGATCTTTGATGAGTATCGCAAATCATTATCGCCAATGTTTTCGGGATTGCCGGAAAATGTTGCCGAGGAGAATATACAATCGCGCATTCGTGGCAATATTCTCATGGCATTCTCCAATAAATTTGGTGAACTGGTGCTTACTACCGGCAATAAATCAGAGGTAGCAGTAGGTTATTGCACACTTTATGGCGACATGGTGGGCGGGCTGGGTGTGATTTCTGATGTGCCAAAAACCATGGTGTATGACTTAAGCCGGTACGTGAACTCGCTTAAGCCCGTAATTCCGCAGTCAACAATGGATAAGCCTCCTTCAGCCGAACTGCGTCCCGGCCAGAAAGATTCTGATTCATTGCCGCCGTACGAAATTCTGGATACCATTCTGGAAGATTATGTTGAGGATTACCGCACAGCGGAGGAGATTGCCGCCAATCATGGCTATGATGAGCAGGTGGTGCGCGACGTGATCCGTATGATTGAGCGCAGTGAATACAAGCGCCAGCAAGCCGCTCCCGGATTGAAAATTACCCCCAAGGCCTTTGGTGTCGGCCGCCGTTTTCCCATTGCCCAAAAATCGGAAGTTTGAAAAATCACATGACCAAAATCAATATCCTTGCTCTTGTCTGCTCTACTCTTGTCGCTACATTGCTGTCTGCGCAGGCTGCGCCACCGGCCAAGCCGGCAACCAGCCATACGGCAGCTTCGCCCGCTAAAACTGCACTACCAACGCCTGACGAAATCGACACATATCTGAAGCGCAGCTTCGGCTATGATCCTTCGATCGCATGGCAGATTATTGATATCCGCGATTCCGGCGTACCTGGCATTCCCGAGGTGATCATTTCGGTCAACAAAGGAGAACCGTTTCATTTCTTTTTTGTAGCCAGTGCGCAAGTCGCGTTTGTTGGGCAGCAACTGCCTTTTGGTGCGAATCCCTTCGCGCCTGCGCGAGCAAAGTTGCAGGCTGCCACCGGCCCCAGTCGCGGTGGTGAAAATCCGCCTATTCAGATTGTGGAATTCAGTGATCTTGAATGTCCACATTGCAAGGCTTCTCAGCCGATCCTGGAAAAACTAATGGCGGATTTTCCCCAGGTGCGTTTTATCTTTCAGCAATTCCCTCTGCCAGCCAGCTTGCATCCATGGGCAATGAAGGCAGCACAATATGCTGATTGCGCCGCCCAGATGGATAAAAATGCGTTCTGGAAATATGTTGATGCGATCTTCGATAGTCAGGGCGGAATCGCGCTGGCTACGGCAGACGATAAGTTGAAAGAACTTGCGACCGCCAATGGCCTGAATGCTGAAAAAATCTCTGCCTGCGCGGCTTCTCCGGAAACCGAGGCCCGGGTAAAAAAATCAATGGAGCTGGGAGCGTCTCTGAATGTGAATCAAACTCCCACGGTATTCATTAATGGACGCATGTTGCTGGGTATTGCCAATCTCCCCTATGACAGCCTGAAGAGCATGGTGCAGTTTGAGATTGATCACGCAGGGAAGTAGCGGCGATCTGTTTACGGCGCTACATTCCAGAAAACGCTGCTGCCTCGATCGTGGAATGGCTTACGTACCAGGTGCGGCGTGATTACGATCAGCAATTCATTGTGCGTGCGGTCTTTTGAATTCGTGCTGGTCACTGTTTTCAGCACCGGCAACTGGCTGAGTATCGGAAGGCCCTGAATAGAGCGTATTTCCTGTTCCGTGACCATTCCCGTAATCATGGATGGCTCGCCATTCTGCACCGTGACGGTCCCGACATAGGAGCGAGTGGTGATATCGGGAATACTATTGATCTGCAGCGTGCCCAATGCTTGAATTTTCAGATCCACCAGCAGGGTAATATCGCCGTTGCTATGGTAATGCGGCGTGGTCTTTAAAGTGATACCCAGATCTTCATAGGTGAACTGCGGAGTATTACCAAGTTGCGCCTGGCCGGCGGAACTGAAAGCCGTGGTACTAAATGTGCTGTTCACCACCGGGAAGCGCTCGCCCACAATAAAGCTTGCCGGCTCGCCATCCGAGACCCGAAGCGTCATGTTTTCCAGGGTAGTGGCAATGGAGGAATTCATTGCCAGTGTTGCACTCACGGAAGGCGCAGTAATTCCGGTCAGCCCCGTTCCTTTGCCAAAAAGAAGAAACGGCAGCAGCAGTGGCGATCCTGCCAGGTTGCTTAAATCAGAAGCTGAGATGGAGCTGGGATCAATAGTTCCGGTCTGGTTCAGCTGATTGATCACGCCTTGTGCGTCGGATCCCAGGACTTTTCTGATTTCTGAAGGAACGTTGAATACCTGAAAGCTGGTGGGCAGGTTCAATCCTATATTGCGAAGATTGTCCGTATCGATCTCGTACTCTTTTACATCGATCAGCAGCTCCGGCTTGGCGTCCATCAGGTTATCCAGCAGGCTGGCCACTGCTTCCACCTGCTCCCTGGGCGCGCGGACTGTAATAGTATTTTTGGCGGGCTGAACCGTGACCAGCTTCATATCGAAAATATTTCGCATCACGTTAACCAGATCTGTCAGGTCAGTCTGTGTCGTAATATTTCCGACGTAAAAAGTTCGTAATGCCATGCGCTCGTATTGTCTTCTGTTGTCCTGTGAATCTCCGGCGACGATCGCCTCACGGTTGGAAACGGGCGCCCAGAAAGTCTTCGTCATTTTTCCGGCTATTTCCATGACGGTATAGAAGTCAACGTTGTCCAGGTCAAAGCGCAGCGAACGTGTCGTCAGGTTCTGGTCAAACACCATGGAAATGCCGAAGGCGGTGCCAATCTGGGTAAAGAGCTGCTTGGTGTCGCCCTGCAGGTGAAAGCTCTTCTTTCCTGGCAAGGGCTGCAGGTCAATCTGGTCCACTGAGGCCAGCAATTCCAGCACATGCTTGTGTTCGGAATTTTCGTCAGGCGGCGTTACATCATGCAATCGCTGGGCGACGTTCGCGTTTTGCGGATCAAGCGCAAGGGCAGTCTGGAATTCTTTTATGGCGCCGCTGGAATCGCCCACAGCTGCCAGCCGATTGCCTTGCTCCAGATGTTTGCTCACAACTTCCTGCCGCAATACCTCGCCCAGCGCGATGATTTCCAAGTCTCCTGGCACTAGTTGTGAGGCGCGCGTCACAGAAGCCAGTGCGTCCTCTGGTTTGCCGGCTCGTTGCAGGTCAAATGCAGCCTTAAGTTCTTTTTCGGCAAACTTTTTATCCTGCTTGGAAAGAACAGGCTTCGGCCCGTCCGCAGCCGCGCAGGCCAGACAGAGACAGAGTGATAAAATGGCGAATAAAATCTTCACTTGGGAATAATGATTGTACTGTCATTAGGAACGAGTTTCCGTAGGAATATTGCGACTTTATTACCTAAGTTTGGAAAACCCAGCCCACTCAAGAATTTTAGGGCAACGAATTAAGAGAAAAGGCCAAAAGGTCTGTTCCGCTGCCGAAGCAGGCGTCTGGATTGTGAGCTTTAAGGTCAGCAAAGCTGAAAATGCCGGTGGCCAGGGTAATTACAGGCACGCCAATAGCCCGCGCTGCCTGAACGTCAGAAGGCGTATCTCCAACAACCGTGACAGATGCATCCTGGCCCAGACGCTGACGGGCGAGATCGACCCCGTGCTGAAAGATATCTGCGCGTGATTCTCGCGGAAAAGAGAACGAGCCAAATGCGAACATCGGCCTCAAGCCAGCCTTCTCTAGCTTAAGCCAGCCTATGGCCTCAAGGTTTCCTGACGCAGCCCCCAGAAGCTTACTCTGCGCTTGCAGATGTGTGACTATTTCCAGAATGGAGGGGCAAAGCTCCGGACGCAATTGCTCTCGGTTGCGCTGCACTTCAGTGCACATATAAGCCGTGATCTTCGGCATGCTGGCATCAATGGCGTCATTCTCCAGTCCGGCGCGCTGTAACACCGCGCGCAAGATGCCCACATCTGTATTCCCGTGGACAGGAATGCCATCCACGCTGGCTTCAATGCCCAGAACTGCCCGCACAGCGTTGTGAAAGGCAAAGTAGTGAACGGCGTCACGGCTGTTGAGTAGGGTGCCATCAATATCGAACAGGTAGGCGTCAGCGGCGTCCCAGCGGAATCCGGGACGCACGAATACTCTTCCTCTGTCGGAATCTGGCACCAGAATTCACACCTTGGTTCGGAGTCAGCTGATTTTAAAGAATTCAGATTCTAAAGATTTAGATTCTAAAGGCTTGGATCGAAATGCGGCCTTGGGAGGCCGCAGAGTGTCTTCTAGCGGACCGTCTTTTGCTTGTCCAACAGCAGCGGTTTTTCGCTGCGAACAGGACGTCGTCCGCCATCGCGCAGCTGGCGCACATCCAGCTTTAACTCGGCGATAGTGCGGCTGAGGGTGTTGCGGTGCATGCCCAGTTCGCGGGCCGCCTTGCACTGGTTTCCCCGGTTCTGCTGCAGGACGTTCACGATAAAGCGCTTCTTAAATTCACGCACGGCCTCAGAATAAAGTATGCCGCTGCTATACATCTGTGCTACGAGTGCTTCGAGCTGGTCCTTCACAGATTCCTCACTTTCCAGACGCGCCAAATCCTGAATCCTTGCTTTTGTACTTACTTGCTTGTCGCTCCCGGACTGGGCCCGCCGCGGAGTTTGATGATTCCAGCACGAAACTTCTGGCGCACATCATACGGGGCCAGCCAGCTTGCGCCGTGTCCCGCTACCAGAAAGTAACTTGCCAGTTGTGAGCCAGACAGCTCCTCTGACTCAGGTGCAAAAGCCGTGATCGCCATGACTCCGGCGGTCACAATCACCATACCGCGAACAAAACCAAATGCCGCGCCCAGCACGCGATCAACCGATCGGAGGCCTGCTTCATGAATCATCCAGCGGGTAATCCGTGCAATAGCGCCCGCCAGCAGAACCACCGATACGAAAATTGTTAGAAACCCTGCCAAGTCAGCAAATGCCGCCAGCTTGACGTAATGCAAAAACCACGGGGAAAGCTTGCTGTAACCCCATGCCGCCAGCAGAAATCCAAGTACCGAACCTGCCAGGCAGATAATTTCAAAAAAAAAGCCCTGCGCCGCCGCCAGTAGCGCCGAAAAAAGCATGATTACGAGAATGATCCAATCCAGCGCGTTCATGCCATCGGCTGCTCAACCTGTAGGCAACTCACGTCCTGCCACACCTTTATAGGCCTGGATGTACTTGTCGCTGGTCTTACGCGCCACATCCTCAGGCAAAGAGGGAGCAGGGGGTTGCTTGTTCCACTTGATCGCTTCCAGATAGTCGCGAACAAACTGCTTGTCAAACGACTCTTGCGCCTTGCCCGGCTGATATTTGTCCGCCGGCCAGAAACGCGAAGAATCGGGAGTAAGGACTTCATCCGCAAGAATGAGGCCCTGGGATGTATGACCGAATTCAAACTTAGTATCGGCAATGATGATGCCGCGGCCTAACGCATAATCTGCCGCTGTTTTATAAATCTTTAACGTCAAATCGCGCAGTTTCTCTGCCAGGTCTTTTCCCGTGCGCTTGGCCATTTCTTCAAACGAAATGTTTTCGTCGTGGCCGGTCAGGGCTTTGCTTGCAGGTGTAAAGATTGGCTCAGGCAATTTGTCAGACTCTTTGAGTCCCGCAGGCAGTTTGATGCCGCATACTGCGCCGGTCTGCTGATACTCTTTCCAGCCCGAGCCGGAAAGATATCCGCGCGCCACGCATTCAATGTCGATCATCTGTGCTTTATTCACCAGCATGGAGCGTCCACGAAGGTCGTCTGCATATTTTTGCAGCGCAGCAGGGTACTCTTCCACCTTGGCCGTGACCAGATGGTTCTTCACTACGTCTTTCAAAAAATCAAACCAGAAGAGCGAGAGCTGTGTAAGCACCCGGCCTTTCTCTGGAATGCCGGATGCCAGCACATAATCAAAGGCTGAGATACGGTCTGTTGCGACAAATAGAAGCTGATCGTTCAAGCTGTACAGGTCGCGTACCTTTCCGCGAGCGTGTAGAGTGAGCTCCGGAAAATCTGTCTGAAGAAGAATTCGGCTTTGTGTACTATGACTGGTCATGGCAGAAATACGAGGGCGAGGTCGTATTCTAGCCGCTCAACTGCTTTTGTCAACCGTGGAAATTACAGATTCGTGTGACGAATTGGAATGTATCGTGCGAAACGAACCTAAAAATTGCACAAGCCATGAAACCCGCATGAAACAAGGACTTTCTTGCATTGATTTTCGTTTGACTTTGTAGTACCAGTTACTGAAAATTAAATGCATCACAAAAAATATTTTTTTGGATGGCCATTTTTTGCAACTCCAGGAATTCGACCGGCGTTTTTTATTACGTGCTGGTTTTTGTTTTGCGTTCGATCTTGACTCAGCCCTAAGGACGGATTTCCACACGCGTCCCCAAAGGAACCAGCTTCCAAATCTCTTCAATTTCTGCATTGGTTACCGCGACACATCCATCCGTCCAGTCAACTTGTCTATGCAGCGGGCCCAGATAAGCAAATTGTTTTGCTAATCCATGAATCATGATTGCTCCGCCGGGCCGTGTCCCTGATTTTTCGGCTCTCAGTCGATCCTGTGCGTTGGGATAGGAGATATGTAACGCCAGATGGAACTGGCTCTGAGGGTTTTTGGCATCGATCGAGTAATTGCCCTCGGGCGTTTTGTGGTCTCCCTCGATACGCTTTGGCCCAACGGGCGTCGTTCCCAGTGCGACTTTGTAAGTTTTGAGAACTTTGTCACCACTCAGCAGGGTCATGCTGTGGGCGGATTTAATAATGAGGATTTTGTCGGCTTGGGGTTGATTTGTAGCCGATGCAAGACGTGGCCCCATGATCGCAATGGCAGAGAAAGCCAGTCCGATCATGGAGCGAATCATTCGCTGACGCATCATTTAACCGAGGCTACGCTGATGCCGCTCTTGGCAATCCGGCATCCGCGCCAAACTTCACCGAAACAATCTTCGATACGCCCGGCTCCTGCATGGTCACGCCATACATCACCGGCGCAATCGACATCGTCTTCTTGCTGTGCGTAATGATAATGAATTGCGTCTGTACGGCCATCTCCCGGATCAATTCCGTAAAGCGCCCAATGTTTGCTTCGTCCAATGGTGCGTCCACTTCGTCGAGGATGCAGAAGGGGCTTGGCTGATACTGGAAGATGCCGACCAGGAGTGAAAGAGCCGTGAGCGCCTTCTCTCCGCCGGAGAGAAGCAGCACGTTTTGCAACTTCTTGCCCGGAGGCGATGCCACCACGTCGATTCCGCTCTCTGCCGTGTTCAATTCGTCTGTCAGGCGCATAAAGGCCTGGCCGCCCCCAAACAATTTGCGGAAGGTAAACTGGAAGTTCTCATTGATCCGGTCAAAGGCTTCCTGGAATTTCTGCCGGGAGAACTCATCAATCTCTTTGATCGTTGCCTGCGTGTTTTCAATTGAATCAAACAGGTCCTTGCGCTGTGTCTCCAGGAACTGGTGGCGCTGCTCAGTCTCTTTGAACTCTTCCAGGGCCATCATGTTGACCGGCCCCATATTGTCGAGTTTCGTGCGCATCTCGCGATACGCGGTTTCTTCCAGCGTGAGCTGCTCGCCCTCAACCATTACGATTTCCGTATTGGCGCGCAGTTCGTCGGCAGGAATACCCAGTTCATTGATGCAAGACTCGCCCATGTACGCCAGATCGGATTGCAGCTTGGCCAGCTGTGCGCCAAGTTCGCTCTTGCGTTCGCGTGCGGCATCAAGTTCAAAGCGCGCTGTTTTTAGTTCCTGATCGATTTCCGCAATGCGCGCGCGCACCTGATCGGACTCATGCTGCAACTGCACGCCGGTGGCCTCCGCCGCGGCTTTTTCCGTGCTCAGCGCCTGCAGCCGGTCAGCGATTTGCAAGTTCTCGGCTTCACGCTGTACTTTCTCCGCGGCAGCCGAGTGGATCTGGGTCTGCAGGGAATCAACGCGTTTGGCTGCTTCAGTGGAGAGAGATTCAATCCTCTCCAGCGCCGATGCGGCTGTCCGGCGGCGTTCTTCCACTACCGCCAGATGTGCCGCCGCCTGGGACGCGCTCTGTGCGGCTTCATCGCGTGCCGCCTTCAACGAGATAACGATCTCTTGCGCGGCCTTCATCTCGTCTTCCAGCGCCTGGCGTTTTTGTTCCAGCACTTCCGCCTGCTCGCGCTTTTCCGCGACCGCAAGTTCTTTCTCGTTTCTCTCCGAGCGTGTGCGTTCAATCTCCAGACGATAAGTATTCAGGCGCTGCTCCGTGCGCGCCAGGTCAGACTCCATCTGGCGCAGCGCATGGCCTGATGTAAGCGCCTGCTTTTCCGCTTCACGCCGCTCTTCTTCCAGGTTGCTGAGCAGTTTTCCCAGTTCAACCAGCTCGCGTCCCAGCGTGCCCACGCGCGCTTGTTCGTTCTGTATGGCCGCTTCCAACTCCGCAGCCTGCTTGCTGATCTCACGCAGTTCGCGCTTCAGTGATAGCGGACCTTCCTTGCGCTGCTTGCCGCCTGTGACAGTTACGTTGTGGAAGCACTCGCCGGTAGCGGAGAGGAAATAAGCGTCAGGATTTTCCAGCGCCATGTTGCGGGCCATGCTGGAGTCGGCCATGATATAGCCATCGCGCAGCTTGGGCAGTACAACTTCCAGAGAGCGGCCAAAGCCATCCAAAACGCGTATGCAACTCTTAAGCGAGACCAGCTCTTCCTGCCGGGAAGAATTTGGCGGTGGCGCATCACTGGCAGTAAAAGAAAACTTGGCCTGCGCATCTTCAGGATGGACCAGGAAAGTCGCACGCCCATCCACATCAGACTGCAAGAGACGCATGCCTTCATTGGCCGAATCCCATGACTTGACCACGACGTAGTTCAGTTCGTCGCGCAGAAATTCTTCCACCACGCTTTCATAGCGCGTTTCGACCTCAAGGAAGTCAGCCAGGACGCCGGCCGGTGTAAAGCCATGACCTATTGCGTTCGATTGGAAGAGCCTCTTGACTGATTCGGTGGAGTAGCCGTGCTCATTAATCACTGACTCCAGCGAACTCTTTTTGCCCAATGCCGTGGCGTATTCGGAGCGCAGCGTATCCAGATTGCGCTTGCCCTCTTCTTCTTCTTTGCGCTTGCTTTCAATCTGGCTGCGCGCTTCATTGATACGTGTGCCCAATGCCGCCGCAGTCTGCGTGATGGTTTCAAATTCAAAAGCGATCTGTCCGCGCTTGCCACCAAAGCTTTCGATGTCCAACTGTGCGGCTGAGGCTTCACGCTCCAGGCGGAGAGCTTCGCGCTCCAGGGCCGTTAAATGCTCATCCATCTGGATGACTTGATTGCGTACGCGTCCGGCAGAAGACATCGCCTCCATTACGCTCTGGCGACGCGCTTCCTGCTGCCGCTCCAAGTCGGAAAGCGCCATCCCTGCATCCTGTGCTGACCGCTGGGCTGCTTGCCATGCATGCTGCGCCGTGGCAACTTCGGATGCAGCAGATTCGGTAAAGCTGCGGTTGGACTCAACCTCTTGCATCAGAGAAAGCAGCTGGGCCTGTGCGCGCTCCAACTCGGCATGGGCCGCAGCCGAGCGCACATCCAACTCCGCACAACGCTCCTGGTTCGAATCACGGCGGGAGACAGCGCGCTCAGTTTCAACCGCCAGCGCATTCATGGTCTGGCTGTTGTGCGCGATCTCACTTTCAATAGCATATCCGCGCTGGGTTCTCTCCGAATGCTCCACGTCCCGGGCTTCCACAGACTCTGCCCGGCCGCGAATTTCCTCGCCAATAGCTTCCAGGGAAGTGTTGAGCCCAGCTTCATCGCGTCCCATCTGGGCAAACTTGCTGGCCAGCACCACGCGCAGTTTCTCTTTCATCTCATCGCGCAAGCGGCCATAACGTTCAGCCTTGGAAGCCTGGCGCTTGAGCGAATTCATCTGCTTGGTGACTTCATCAAAAATGTCATTGATGCGGGCCAGATTCAGCTTGGCCTGTTCCAGCCGCGCCTCTGCCAGCCGCTTTTTGGTTTTGAATTTGGTGATGCCGGCGGCTTCTTCAATAATGGCGCGCCGATCATACGGCTTGCTGCTCAGGATCTGTCCAATACGCCCCTGCTCGATAATGGCGTACGATTCCGGGCCAAGGCCGGTGCCCATAAAGATGTCCTGGATATCGCGCAGGCGGCAGAGTTTGCCATTCAGCAGGTATTCACTCTCGCCGGTGCGGAACAGGCGCCGCGTAACCATGATCTCGCCCTTGGCAAATACCACGGGTTTAAACTTACGCCGGCGGATTTTCAGGACTACGGCGCTACCGTTGGTCTGCGCCGCTTCAGCATCGGCCTCTGCAGGGGATGACTCTTGCGTTTCAGCTGCTTCTTGAGAAATCTCTGGCGTACCTTCGCCGGGTGCCGCGGGCGTCTCGCCGTCATCAGCTTGGGCTTGGGCTTCCATGCCTTCTTTCCAGTCGAGCGGCCCTGGCTGTACTTCGGCGATATGCGTTTCCGTGGCTTCAGCAGCCGTCGAGCGGACAGAAGCTTCGTCCCAGTCATCGTCGGACGGCATGTCATTCTGTACATCAATCTCAGGCTGGGCGCTGACCTCGCCGTCATAGACCTGGGGATCGATCAGCGTAAGCGACACCTCGGCCATGCCTGTGGGCTTGCGGTCACGCGTTCCGGCGAAGATCACATCTTCCATGCGGACGCCACGCAGGCTTTTAGCCGACTGCTCACCCAGCACCCAGGAAATGGAATCAGAGATATTCGACTTTCCGCACCCGTTGGGCCCCACGACGGCAGCAATGCCTTCGCCGGGAAATTTCAGCTCCGTGCGGTCACAGAAGGACTTAAAACCGAGGATTTGCAGCTTCTTAAGTTTGAGCAACTTCCTACTCCTTCAGGAATGGCCAATGTTCGCATAGCTGTGGCTGACAGGTGCGAATTTTCGGTTCAGGGCTACCGGCTGGAGTAGCGAAACCCGCGTTTCAGCTAATGTATCCAGAGAGTACCCTGCGGTCAAGGGTTAAGCCCACAATATGTTGTGGATAAACCCGCTAAACCACAGGATGTCGCACCCCTTGTGCAGCTATTGGCCAAACCATTCCTGTACGGATGGGTAAAGAGGACGGAAGAATCGCGAGAGCTACATAAACTGTAGCGCGAATGGTGCAACCAGACAAGCTGGCTTATGCGCGAATTGGTACACAAGAGTGTGAGGGACTAAAGGATTAAGGTGAAGAACGCGGATGAACCTTATGCCAGTGCCAGGTGTAAAGGGGTAGGAACGGCATTACGCATTGCATATTCAATGTGAATCACGCGGCGCGAAATGTCTGACTGTGATTTCGATGAAGCGTGAATAGTCAGCGGACGCACCGCAATAATTCCACCTTTTGGGACCAGACAAGCTAAAGGCGTTGCATTGCTGACAATAGCCTCAACTTCTTCATCATTGAGTACTCCCCTTCGATGTGTACTGGGCACAATTCGCAATGGACCATTTTCATTGGTCGAATCATCGAGATGAAGGCGAAGCGCGACGATCTTCTCAAGGGCTGTGGCTGGTGCGTGGGCGTAGGTGATGCCTTCTTTGGTAGACCACGGCCCCCAACCAGGTATTTCTTGTTTTTCGCAAAGAGGTAGTGCCGTGTCCTGATGCCACGTAATCAGCCAGTTCGTATCTGGAGATTTGTCAAACAGCGTAGCTTTGAACGGAAAAGCATCGTCGCCAAGAATCGACTGAGCGATCCCAAGCAGGCGCGAATCGTTGGCAACTTGAGCAATGGCTGTATTGCTGAGCAAATGCCGGATGCCAGCGCGGCTGCGGGGCAGATTTGAACTCTCCAGAGTGAGAGCTAAGCTTTGTACTTCTTCCGGCGTGAACACGTTTGGAACAATCGCATACCCGTCCTTTTCAACTTGCATTGAACAAGCTTCATGCGATTGTTTCTCCATCACCCGATCACGCGCGATCACAAGATCCCCCGATTCTGTCTACGCTCCAAGCTTTTCAAAGAACGTGATAATCGATTCAATCCCACGATAGAAATTGGGGATATGGAATTTCTCGTTCGGCGCGTGCAGGTTATCGTCTGGCAGGCCGAATCCCATCATCACGCTGGGCAGTTTAAGCACATCCTGGAAATCGGTAACGATAGGAATCGAGCCGCCGGAGCGGATAAAGACCGTATCTTTTTTGAAAACGTCACGCAGCGCCTGGGTTGCAGCCTTGATAAATGGATTGTTGGTGCCAACCACGCACGCTGGCCCTTTGCTGAAGACCTTGATTCTAGTTTCAATTCCCTTAGGCGTGAGCTTCTTGACGTAGGCGGTATATTTTTTCAGGATCGAGTCAGGGTCTTGATTGGGCACCAGCCTCATGGAAACCTTGGCGAATGCGCGAGCCGGTATCACCGTCTTGGCCCCTGGTGCGGTAAATCCTCCGGGCATGCCGTGGACTTCAAGCGTCGGCCGCGCCCAGGTGCGATAAAGCACGGAGTAGCCCGGTTCGCCGGTCAACACTTTTGATCCAACTTCTGTCTTGCGATAGTGTTCCTCTTTAAAAGGCAAACGCTTCCAGGCCTTGAGTTCATCTTTGCTTGGTGCTTTTACGCCTGAATAAAACCCGGGGATCAGGATTTTGCCTTTTGAATCTTTCAGCTTGCTGATGATCTCAATCAGCGCAAAGAACGGATTCGGCGCCGCGCCGCCATACATGCCGGAATGTAGATCTGTTTTTGGACCCTGCGCTTCAATTTCCGTATAGACCAGCCCGCGCAAGCCGACGCAGAGAGTAGGCAAATTGGGGGCGAACAATTCTGTGTCACACACCAGAGCAAAATCGGCTTTAAGCTTGGCCTTCTGCTCACGGACGTATGCAGCAATCGATTCGCCGCCAACTTCTTCTTCGCCTTCAATAATGAATTTCACGTTGATGGGCAACTTGCCGTTGTTAGCGCGGAAGAGCGCTTCCACGGCCTTGATCTCCATCCAGAGCTGGCCTTTGTCGTCCACGGCGCCGCGTGCATAAATATTCTGGTTGCGCTCTGTGGGCTCAAACGGCGGCGCGAGCCATTCATTCAGCGGATCAGGTGGCTGGACGTCATAGTGCGCATAGCACAGTACAGTCGGCTTGCCCGGCGCATGCAGCCAGTCGCCATAGACCAGCGGATGGTTTTTGGTGGGAATCACTTCCACATTTTCCAGACCGATGCGCCGCATGTCGTCGGCCACAAACATGGCTGCCCGGCGAACGTCTTCTTTATGCTCCGGAGCGGTGCTCACGCTGGGAATGCGGAGCAAGTCTTTCAACTCGCCTAAAAACTTTTGCTGGTTTTCTCTTGCGTAATTGACTGCGGATGAGGCCATAAAGAAGATCTCCTGACGTTAAGCTGGAACCATGAAGTATACAGTGCGACAAGCGTTCTTGCAGGTTGTTCGCGGGATGCGGCGCGCGAGTTGAATCACGTTCCAAGCTGTAAAATTAGGGTAAGGCCGCCGTCGGCTCTGCGCCGTGCATTCGATTCTAAGATGACTGGTACATAAAGCTCATTTACGCCGGCTGGCTTTCTGGTTCCAACTCGTAATAGATATCTGCCTGGCTGTAGTTGAGGGAAAGAGAATTTGCTGTCATTTTCAGTTATGCAGGCGGTGAGCCGCACCTGTTTCATCGTCTCTTGAAAACTTTGCTTACCCACGCGCCGATAAAGCTCAATTACGATATCCTCAGCTGGTGCGCGATCAGGGAAAAGGACCGTTCCGAAAAGGCGGCTAATTTTTTGTTCGGCAAGTTCAACGGTTTGATTAGCGCCGTGAGGGACATCATCTTTGCCTGCTTTTTGGCACTCTGCATTGGATGAGACGGATAAGGCAAGATAAAAACAGGCAATGATTTTCAACCAAGTTGTTATTTGTTGTGTCATGGTCTCTTTTGTATGTGGTCTTTTCAGCAAATTTTCAAATTCGCCTAGCCCTGGCTAGCCATTTCTTGTGCTCTTGACCATTCAGCATGAAGGCCAAGTTCCTTGATCCATTTTTCGATATAAGCGAAGTCAATTAAGTTTTGTCGTACTTTGAGAATGCCGGCAACGTCTCGAATCTGTCGCGTGGATTCCCCCATTCTGGCCCAATCAAGTTTTGCAATAATCAAGTCTTCTGCTGTTGCCGCAATTAGGGGGACACTTTCAATTTCAGCAGGGATCCGCCGGCTGAATGCTTCCTGGTGATAAGCGCCTGGTTTTAGAAAAATTAGATCGACTTTCCATCCGTGAACCATGTCTAAAACATTGAACATTGATCTTTGTTGAGCAGCCTCGATCGCTTGAGGGAGATCAAAATAATAATCGGAGCCTGGAAAAAAACTTTGTAGTACGCGCATCTGGTCTGGCGATGCTGCAATTACCAAATCAATATCCTGAGTTGCCCGTCCGGTTCCATACAAATTGCTGGCAAACGAACCGGTCAACATATAAGGAATATTCGCCTGTTCAAGAGCGGCAACAGTTTCGCGGAAAACTTTAGAAGCGCTCATTTGGCCCAGGCAGGGAGGGGATCAGGAAGAAACGCGAGACGAAAGAGCTCAAGAATGATTTGCCGTTCCGACCAATCAGGATGATCACGTTTGATGCCGGCCTTTCTGAGTTCGTGACAGGTATCACTAAGTTCGAAGGCAACCTGCAAGCGCTGTTCTGGGGTCATTCGCCGGCGAATCTCGAGTTGCATCGCTTCAATCTCGGGAGAGGTATCGCTGACCGGCATAAGCAAATGTTACCATCGCACCCTCTATAATGAATATGTGAGTTCTGATTTCGTAGTTAGCAAAATGGCGGAAGCCGATTTTCCCACGCGCTGGGGACACTTCCGCATTCATGGTTTTGAAGGCCACTTTGGCGACGGCACGCTTGGTAATGACCGTCGCAAAGAAGAAGCCGTGGCTCTGGTGATGGGCGACATTCACTCCGCTCCGCCGCTGGTGCGCATTCACTCCCAATGTCTAACGGGTGATGTATTTGGCTCTTTGCGCTGTGACTGCCGGCAGCAGCTGGAGATGGCCCTGCGGATGATCGGTGAAGCCGGCGCCGGCGTGTTGCTATATGAACAACAAGAAGGCCGCGGCATCGGTTTGATGCCCAAGCTTCAGGCTTATGGCTTGCAGGACCAGGGTATGGATACGGTCCAGGCCAATGTGGAACTTGGCTTCAAAGCTGACCATCGCGAGTTCCAGCTACCGGCTGAAATCCTGAAAGCGCTGGGATTGAAAGAGGTCAAGTTGCTTTCCAACAATCCACAGAAAGTGGCAGCGCTTGAATCTGCAGGAATCAAAGTGGTGGAGCGTGTTCCCTGCGAAGTGGAAGCGCACGCAGCCTCTGAACGCTACCTGAATACGAAGAAAGAAAAACTAGGACACTTGTTCACCGAACGCTAAATCAAAACCTTTCCTCCTTGTTTCAAAGGTTCTGTATAAGTTGCATTAGCTCTTTCCCATTAACAGCCGGCAAATCCACTAGTACCGACTTCACTAGCGCTCGATAAACTTCGCCCGCCGCAGGTACCCGCTTCAACTCTTTCAGGTGCCGCCGCACTGTGTTGATGTCGCCGCGTTTGATCGGTCCGCTGAAGGCCGCAGCAGCGCCGTTTTCCCGGTAGTTCTTCAATGTCTGGCGCAGAATCGGCCCCATGACCTTGCGTGTTTGGCTCGCACTTAGGCCGGCGCCACGGCCAACACGCTCGGCAGTTACTAGCGTGGCAATTATCAGTGGTGAAGAGAACGACCCTAAAGCGTGATACAGCGGCTTGGCTGCTTTTTGGATCGTGAAAGCTTCTGCGCCCAAGTCTCTAACCAGCTTACGTGCGACTGTCACAGCGCGGCTGTCGCCTTCCACTGCGAAGGGCACGTCTTGCATTTTCAATGTTACGCCGGGCACAAAAGTCATCATCGGATGCAGAGATGCAATGCTGGCTCCCGCGCGTTTGAGCGGCGACAGGACTTCACTGGTGATCGCTCCGCTGGAATGAAAAACAATTTTGCCCTTCCAGCCGGGTTTATGCGCCAGCCACTTAGCGGTATTGGCTAAAACGTCGTCTGTGTGGCAAATCCAGATGATGTGGGAATCAGGGCGCACATCTTCCAGCGCAACCGCTTTTGCTCCCAGTTTCTTTGCCAGCGAACCAGCACGTTTGCGTGACTGTGCATTTGCGCGGCCTGCAACGGCATCAATCCAATAGCCGGCAGCGCGCAAGGCCGGACCCAAAGCTTGCGCCAGGTTTCCCGCGCCTATCAGAGTGATGGTCGCTTTGTGCGCGCGTTTGGATGGCATCAACGCGAGAATACCAGATGCTGAGTTTTGTTTTTATCCCGAACGGAGTGAGGGAACCCTATTGCTACAAACATGACCTTCCGCTCATCATTTTTCAAACCCGTAGGGATACCTGCCCCGCTCGGCATAGGAAAACATTTAATATTGCTTCCATGTCTCCAATCCGCAAAAAATCCAGCAGCTCAGTACGTGTGATTTCTTCCAAAACTTCTTTCCGTGGCCCCGTCTTCAGCGTGATGACGGATGAAGTTCAGGAGCCTGGAAACGTCCGGGCACGGCGTGATGTGATCCGCCATTCCGGTTCAATCGTCATATTGCCGCTGGACGAATCCGGACGTACGCCGCGCGTTCTGCTGGAGCGGCAATATCGTTATGCTGCGGGCATTCATATGTGGGAGTTGCCAGCGGGGCGCGTCGATCCCGGCGAGAAGAACCTTGCTGCTGCCAAGCGAGAACTGATTGAAGAAACCGGTTACACCGCGTCACGCTGGGAGCGTGCGCTTTATTTTTTCGTCAGTCCGGGTTTTCTGGATGAGAGTATGACGGTCTATCTGGCACGCGGTTTAAAGAAGGGAATTGCCCAGCCAGAAGAGGATGAGCGCATTGCCGTAAGGTTTTTCCCTGTGAAGCAGGCCGTTCATATGGCAATGACGGGAAAAATTGTAGACGCAAAAACTATCGCATCCCTTTTTTGGATAGAGAAAAAGCTTGGTCACGGCTAAACAAATAGTTCTTATTTTTCAATTTAACCTTATAACGTGTTATGCATTCCGGATGTGGGCGCCGCCAGCTTTAAATTCTGCACGTTTTTGCTTCACTAATGCATAGATCAAGTTGACATCATGCATGGCTGAGCGCAAAATAACCGCAAAGCCAAAGTACGGGTATAAGACGTGTCATGCCGGGAGAAGGTATATCTCCGGTGTCTTACGTCCCTCCCAAAAAAAGTGGCAAACCCAAGAGAAGAAAACTGGTCCTTAGGGGACCACAGTACGACCGTGCCTCCTAAAGACCGCCCGGAGTAAGGAACGTGTCACGAATTAAAGGTAAAGTTAAATGGTTCAATAACGCAAAGGGCTTCGGCTTTATCGGCCGCGATGATGGCCCTGATGTGTTCGTCCACTATAGTGCCATCCAGTCGGAGGGTTACAAGAGCCTCCAGGAGGGCGATGACGTTGAATTTGAGATTGTTCAAGGACAAAAAGGCCCCCAGGCAGAGAGCGTTTCCAAACCAGCGGCAACGCAAACAGCCTGATCCATTTGTTCAATTTCTGAATTGATTTGAGGACCCGGTCGACCCCACTACCGGGTCTTTCATTTTGGCGTTTCGCATCAAAACTGCTCGGATCTGATTCATGTCATGAGCGGTCTGCCACAATGCGTGCCATGCTTGAGCTAAGGCTTGGCGCTTAACGCGACCCTGACCCAGTATTCTGGTTTTGGCGGCGGAGAGAATGCAGCCTTTTCCAGCTTTGGCCGCAGGCAGACGTCGCTCGCATTGTCCGGGACAACCATCATTTGTTGCACCGCGCCACTCTTGCCCATCTGCAATACCAGCAAAGTCGGCATGGGGCCTGAGGCGTGGGTTGCGCAGTCTTTCACCGCGTGTGCGTAACGGCTGGAAAATTCTTTCGCGATAACTTCATCATATTTCTGGCCTTCAGGTGTGGCAATGTTCACGCTAACGGCTTTGTAGGCTTCTATGATCTTTCTGAATGGCACTGCAGAGTCCTTGGCCCACGCTTTGACCTTGTCGAAGTAATCCTTTGTTCCCCAAGTGCCTTCGTCCCATCGGTCTCCGATTTGTGTGATCGTTTCATCCGTCACCATGTAATCGCCAAACCTTGCCGCCATTTGCGCGAGCTGGTTCTGGCGTATCGGACTCGCGCCGTATTGTTCGACCAGGTTCTGATAACCCAGCAGCGCCCGTGACCACGACAACTGCTGCGGAACATTCCCGAGATCGCGGTTCCCCAAAATGGATTGGGTGATCTGCCAGTAAAGAATGTCGCCGGCTTTGCCGCCAACCTTGGTCGCTGATTCTGTCGCAAATTTTTCAACGTCGCCTTCTTTGCCGCGCCACTTTGGCGTCAGGTTCAGGGCTTGTTCCTGATAGTAGTAGTAATATTCCGGATCAAAAGCAATCGCGCGCTGGAAGAGTGTTGTCAGGTCTTCGATCTCCCAGCCTTTCGTGCGTCCCACTTGCAGCATTACGTAATACCATTCGGGGCATTTTGCCGGCAGATTATAGGACTGGTTCAAAACCGTCTCCGCCAGCTTCACGCGTTCATCGAATACCCGCTTGCCTTCCTGTGTCGCAGAAGGTCCTGCGGCGCTCGGCGTTTGCCGTGCATAATTTAAATAGGCATACGCTAATGCAACTTGTGCCGTGATGGAATCGGGCTGCTGCGCTGTCCATCGTTTCATCTGATCCAGAAAGTCGGCCCACTCCGTTTCTGTTGCGGGCATTTTCCCCTTGGGTGATTCAATGGCCGAATAAAATGTGTGCAGCTTCCACCCGCCACCTGGAAATCGTGTCCGTCCCGTTCGTTCGGCAGCAGCAACGTCATCCAGTACCTTGAATCTTTCCTGCTCCAGTTGGGTCCTTAAGCGTGTGCTGTATGCAGCTTCATCTCGTTCTGCCAATGCCGTCATAGTCGCATTCAGGTCGGTATTGGTGTTTGCCACGATCGTCGGCTGCGACGTCTCAGCGTTATTTACCGGTGAGGACGCATCGCCGCCTTTCTTTGAACGGATCCGGCGTGCAGCGTCGCCTAGCGACTCCTGCGCCGCAAGATTGGTGACCATCGCTGTCGTCAGCAGCGCCAATAGGGCGAATGCGTAAAAATTCCGTCGTGCCATGGGGGCTAGCATAGGCCACTTAGCCTCATGAATGACAGTTACATGAGTGCTAAGTCACTGACTAGTAAGGTCACTGCCAGGCGGTCGAAAGACTAGGAACCTGCGTTAGCCTTGGATTTCTGCCATGCCTTCGTATACTTCCAGCTCACATAAGCTGCGTGATTCATGAGGACAACCAGCCCTTCGCGGCCATCCAGAAATCCCATGCGGAAGAAATATGCCCAGATGAATCGCACAAGCGGTCTAAAAACGATATTCACCACGCTGAATCCCACTTTGCGCTCCCGGACAACCATGTCCGCGCCTAGGGACGAATATTTGTTCTGGTGGGCAAGAAAACTTTCCAGGTCCTGATAGGCGTGGTGAAGAAGATCGCCATCCAGATGGCCCAGCTTTCCTGGCATCTTCATATCTTCATGCACGTCACGGAGCTCAAACTCCGCTGCGCCGCGTTTCACCAGCCGCAGTTTTGGATCAGGATAGTAGCCGCTGCGCTTGATCCACTTGCCAAAATACATGTTGCGGCGGTTCATTTTGTAGCCGGAAAACTCCGGCGTCGCGCCCGATTTAAGCAGCTTTTTGATGCTCGCGGCCAGCTCAGGGCTGACCTCTTCGTCGGCGTCCAGAGAGAGGATCCAGTCGCAAGCAGCCTTTTCCAGCGATGAGTTTTTCTGCCGCGCGAACCCTTTCCACGGCTCCGCAAAAACTTTTGCCCCAAACGATTCGGCTATCGCCACCGTCGCGTCTGTGCTGCCCGAATCTACAAGAATGATTTCATCGGCAATTTCCTTCAAGCTCGCCAGCGTACGGCCAATGTTCGCTTCTTCGTTCAGCGTGATGATGCATACGGAAAGAGTCATGCGCTGAAGGATAGCAGGAGCATAAAGGCCCGGTCATCTTGAAGCGTCTTGTAAAATGGCGGAACAATCAGGCTCATGGACTATCGCGATCAGGAAAAGTTTCTTCGAGGCAGCCGAATATGGGGAGCAGCCGTCAGTCTCGGTTTCTTCGTCGTGTCTATTGCTATCCGTTTTGTTGCGGGTGGCAGATGGCATGCTGCCGAAACCGTTGTCTTTGCGCTGGTGGCCGTGGCGGTTGCAGTCCTTATGTATTACACGCCTGATTATCTTCACCTGAGTGTCAGGCCGGAGAGAAAGCCCCACTGGGAGATAAAACTTCGTTGGCGCATTGCTGCGGCCGTGTTGTTGCTCGGTATCCTCTTGGCCACCACGAATGGAGGCAGAGTATTTGTTTTGTTTGCCGCCATCTACCTGGCTGCGGCCAATTGGATTGCCCTCAAAAAAGTTCCTCCGCAAAAGCTGGCGCAGTACTTCTGGATTACCGACCTCATTTTGCTGTTCTTGTCTTTGATTAGAGCAGGAGCCGGGCAGGCTGCCATCATTCTTCTACTGCTTGCGGCTGCAGCGCATATTGCCATCGTAAGAAGGGAAGACCAGCATCTGCGCTGGGCAGCGATTACTTTTCTGTCCGGGTTGGTGATCGTCTCATTTGCTACAGGCCCGCAGGGACAAATCGCTTTTCTGTTGGGAGCAACGTCGTTACTGGTGGCGGTTGGTGGCACCCTGTGGCTGGTCTGGCGTGCGCGAGAACAGAACACCCAGAACGTTACGGCCGCCATGGGCGAGCTGATTGAGTTCACGGGCTACTCGGCTGATCGTATTCGTGAATTGTGGGCCACCAGCAACCGGCAACTGGCTGCGAATTGGCAACTTGCCCAGCCGGCAGAAGACAACGCGGAACAAATGGCGGAGTGGTACCGTCAAAACTCAGAGCTCTATCTTTTTGATATCTCGGCTTATAACCTTGAATACAAGCGCATCCGTTCCAACATGAAAGTCCTGCGGCTCGCCCAGGGCGACACCCTTGATTATGGCGCAGGCAATGGTGAAATCCTCCTCGAACTGGCGAGACGAGGCAAGCGTGTTGCCTATTACGACGTGGAAGGCGTAACCATGCGGTTCGCTCGTCAGCGAGCAGAGCGTCAAGGACTTGCCATTGCTTTCTTTCACGCCAAAAGCGACTTAGCGGAAGCAGCACAAAAGCAGGGCTTCGATACTGTTTTTTCCTTCGACGTTCTGGAGCATCTGCCCGATCTTCCCGGAGAACTTACGTTTCTCTCGTCACTACTGAGTCCCGGCGGACTGTTCGTATTCGATGTTCCCGCTGGCTCAACCAAGGCCCATCCCATGCACCTTAACCACAGTCTCAATGTGCTGATCTTCATGAGCGGGAAAGGCCTGGTAGACGAGCGCAACGTAATGCTGCGTCTGCCCTTTCGCAAAGAAGAGAAGTATGTCTTCAGGGCCAAGGCCGCGCAAGGCTGAGCTTGTTATATACGGGCTTCACCACTAAACTCGCCGCAGCACTTCTCAACGTGAGCTTGCTTGGAGATCAAACCCCAAGGCGACGCATTTCCGCTGACCCGCCACTCCGTGGTAGCCGCCGCGCAGGGCCGCGACCCACAGGAACGCGTGCGTGCCTTGGACGCCATTACCAATGCATACTGGCGGCCCGTTTATAAATATGCGCGCATGCGCTGGCGGATTGAGCGCGAAGATGCCGAAGATTTTACTCAGGATTTTTTCTCGCGCCTGCTGGAAAAAGATTTTCTTGCCGCATATGATCCGGCAAAAGGGAAGCTTCGTACTTTTCTTCGTACCTGCATTGACCGGCTTTTTCTGAATCAGACGCGCGATGCCCGTCGCCAGAAACGTGGTAATGCGGCTGCACACGTCTCGCTCAATTTTGAAGAAGCCGAGCATGAGCTGGCAGCTTCCGTACAGGCGGAATCGCCGGAAAAATACTTTGAAAAAGAATGGATACGAACTCTGTTTGCTCTGGCCGTTGAGCGGCTGCGCGCGCAGTGCCAGGCAGCAGGGAAGTCAACGCAGTTCACGTTGTTTGAACGCTACGACCTAAACGACGCAGAGACCCGCCTCTCTTATGCAGCGTTGGCCCAGGAATTCAACATCGCATTGACCGACGTTACCAACTATCTGGCCTTTGCCCGGCGCGAATTCCGTCTCTGCGTGCTCGAACAGCTCCGTGATATGACCGGCGGTGAAGAAGAGTTTCAACGAGAGGCGCAGTCAATTCTTGGAGTCGATGCGAAATGAAATTTCTGCCGGACCAAGTAATCGCCCGACTACAAACAGAAATGCAGACACCGGATCTTTCCGGCACTCGATACCGCGCACTCAAACTTATCGGGCGCGGCGGGATGGGCGCCGTATGGCTGGCGGAAGATTCCATTTTGCACCGCACGGTGGCGCTCAAGGTATTGTCGGCGGAAAGCAGCTCTGCCGGACTGGCTGCTCGGCTGATGCAAGAAGCCATTATTCTCGCGCGGCTGGAACACCCCGGCATTGTTCCCGTGCATGACGCCGGCACTCTGCCTGACGGGCGTATTTTCTACGGCATGAAATATGTTGAAGGCCAAACGCTTGACCGGTATATCGAGCCTTTGTCTTTGCGCCAACGCCTGCAATTGCTCCAACGCATTGCCGAGCCGCTTGCTTTTGCGCACTCCCGCGGCATCATTCATCGTGACCTGAAACCAGGCAACGTTATGGTTGGCGCCTTTGGCGAAGTACTGATCATGGACTGGGGGCTTGCCAAGATCATGGCTGCAACCTCCGAAGACCACGCCAGAGTTCAGGCAGAAGAGGATTCCGCCAGCCAGCATTCTCCGGGCAAGCCTTTAAAAGAAGAAAGTTCCATCGCTGGAGCCACCGTTCACGGCACTGTTTTGGGGACGCCCGGCTACATGGCACCAGAGCAGGAAAGGGGAGACGTGAAGTTAATCGACCACCGCACCGATGTTTTTGGCCTGGGGTCAATCTTGAAATACATGATGCGCGATGATCGAAGCGATGCGCATAGCGAACTGGCTCCACGTCCATTGCGCGCCATTTGTAATAAAGCTATGGCGGCGGAAATGTCCGCGCGTTACGCTTCCGTGCAGGACATGGCGGCTGACATTGGCAAATATCTTGACGACATGCCGGTCAGCGCGTACCGCGAAAATATCATTGAGCGTACCGTCAGGCTGGTGAATCGTAACCGGGTTGCCGTGGTGCTGGTTTTGGCCTATTTGCTCATGCGGACGTTATTTATTCTTTTTTCGCGGCACTGACTGGCGGACTTAAAGATTCCTGTAAATGCGGGTAATACAAATATAGAGAGACTCGATCTCCATTAAATCTGGCAAAGGGAGTTAGCAGCGATGAATAAAATTGTGCTGGGTCTGATATTAGGCGGCATTCTGGGGATTCTTGACGGTCTTACATCATGGTTCACGCCGGCGGTCCGAAGCGGCATTGTCGGCATCGTGATTGGATCGACATTCAAGGGCATCATTGCCGGCATTTTGATTGGCGTCTTTGCCCGCAAAGTAAATTCGCTTGCGCTGGGGATTGTGTTCGGTCTGGCCGTGGGAGCATTTCTGGCCTGGATCATCGCCTTCATTCAGCATGGATACTATTTCCAGATCATGCTGCCTGGCGCCATGGTTGGGCTGATCGTCGGCTATGCCACACAGAAATACGGAGCGGCAAGCCAGCCTCTGCGAGCATAGCTGTCAGCAGCCAATAACCACGCAATGGAACGTTTATTGCGACTTGACTAGCTCATCTGAAAGCAGGCGCGCCTTGACCGCGAAGTTGTGTGCGCGCGCCAGATCGTTCTCTGTCGTCGCCTTGTGGCTCTGGCTGATGAATTCCTTGATCTGGGCCCGCATAGCTTCTTGATCTTTGGAAAGCTGGCGCTTGATGCTATTCAGGTTTTCTTCCGCGCCGTGTAAGAGCTGTTCCGTTGAGGTTTGGTTGTGCGCGCTATCGACTGACGTAGGACCTGGCGAGATCTGGCCATCCGTGGATGCTGTCGGCGTTCCCGGCTTATCGGCTTGCACCACTATTTTACCTGCGGATGTAGTTGGCTTTTTGGCAGTGGAGGGCTTACTGTTTTTTGGCTTATTCTTTGTGGCCGTGGTTGTCTGTTGCGTAGTTGCCGCTGGCGGCTGAGTTTCTTGCGGCTGCCCCTCCGATTGTGATGCGGCTTCTGGTTCCGGTGTGGGAGTAGGTTGCGGGGCCGTGGTTGGTGGCGCCTGCTGAGGCGCAACAAGTACCGGTTTTTTTTGCGAGCAACTGGAAATTCCCAGCACCAATACCAGCATAAGGAAAGCGGATTTTAGACGAAGTAGTTTCATGCTTTACTGACCGAATCCTCTTTTGCCACGGCGGGCGCGTCACCGTTTGCGGCAATTTCAGTAATCGGGAACCGCAGATAAAAAGTGGTTCCATGGTCCATGATCGAGGTAAATTCCATCGATCCGTGGTGCAGTTGCACCACCCGGTAGGCCATGGCAAGACCTATTCCGCTTCCACCCGATTTTGTAGTGAAGTATAAATTAAAAATTTTGTCGCGGATATTCTCCGGAATGCCCGTTCCCTGATCCCGCACCATGAGCAAAGCGTTCTCACCTTCGCGTTTGAGGGCCATGCGCAATATGCCGCCTTGTGGCATCGCCTGCACGCCGTTGAGCACAATGTTCAGGATTGCTTGCTTCACCAGGTCCACATCAATGCGGACAGGCAACGGTTCCTGGCTGGCCTCGCGTTCAATCATTACGCTATGTTTTTCCGCTGCCGGTGAAGCGAGCATGACAACATCTTCCGCGACCTTGCGCAGATCCATGTCACTCAGGCGCAGATCCACAGGCCGCGTAAAGTCCACCAGGGTTTGCACAACGCGATCCAGTCGCTGGATCTCGCTGCCAATCACATCCAGGTGACGGCGCGTGTCCGGATCGATCTCTTTCATTTTCTGGCGCAGCACTTCAAGATGCACCACAATTGCGTTAATTGGGTTCTTTACCTCATGGGCCACGCCAGAAGTCAGCCTGCCGATGGCCGAAAGACGGCGGGAGAGCTCAATCTCATCCTCGATCCGATGGACCGATTCAGCATCGCGTAGAGTCAGCAGCGCGCCAATGCGTTCCCCCCGCTCCTCTATGAAATCCAGAGCGACCTGAATGTGCCGTCCCTGCTCGTCCTCAATTTCCTGCGGACTGATGGCTTCGTGGGACGTGAAAGCGTCCATGATGGTGCGGCCTAGCCGCGAGTTTTTAGAAAAAATTTCCGATGGATGGCGGCCCAGCATGTCGCCGCGGGCCTTTCCGATAAAACGCTCCGTAGAAGCGCTGACCAGAACTGCGTTGAAGTCGCTGGTGAAAAGCATTACGCCATCCTGAAGATTGGCCATCATCTGGTCCAGGTTTTCCTTCAGGGCGGAGAAGACTTCTTTTACGTCGCGCATCTGCCGGCCCAGGCGCTCAATCTTGGTTGAAACCGTGCCATATTCATCGGAGCGCTTGGACGGGGCGCCAACCATCTCAGCCTTGCCTGAGCTAATCAGATCGAGACGGTGGCTGATAGCAGCCAGAGGCCGCAGCGCAAGATTCGAGAGACCGGCGGCAAGAATTAGACTAAGAAGGATCGCCGTGCCGGCAAAAATCAGGGCGCGGCGGATTTGCGGCTTAAGAGTGTCCTTCAACAACGTTGTATCAACACCTACGCGCACCTCGCCAAAGGGTTTGCCGGTAGCTGTGTGGACTAGTGGAAGGCGAACGTCGTAAGTCCTGGCGGGGCCATATATCAGCCTGAGTTGCGCGCGAATACCTGCATGCAGGATATTGGCAAAATCTTCACGCGGAGAAACAATCGTGCCTTGCAATGCAGGATTCGTATGCAAAAGGGCAAGTCCCTTCGCATCCACAATGCAAGCATCCAGAATATTCGGCGAGTCGCCCGTCGCCGACTCAAGCAGAGCCGACATGCTGGAATCATATTGCAGTAAATCCTGAACCGCTCCTTCCAGTTGTTTTGGGTCATTTAGGTCAATCTTCGAACTGCTTAGATCAACGGCCAGAGCCGGCCTGGATACCGCGAAAATATGGAGCTTAGTAACGTCCGCGACTGCATAAACTTCCTGAATGCGCTGATGCACTACCTCAGAGATGTAAAGCGTGGAGAGAGTGGCCACAATTGCCACCACCATTCCCGTGATGGCAAATACCAGCTTGGTTTTCAGACGCAAGGTGGGCATGAATCACTCCGGGCTTTGCAAGCCCTTGAATCTCTCACTTCGCTTTCGCTATCCAGCTATTCCCGATATTGCCGGAACTTTTTAGTTCGCAGCCTCGCTGGAAACCGCAGACCCGCTCCCATATTCTTTCAGTTTATTGTGCAACGTCTTCAGGCTGATTCCCAGAATTTCCGCCGCGCGGGTCTTATTATTATTGCTTGCCGCAAGCGTTTTAAGAATGAGCATTTTCTCTGCGTCGCCTACGGTGGTGCCAACTTCCAGCCGGATACCTTCACCGTCACTTGCCGTTACCCTGACACCCATGCTGCCAAAATTTGGCGGCAGGTGGCGCGGTTCAACCAGCGGACTATCACTTACGATCACGGCGCGTTCCATAGTGTTCCGCACTTCACGCACATTGCCGGGCCAGTTATGATTCTGGAACATCTGTAACACGGTGTCACTCACGCCGCCCACCTTTCGGCCATGCTTGGCGTTCATGTCCGCGAGCAATGCCTCAACCAGTTGCGGCAGGTCTTCTTTATGCTCCCGCAACGGAGGCAGATGAATATTGAAAACGTTCAGCCGATAATAGAGATCGCCCCGCAGCTCGCCTTTAGCGACAGCTTCTTCCGGGACCTTATTGGTTGCTGCCAAAACACGAACATCAACCGGGGTTTCCACTTTGCTGCCCAGGCGGCGCAACTTACGGTCTTCCAGCACGCGCAGTAACTTGGCCTGTGTAGCTGCCGGCATCTCCCCGATTTCATCCAACAACAGCGTGCCTTCCTCAGCCAATTCAAAACAGCCTGCGCGACGCTCCATGGCACCGGTAAACGCGCCCTTCTCGTGGCCGAAAATCTCACTCTCGATCAGTGTTTCTGGAATTGCCGAGCAATTGATGGCGACAAATGGCTTGTTCTTGCGCGGGCTCATGTCATGAATTGTTTGCGCTACCATCTCCTTGCCCGTGCCGCTCTCCCCTGTAATCAGAACGGATGCTGTGCTTGGCGCTACCATTTCAATCAGGTGAAAGACCTCCTGCATTGGGCGCGAAGATCCCACCATGTGACCGAAGAGGCCAGTGTCACGCAGCTTTCGTTTAGTAACTTCCAGTTCCAGTACGGTTCCGCGCTGGCGTGCGGCATTTTGCAGGATCTGCTTGAGGCGGGCGGGATCTACAGGCTTTTGGATGAAGTCATAGGCTCCGGCTTTCATCGCGTCTACGGCGACATCAATACTGCCCTGGGCCGTAAGCAACACCACAGCGATTTGTTGGGGCTGATCTGAGAGGCGCTGTAATAGCTCCATGCCGTCCATACGCGGCATTTTGAAGTCAGTGACCACAATGCCGGGCGACCACGTAGCTACTTTTTCCAGGCCTTCCAGCCCGTCCTTTGCGGTCTCTGTTCTATATCCCCAGGCCGAGATGAGCTCGGCCAATCCTGAGCGCTCGTTCTCCTCATCTTCCACGATCAGGACTTTTTCCTGTGTACTCAATACTGTTCCCCTTTTTTAAGAGATTATCACCAGTTCAGGAAATTCCCGGATAGCAGCATACGGGTCTTTGAGCGCATCATCGGTAAAAATTTCTTATTGCGCTGTAACTCCCTGAATATAATTGAGTTATTCAGAGAGTAGAGGTTTTTTTGAAAGATTGCATCTGAAATTTATAAAAGCCGCTTGGAAACCAGCCTTTTGCAATTTAAAGTGGGGGAAAACGAAAGGAATGAATGATTATGAATAAGTTTTGGGTTGGTGCGACTGTCGCTTCCTTACTGTCAGTAAGTGCGATTGCGCAGTCAGCCGGCTCGGCCCCAGTCACGCCCGGACAGGCCAGCGCTGGAGCCAATGTCAGCCAGAGTACGCAAACTGGTCCAGCGGCAACTGGCACGGAAAGCTCGCTCAGCAACGGCACTACGCTGCAGGCAGAACTCACCAAAACAGTTGACTCCAAGAAAGCAAAATCTGGTGACGAAGTCAGCGCCAGGCTCTTGCAAGATGTGAAGACAGCTGACGGCAGGATAGTGATACACAAAGGCTCAAAGCTAGTGGGCCACGTAACGGAGGCCCAGGTTAAGACGAAGGAAAATGCAGTATCCAGGCTGGGTGTGGTTTTTGATAAGGCTGTTATGAAAGGTGGCCAGGATGTTGTTTTCAGAGGCGTGATCCTGTCCATGACAGCTCCTGTCGAACCTCTTCCATCCACTCTTGGTGGAGGGAATATGGATCGAGTTCCGGCCAACGGCGGGCGCGGCGTCGGTCCTATTGCCATGGGTGGCGGGGTGAGTCCCGCTCAAGGCGGTCCCCCAAATAGAACGGTCAGCAATCCCGCTAACTCAGACAATACTGCTAGTGGAACTCCGAATGGAACCGCCAATCCCGCTGAGAATGTTCAGGCGTCCGTGATTACAGCAGCGGATCACAATATAAAGCTAGAGAGCGGCACGCAATTGGTTTTGCAGGTAACCGGTCCCACGGCTACCCACTAAACTTTCGTGATTTTAGAAAAGCAGCCAATAAACTGGCTGCTTTTCTTTTTTTAAGCTTGATATGACTAGAAACTGTTTCAATCTCCCAGCAGCCTCTTACAAATGCAGACTGCTTGCATTATCTATTGGACTTCGTCAGAGCTTGGTGCACAATAGTAGTTGACGGGGACTGCTGCCTTCTTCATCGTGAGGTGCAGAATGAAAAACTACTGGATCATAGCCACAATTGTTTTGTTGGGCGTCCGGCCCTCCAGCTCGAAAGCCTATGTTGGACTGAATCAGTCCAGGGCAGAAGGCAGTTCTCAGCAGACTGAATCATCCAATCCTTCTTCAGTTCCGCAAACTTCAGTTACAACGCAAGGGCCATCCACAGCGGCAAAACCTGCCGTCGCTAAAGAATCTAGCGCCAAACCTTCTGCTGTGGCGCCAGCCTCGCAGCCCAATTCATACATACTGGTGGAGTTAAACAAGTCTCTAAAAGCGAAAACGCTGAAGCCCGGCGACAAAGTTAAGGCAAAGGTATCGCAAGAGGTGATCTCCCATGGCAAGGTCATTATTCCCGTGGAAACTGAATTGGTGGGGCACGTGACCGAGGTTCAGGTGAAGAACGGCGAGAATTCTGAATCCCGCCTGGGGATAGTTTTTGACACGATTTTGCTGAAACACTTTCATGACATTAACTGTCAGGCTGTTTTGCAGGCAGTGGCCGCACCTGCTGAAAGAAGATCTCTTGTTGACCAACCTTCACAAATGGTGCCGCCTTCCATGTCAGGCGGGGGAAGTGGTGGCAGCGGTTCTCTTAGTAGCGGTTCACGAGGTGCATTAGGTGGCCGTACTCCATTAGTCCCACCTTCAGCTCCACCCTCGGCTTCTGACCCGGCGAGCTTTCAGGTTCCGCTGACCGTCAAAGACTCGCAAGCAACGAATACATCTACCGGATCGACAACCCTACCGCTAGGTTCCGGTGGTAAACCAATGAGTGTTGGCACGCCGCAAGGTGTCACTGGGATTAAAGGTTTGAGCCTGAGTTTGACTCCAAGCGCCGAAACACCTGGCCCGGTGATCGTTTCGAAGACAGACAACATCAAACTTGAGTCTGGCACACAGCTCCTTTTGCGCGTGGTGAGCATAGAGGTCCAAAAATAATGGGCTTCTAGAATAATGGCGCGGGTTCGCCGCGCCCGCGAAAAGGCAGTTCCTTCTTGTGTTCTTTCTTAATCAATTGCCCTTCAGTAACTTGTTACGGCACAATCGTCGTGGCACTCTCATTACATATTTTTGCAGGGCAAAAGACCGTTCAATTCTCATGCGTCAGGTCATACGAATCATTCCCGTCTTGATCAGTGTGCTGCTGCTGTCTGCCGCGCTCCAGGCGGAACAGTTATGGCAGCCGGTTGGACCCGACGGCGGCACGGTCCGCAGCCTGGCTATTGATCCCAAAAACCCTGATCGCATTTTTCTTGGCACCAGCGCGGGCAATCTTTATCTTTCTTCTGATAGTGGAGCAAGCTGGTCGCGTTTTGCCCGGCCAGGCAATTCCGCGGAGATGGTACTGGACCACATCGCCATTGATCCCACAGATTCGCGAAATATGTTTGTGGCCGCATGGAATGCACAATTACCTAACAGTGATGGCGATCTCTTCCGCAGCAAAGATGGGGGCAAGAGCTGGGAAATCGTAGCGGACCTCCACGGTAAATCTCTACGCGCGTTAAGTATTGCCATTGCAAATCCAAAAGTCCTGGTCGTGGGTGCGCTGGATGGGATATACCGCAGCCATGATGGTGGTCAGGCATGGGAACGCATCTCTCCGGAAAACCATGCTGAACTCAAAAATGTGGAATCGATTGCCATTGATCCTGCGAATGCTGACGTGATCTATGCAGGAACATGGCACCTGCCCTGGAAGACCGAAGACGGGGGCAAAACGTGGCACAACATCAAGAAGGGCGTGATCGACGACTCTGACGTTTTTTCAATTGTGATTGATTCTTCGCAGCCGTCGAACCTATTCATCAGCGCTTGTTCAGGCATTTATTACAGCGAGTCAGCAGGAGATTTGTTCCGCAAAATCCAGGGGATTCCGTATTCCGCGCGGCGTACGCGCATGCTGAAAATGGATCCCAGCAATCACAACGTAGTTTATGCCGGAACAACTGAAGGGCTGTGGAAGACCACGGATGCCGGCGCGACCTGGAAACATATGACGGGAGCCAACATCATTATTAATGATGTGCTGATCGATCCGCGCCGTCCCTCTCATGTGCTGCTGGCTACGGACCGCAGTGGAGTGCTGGCCAGCGATGATGGCGGCGTAACTTTTGCGGCTTCAAACCGCGGCTTTACTCACCGGCAGGTTGCGGCATTGCTGGTGGACCGCAATGATAGCGCCACCCTTTATGCTGGCGTTCTCAATGACAAGGAATTTGGCGGCGCATTTATTTCCCATGACGCCGGCCTTACCTGGAAACAATCAAGTGATGGTCTCGATGGGCGCGATGTCTTTGTCCTGCGCCAGGCCGCAGACAACTCGTTGATTGCCGGCACGGACCATGGCATCTTTGCGCTTCCGCCGAATGCTACGCATTGGATGCCGCGAAACATTCTTTTGCCCATTAAGACTGAAGCTACCGCCGCAAAGAAAACTATCGGACGCCCAGCCGTGCCGAACGAGTTGAATACGCGGGTCAGCGTTTTAGCATTGGCAGGCGAAAAGTGGCTGGCAGCGACTGCGACCGGGCTGTTTGTGAGTTCAGATTCAGGTGAAAGCTGGCAACAGGAGTCTCTGCCTGGGGTCGGCGTTCCCGTCAGCATTAGCGTTGACGGCAAAGTGGTGGCGGTGGCAGGCCAAAACATGGTCGCTGTCTCAGTCAATGGTGGCGAGAGCTGGCTGCCATCCAAGGCGCTGGATCCAGAGTTCATCATCAACTCCGTGGCTGTGGACAACAGCGGCGACATATGGCTGGGAGCCCGGACTGGACTTTTTCGCAGCACTGATGCCGGCGATTCCTGGAAGCGAATTTCCGCGCTCCGGCTGGCCAATATTCTTACTGTGCAGTTTGATGATGAAAATCATCGCGTTTTGGCTACAAGTGGTAGCTCCACAAATGTGTTCGAATCCGGCGATAACGGAAAAACATGGAGCGCCATTAGCGCGGGCTGGCGTGTACGCAATTTGCATCTAGCCCATGGCCGACTATTAGGCACAACAGCCTTTGATGGCGTTGTGATCCAGCCTGAAGTCACGGCTGAGGCTGAGCGCATTTCCGGAACCGGAAGCCGTTAATCCCGCCTGGTTTGCGAAACACCTACTCTGCAAAGTGGTAAAAACTACACAACATTAGAAATATCTATTCTCTAAACTTAACAAAATAAAGACTTTTTGTTGGCAGTAGCCTTGCATCATGATATAGCAGGCAGTGTTTTCCCCCCACTGAAGTGGATCGAGCGTATGAAAAGCACTGGTTTGAAGAAAGCTTTGCTATCGACTCTGCTGGTTCTAGCGGGACTAGCGACTGGTTGTAGCACGCAACCTGCGAGCGTGGCGGCAGATACAGCACCGCAGCAATTGCCGTTTGTAGAAGAAAAAGCGCTGGTTGTTCCAGCGAACACGGCTATTTATGTGCGCTTGCAGCAGCCAATTTCCAGCGCTAAAGCGCTGCCTGGCCAGATTTTTTCTGCTGTGCTGGATGAAGCTCTTATGGTGGATGGCCAAACTCTTGCGCCATCCGGGGCGGCAGTTACAGGCATGGTGGTTGCAGCACGCGAGTCCGGCCACCTGAGCAACACAGGATATCTGCGCATTACCCTGACATCCATCCTGCTCAATGGGAAAAGCGTGCCATTGCAGACCAATAGCATGTTCGTGAGCGGCGGCAGTTACAAGAGACGCAATCTTGCCTTCATAGGCGGAGGAGCGGGCGGAAGCGCATTACTTGACGGTTTAGTCAGCGGTGACAAAGGCGCGACTGGCAGCACATCCGCCGCTTATGCTACCGGCAAGAAAGAAGTGGGATTTTTGGCTGAGCACCGGCTTGGGTTCCGGCTGACACAGCCGCTGAATGTAAGTTAGTTTCTTGTTGGTAATTTGGTTGGGGTAATAAGGTAAAGAAGGAGCCGTGCTTAGCGGCTCCTTTCTTTTGTGTGCGAAATGTTTGTGGAACGAAAGAGATAATCCCTTACGCATCTTCTAACCGCAATTCGATTGCTGCCGATCGTTGTTAAAGCTTCACGTCGAGCTGCCAGAACAAAAAACTCCAGACATCCACTGCATCATCTACCAGTTTTATGATCGGCTTGCCGACTCCGTGACCCGCCTTGGAATCTACTCGCAGCAGGATCGGACGCTCCGGCCCATTCACTGCCTGGGCCTGAAGCAGGGCCGCCATCTTCACTGCATGCATGGGATCCACACGGGTATCGCTTTCGGCTGTCATGAACAAAACTGCCGGATAGAGAGCGCGTGCTTTCACATGATGGTAGGGTGAGTAAGCATATAAATATTTAAATTGTTCGGGGTCGTCTGCTGAGCCGTATTCGGGAATCCAAAGTTTGGCGATTTGAAATTGCTGGTACCGCAGCATGTCCAGCAGAGGGACCTGGCACACCACGGCGCAGAACAACTCCGGGCGCTGGGTGAGCGCGGCGCCCATCAGCAGACCGCCATTGCTGCCGCCTTGAATCGCCAAATGCTCTGCATCAGTATATTTCTGCGCGATCAGATGTTCCGCGGCAGCGGCAAAGTCGTCAAACACGTTTTGCTTTTGCTCCAGCATGCCCATGCGATGCCAGTCTTCACCGAATTCGTTTCCGCCGCGCAACTGCACGTCAACATAAACGCCACCTTGTTCCAGCAACAACAGCATCACGTTGCGATTAAAAAACGGCGTGCGCCCAACATTGAATCCGCCGTAGCCAGAGAGCAGTGTGGGGTTGTTTCCATTTCTAACCAGACCCTTCTTGCTGACCACAAACATTGGCACGCGGGTCCCGTCTTTAGAATTGCACCAGAGTTGCTCAACCTGATATTTCTCCGGATCAATACCTGATTTCACGCGCGCCCATTCTTTTGTCTGGCCATTTAAATCCACTTCGTAAATGGTTGGAGGAATGGCATAAGAGATGAATCCGAAGAATCCGAGATCGCTGTTCCAGTTCCCGCCAAGCTCAAAAATGCTACCGAGAGCGGGCATCGCGATTTCTGCAATCGCTTTGCCGGTGAGATCAAAAAGTTTGAGCTGCGAACTGGCATTTCTTATGTAATGAACGAAAAGCTTTTTGCCGATAATCGCGGCCCGGCCTTCAATGACTGCGTCAGACTCGGCAATAACCTCTTTCCAGTTCGCGCGTTCGGGCGCGGCACAATCAGCTTTGAAAACGCGAAAGAGCGGCGCGCCTTCATTGGTAGTGATGTAAAGATTCCCGTCCAGGATCTCAGCATGGTAAAGATAGTTTTTCCCTTTGGTAATGCATTGAAATTTGCTTGCCGGTAGAGAAAGATTTTTCAGGTAAAGCTCGGTCCTGGTCCAGCCTTTGCTCACGTCCACTAGTAGCCACTGCCCGTCATTCGAGAGCGAAACATTGGGCCAGTGTTGCGGGTCGATGCTTTCGCCTTCGCTGGGAAAAATAAGCGCATCTTTCAGACCATTGAAATTCTCAACTTGGTTGAGCGGATGAAAGAAGACGCGGCGGTTGTACATCTCCTCGCCATCGGGCACATCGCCAGGGCGCGGATAGCGTGTGTAGTAAAGGCCTGAGCTGTCCGGAAGCCATGCCACGCTGGCCGCACGGGTGCGCTCAATTTTATCGGCCAGCAAAGCGCCGGTGCCGGCGTCGATGATTTGCAACGTGCTGAGTTCTGATCCGTTGGGTGAGGTGCCAAACGCTACGTATTTGCCATCATCTGAGGGATACCACCAGTCCAGCGCGATGGTTCCGTCGGAAGCTAGTGCATTCACGTCAATGAGCACGCGGTCTGTATTGGTCCGGCCATCGCGCACATACACCACGGCCTGGTTCTGTCGTCCGTCGCGTCGCTCATAAAAATACTTGTCGCCACCGATGCGAGGCGCGCCTATGCGACCAATCGTTAATAAGCGCTCGATGCGCCTGCGTAGCTCCTCGCGTCCAGGTATCTTCTCTAGAATGCTCCGCGTATACGCGTTCTCTTCTTCTACAAACTGCCTGGTTTCCGCAGCGGCAGCATCTTCCAGCCAGCGGTACGGATCGCTGATTTTCTCTCCGTGATAGTCATCCGTCACGGCGGAGATTCTGGCTTTGGGCGGAGCCAACTGCTTCAACTCGTTTGGCATAAAATCCGGGAATTTAGATTGCTGGCTCATTAGGTAAAGGGTTATCTTAAGTTTTTTATCGCCGGCTAAATGAGATGCGAAATCAATCGTTATCTTAACGGCTTACGTAATCCGTTGCTTGGGATTGCGGTTGTTTCCGGGTCTTTTTAGGGTGTATGTTTCGGATTTCACGATTGCTAAACGCAGCAAATGCATGCTATTTTTAAGGTGACAATTCAATCGGCCGCCCACTTCTTCTGGCGGCTGTTTGCCCACTCCTCAGTAGCTCAATGGCAGAGCATTCGGCTGTTAACCGAAGGGTTGTAGGTTCGAGTCCTACCTGAGGAGCCAATCTTTTCAGTTCGGCATTACCTCTTAATGCGTTCTTCTGTGTTTACTGGTTCCTTTATGAATCTTTCTGCATGAAGAAACGAGTCGCGTTGATTACCTCATCTGCGTTTCCCCATGGCGCAGAAAGCGAGCGCCCGCTACTGCCTTGCCTCACGGCAGCCAATGTGGAGGCACAATTCGTGGACTGGCGTTCCGCCAGTTGCGATTACAGCCAGTTTGATCTGATTGTTCTGCGATCGTGCTGGGATTATCACCTGCATGGCAAGGAATTTATTGCATGGCTGCGCCGGACGGCGGACGTGGTTCCGATATTGAACGATCCTGAGACCATCGTGTGGAACCAAAACAAGTTTTATCTGCAAGAGCTTAAGGCCCAGGGCATTGAGATCGCACCAACAATATTTGTTGAAGGTGCGGATGAGACTAGCGCGTTGGCGCGGGCGCAAATCCAGAGCTGGGAGAGAATTGTGGTGAAGCCGGCGGTATCGGCGTCGGCGCACAATGCCTGGCTGGCCGACAGTGCAGCATTTCCCACGCAAGCGGAGCTGGCTCGCAGAATGCAAGGTGAAGCGTTTCTGGTCCAGCAGTTCATCCCGGAAATTCAAACGCAGGGCGAGATATCGTTTGCGTATATTGACGGCCATTACAGTCATGCTGCGCTCAAGCGTCCTGCGGTGGGCGATTTTCGAGTGCAAGAGGAGCACGGTGGTAGCTTAGAGCTGTTTGTTGCGCCATCTGCTTTGTTAGAGCAAGTGAATGCGATCGCCAGCGCTGTTCCAAGGGTTCGCAGTTCGTTGTATTGCCGCATAGACGTGGTAGAGCGGGCCGGCAAACTTATTCTGATGGAACTGGAACTGATTGAGCCAGAGCTGTATCTGAGTTTGGCGGATGAAGCAGCAAAAAGATTTGCTGAGGCTATCGTCAGACGGATTGGCTGAAGATCTGGCTTACTGTCACAGACGCGGCAGCGAAAATCACCATCTTTTTTCTGGCACTTTGCGATCCCAAATTTACTCTCTACGTCTCTTGCATTTCCTCTGTTTTCATTGAGTTACTCGACTGGCATTTTTGGCAGTTAATACTGCTTAAGCGTGCGCCTATCCTCGGATTATGACTGTTGGGGGAATCGCAGCTTTGATCAGGGTTAGCAGAACGCGCGGGTTTCGTACAACACCCCACGAACTTCGATCGCCGAAGTTGCCGGTTTTCATTGCTGGTTTTACGAAGTTGCTTCTTCCGGCAATTGTTGCCCCACTCCTAGCTGTATTCTCCTTCGGTCAGACGCAAGCTTCATCTTTGCTCCAGGAAGAGCTGATCTTCGATTCAAGCATTGATTCAACTGTTCCTTCGGCTTCGACCTTGCGGGTAAAGGTCGATGAAGTTGATCTCTCATTTACCGCCAGGGACCGGCATAACCATTGGGTGACGGACCTTTCGGAGGCCGACATTCATGTTCTCGATAACGGTCAACCACCCAAATCGATTCTCAAATTCCAGAGCCAGGCTGATCTGCCGCTTCGTGTCGGATTGATTATTGATACCAGTGATTCGGTTTCTCTGCGGCTTGCTTTCGAAGAAAAGTCCGCGGCGCTTTTCATACAAAAGGTCCTGAATCCCGCAACAGACACAGCTTTCGTTGTAGGCTTCAGCGGTGAAGCAACGCTCAGGCAGAACTTTACCTCTGATACCCAAGCGCTGGCGACGGCGATTTGGAAGCTTCCTTCAGGCGGCAGCACGGCCCTATATGATGCCGTGCACTACGCATGTGAGAAGCTTACGGAACAAAGCGATGGCAAGATTGAACGCCGTGTTCTGATTCTGCTGACTGACGGCGACGACAACAGCAGTCATTTCTACGCGCAAGAGGCCATGGATGCGGCGATCCGGGCAAATGTAGTCATCATCGCCCTGAATACGGGCAACATGCCTAACTCTACTGATCCGAAACTTAAAGCGCTCAAAGAAATGGCAGATACGTCTGGTGGCCAGATGCTGCAGGCAGAAAATGAAAAGCAGATCACCAAGGCGTTTAAAAACATACAGCAGGAACTGCGAAGCCATTATTTAGTTGCGTATAAACCTGCTGAACTGAACCAGGATGGTTCATATCGAAAAATTCAATTGAAGGTCAGCCGTCATGGCATGCATATTTTCTATCGCCATGGCTACTATGCGCCGACGTCCGAAGCAAAGCTGGAAAAGAAAAACTTGTCTGACCCTCACGGTGAGACGAAGTGATTCTTTACCGCAAACTGAATTAACTCTGCGTTGGTTTTTACTCCAATTGCTTCCATAATGCGATATTTATGGAAAGCAACAGTTCGAGGCGTGAGACCAAGCACGGCGCCTACTTCCTTCATTAACCGTCCTTCGGCCAGAAGTTGCAGGACTTCGGCCTGGCGGGCCGTGAGTTTCTTAACCTTCAGTTTAGGATTAGGGCATCGTATAAATGATTCAGTCAGGGCGCGTTTAATCTGCGGAGTTACGTAACATCCGCCCTTCAGCGCTTCATGTATTCCTTGCAGAAGCTCTGAAGCAGCTGAACTCTTTAGCAGGTAGGCTGATGCGCCACCAGTGTTCAGAGCTTCAGAGGCCACATCGGCATCCTGATTCATTGTTACGTAGATTAATTTGACCCTGGGCATGAGTTGCTTGAGTCTCTGACCGGCCGCCAGTCCATTTAAGAGTGGCATGCCAATATCAATCACAATAATATCGGGCCGCAGTTTGGGCGCCGTCTCAAGGAGCGCCCGGCCATCCGCCACGGTGGCTACAACTTGATATTGCGGCTCCAGCAATTTTCGAAACGCTTCGACAATCATCGTATGATCGTCGGCAATGAGGACAGTCGGCTTCTGCATTTTCTTAGCTCGCTTTCCTTGCGCCAACAGTAAGCACTGGCTGTTGCTTCTGTGGCTGCTAGCTGGTTAGAAAAAAGGCCTGCACGGGGTCCATGAAATGTATCGAGGCAGGTAAGGTGCAACTTGGATGTGAGTTGCAGTTTCTCCCAACATCAAACTGAAACTCCGGCATTGACAAGATCGTAAGAGACGATGCAGTTCTTCAATTATAAACTCAGTCCAGAGATTGTGCATCCGGAGCATCCTCTGGATAACTGTTATTTCTATCAGACCGCGGTTCGGATGGCACATTTTTTGTTTGCAGTTCAAGTAGTTTCTTTTTGGGAATCCTACTTCCTGTGACTTAGGTTGAATTTAGTAACAGTAATATTTGAAATCTCTAATCTATTGCTTACACAAACAAAATTCTTTGACTCGAACTCATGCGATGACTGACAAATATTTTGCATGATCTTTACTCCGTATATAGAACCAGGAGAATTCCGAGAATAATGGTGCTATTCGCCCATAGATAGGGGCTGATCCGGCCACGTAAGAAATTTGCATCGTAGAGAAATTTACATAGAGCTATGCAAAACCCCATCACCGCGAACCACATATGTTCACGGCGAATATTCAGCATTGCTGCGCTCATTTGATGTTCGTGGTGGTGCGCCGGCTGATTGGAAGTCTCAGAGCCGAGACTTGCGGGAATTGACACTCCGCTAACTTCTGGGTGCAGAGTGTGTTGGTGTTTGCTGTCATGTTCGCTGCTGGTGGCCGCAGAAGTTTGCAGGTCCTTAATAGCACTCTCCGGTTGCGCAGAGCTCATTTGCACTGAACTCCCAGGCTGGTTGTCATTGTGATGGCCGCCATGGTCGTGAAAAAAAAGAAGTACTCCACCAAATACAGCCAGAATCGGGAATGCATAGTGTGCCCATTGGTTAGGTAGCTTAGCGCGCGATCGCAGATATTCGATGGTTCCGATCGCGACCAAAAGAATGGCATAGATCTTATGCTGACGTGCCTCGGCATCCTGATGGAGAAGCCACGTCCAACCCAAATCGCCTCTTGGCCAGATTTCTGAGTCGCTCCATGCTGCCAGGAAGAGCCCTGCCGCCATGAACAGAAGCGGCCATATTGTTTGTACGGACGCCAGTTCTTTATATTTGTTGCCGGCGATCACCATAATTCCTATAGCAATGAGTATTAATCCGGCAATGTGATGGTTCAGTTCTGAAGAGGCTCTGTCCGGATCAGCGAGGACCGATGAAGCATCGATGTGTGTGTGCGGATCAGTTGGGGTTTCCGAACGCAAAGAAGAGGCTGTCCAGAATAGGATTGGCAGCAGGAACAACACAGATAGTCTTGGATAACTTGCCATGCGAATGGATCCAAAGCGCAGGCGCATCCTTGTGAGTAACGCTACGTGCATTTCAGTGCACTCCTTGTGGGAACTCTGATTGGCTAAGAAACAGCCTTGTGCCACTTTGGTTCATGGCACCGTGGAACACGAAAACCCGAGCAGGTTTTCTGCCCGGGCATGCCTGTTAAGTTACTGCGTCGTTATTGGGGCCTCCCCACCTTCCGACGCAAAACAGTCATCGAAAATGCCCCGGAGGGCAAGCATGTAATCGGCGATGCCGGCTTTGCCGACGAGCCAAATCTCGTAATAGCTCTGGAGACCTTTGTGGTCACTTTTGTTGTGCCGTATGACCCCTGTATGTGCAACTCCTAAAACAGCGGCGACAGATTCCGAAACATGCAACAAAAGAACCGGTGGCATAGATCTGCCAATGGCCTTCATGCGGGCGGCCAGTTGCCTGGCGCAGGAGGAAAACTCATCCGGTGGAATATGGTTTGGTACGTCTAGTGACCTCACAACTGCAAAATTCTGCATTGTTCCTTCTCCTGGCGCTTGCAGGAGGTGCTACAACCCGTGCTCACTTGAAAATTCTGTGCGCTTGCGGAAATTGCATACCTCCTCGGGCGCAGCATCAAAAGCGGAAACTAAACCCCGTGCTGTAGTTGAGGTTGTTTTGATTGCGATTGCGGTTCACGTTTCCAAGGCCGGGAAAGAATACTGGCTGGAACCGTGTCATGTAGTAGTCAAGTTTGATTGGCCGGAATGAAAGGTGTTTGTTGATGGGAAGATCAAGTCCTCCGCCAAATTCCTGGGAGAACGCGGTCGCGGAATTGACGAACCGTGTCGTGACTGTAACCGGTTGGCCAGTAATTGGAGTGAAGAAGGTCGTAGGGACCGCAAAGCTTCGAGCATCATGGGTTGCGCCAAACAAAGCCTCGCCGAATGGCACGATTCTTCCCATACGGAAATTGATACGTGGGCCAAACATATAGTCGAACAAGGTTTGGTCTACATTGAGGTTGTGAATATTGCCGTTGTGGGTTGTGTTAAAGCTGCCGACTACAGAGAAAAACTTATTAAAATTAAAAGCAATTTCACCTAGGCCGCCGTTAGCTGAAAATGCGGGTACATTGATAGCGGAATTTACTCGAGTAAATGAATAACCAAGATATACCTCGGCTTTAGGGATGTCCTGTGCAAACGCTGTTACTCCAAACAGGAAAAAAATCCCCAGCGCCATAAACTTTTTGATATCCATAATTTGTGTTTCCCCCTCTCGAATGCTTTTGGGGACAATAGTTCCCCCTCAGGCCTTTCGAGCTTGAGAATATGTTGGTTCAGCGAAGGCTCAATATGAACTGTCAGAACTGCCAGAACATTTAGGAGCGGTATTGAATTGCAAATACTTCCGCTTGATTTGGTGCGGCTGCTGCTCTGAAAACATATCTGCAATGGGGTTAAGGCGACGTTGGTTCAGGTCGTCTGATTTTTTCTCTGGGAAGTAACTTTGAGGCGAGAAACGCAGCGCCTGGGTGAAGCATTCTCAGGACCTGTTCAATATTGACAGTGCTGCCGGGTTCATTGTCGTGGTACACTTCTCGCGCCGCTGGCGGTCGTACTATGCCTAATTTCAAGTGTTTTCTTCCCAGCGGTTTTCGGCAGAGCGTTTGCGCTCCTTTTCTTCTCGCATGCTTGCTGATAGCGATGCGTTCCAACGCACAGCCCCAGTCCTCAGAGCAGGTTCACGTGGCTCCCCTCAACGATGCGGACGTTGTCACCGCAAAAGACCATTCTTCCAACCCGAGCCATCTTAAAACTTTGCATGTAGAGACGAACCTGGTTCTTGTGCCGGTAACCGTCAGCGATGCAATGAATCGACCAGTCACAACCCTGGACAAGCAAAACTTTGAACTTTATGAGGCCGGAGAGCAGCAGAAGATACGCTACTTTTCGACTGAGGACGCTCCAATTTCAGTGGGGATCCTTCTGGATCTCAGTTTCAGCATGACCAATAAGATCGATCTGGCACGCCAGGCGCTGGATGAATTTTTTAGCAATTCGAATCCTGAGGACGATTACTTTGTCCTCAGCTTTGCTGATCGTCCGGAATTGCTGGCAGACACTACAGAGTCAGTAGGGACCCTGCAAGGCAGGCTTGCGCTGGCAAAGCCCAATGGCAATACGGCGTTGCTGGATGCAATTTACCTTGGGATCTCAAAGTTACGTTCGGCAAAATATGCACGCAGGGCCCTTTTTATCATCTCGGATGGAGGCGACAATCATAGCCGCTATGGCTCCAAAGAGATAAGAAGATTGGTGCAGGAAGCGGACGTGGAGATTTATGCCATTGGAATATTCGACACCATCTTTAAGACATATGAAGAATGGGCGGGGCAGCGGTTGCTGACAGAGATCACAGAAGCGACCGGCGGCCGTACAGTTACGGTGGATGACGTCAAAAAATTACCTGATGCTGCGGCTGCTGTAAGCCGCGAACTTCGTAATCAGTACATAATTGGATATTCTCCAAGCAATACCTACCGCGATGATCAATGGCACAAAATCAAAGTGCGTCTGGCGCCCCCTTTACCTGTCACTCCACTCCACGTTTACTTCAAAAAAGGCTATATGGCTCCCGGGAGCTAAATCATCTTCTTTCGTTTGGTTGAATTTGGGTTTTGTATTCTTTCGGTGTAGCGCCATCATGATGGCTCACTCATCCAATCCCACTGAGCTCAGTGGCTTCAAGTTCGCGAGTTGCAGGGATTCACTGTCAGCTTTGCCAGCAGTCAACCTCTATCTGGAAGGACTAGAAAAGAGGAAGGCCAAGCCGATCGTTCCGGAGATGATTCTGTCTGAAGAGCAAATGCATTCAGATTGAATTTGGGAACGGTATCGACTCAACGGCCCCTTCAGGTATCGGGCATGCGTAAAGAATTTAGTCAACAGCGTAGCAGCGAACAGCCAGGCAGCGTATATCCTCTCCAGGTGTGGAGAGAGATTATTTATCTGGACTCAGCCACCAACTATCGTGAGTATCTCAGACCGCCAGACCAAGGGACAACCCATCTTAAAGAACTGGAATTTATTGACGACCAAATTGTGTTTCCGTGGATCATGATCATCAAGTTCTCCTCTCTCGCTGCAGCTGTGTGCGTGATTTTATTAATACTTTCTTCAAATATTTGAAGCCGAAGACATTTGAAGCAGAAGATAGAAGCATAAACGTCTTTCTCGCCCTGCGGGCATTCATGCTCGAATGTTAAAAAACTGTGTTTTTCTGATGATTTTCCAGTCTTGGAATTAATTTACGGGATGCTGGCATTTTTGCCAGTGTAAGGCAATGCTGCTCTTCGGTAATACTCCCTTTGCCGCTGACAATTCCATATTAGAAACTGACCGCTCGATGCGGATAAACAGCACTGAACGGCCAGAAATCACCAATCCACTGATTGCCTGCGGCGAACCTGTTTTTCTTTCACCATCAGCTTCGCTAGAAAGGTAAGAGTAAGCTGCAATGCCGAAATCGGAACTGTATTCTCAATGCTTGCACGAGGTGCCCTTACGCAGGGCAACGCTACGTGTGAAGGATGTGTCTGCGGCTCCAAATCCCAGGCGTCACATCCTGATCATAGAAGATGATTCAAGCGTTCGCGAAACCATGGCGCTCGTACTCGCTTCACAGGGGTATGAGGTCACAACTGCCAGGGACGGTCTTGATGCGCTTCAGCAATTCAAGACCAGGGTTCCCGATCTGGTACTGTGCGATCTTGAAATGCCACGCATGTCAGGGTTTGAACTGCTCTCGATTATCCGCCGTCGCTTTCCAGAGGTGGGGGTCGTTGCTATGAGTGGTGCATTCGATACTGACGTTGTGCCGGACGGGGTGGTGGCGGACGCATTTTACGTGAAAGGCGGCAGCAAACTTCAGAAACTTTTCTGTATTGTTGCCGATGTGATGCACTCTTCTGCTCGCTGGGTGAGTGCTCACGCCAGGGAGCTGCCGCCCATCTGGGCGCCACGTATTGGCAAAGACGCCAGCGGAACGCTCTACGCCCTGGTTGCCTGCCCGGAATGTTTGCGCTCATTTGCGCTGCCGGTGCCAAACAGTGAGGCGACAGTCATGGACACACAATGCATTTTCTGCCTGACTGACATTCGCTATATGCCCGGTTCTTCTATTCCCGGCCTGCCTTCCAGAAACGCGAATGACATCAGGATCAATACACAGGGAGACGAGCAAAATCTCGTCAGCAAGCTGAGGGCGGCGGCAAAAGGAAGATAAACTACTCGGCTTTTAATCACGCTCATAAACGGTGATGGTCCTGACGCCGATTGTTGGCTGTCTAGCCGATTAAGAAAAAGCAGAGAGTGAAAAAATCATGAAATCGGTCCTGGGACAGTTTGCGGCTGTTACATGTAACAGTTCACTTAGTAATGTAGCTGACTAAAGTGAGAGCTAAGGCGATGAGGTTGATACCCAGCGGCGTCACTCCACCGCCTAGGCGAGGCCGCAGATGCGGTCTCGCCGCTTCTCCAGTTTTTTTGCAGCGCAAGAAGCGAGATTTTAAAAAATGCTATCAGATCAGACCATCTTGCTTTACGGCAGCCTTGCAAGAACGACCAACTGCAAAGATTGCCAGTTCACTCGAATGGGTATTGTGCATAGTCTGAGGAATCAAAGTGCGAGCTGACACGATGAACATGAGGTACAGCTATGAGAATCAGCGATAGTCCCAGCCGGTCGCGTTCCTGTTCGAGACAGACAAGGGCCAAAGCGTCATCCATTGAGGCAACAACAATAGACAAGCACACGCGCGTCGAAGGGAAGCTGGCCCCAGATCAGCAGAAAGCCCCGGAGATGGCTGGTGTTTTGTCCGATCCCGTCAGTGTGGTGTCGAAAGAAGATATGGGAAGGAGTCTTTTTCGTACTCCCAGTCCGGCCGGCGCAACACAAAAAGTTCTTTCTCGAGAAGCGAAACGCAGAGGGATAAGCCAGTATCGTTTCCAGCCATTCAAGAAGTGTTTCAGATCAAATTGCACGAACCTTTTTGTGCCCGGAGATTTCAGGCCTAGTAGTCCGCGGAGAATGTTCTGTTCCTCGGACTGTTTCGCAGAACATTGGCGGGAGCAGCTTGCGCTTGTTTTTAGTAGAGATATGGCAACGGAAAATCTTAAACGCACGGAACCCCGGTTCGAGAAGCCACTCGCGGAATCTGCAGCCGCTGGACATGATTGATCCGTCACCTGTTGCCAGAGCAGTGACTTGTATATGCCTGTATAGCCTTGCAATCGCGGCTGAATAATTAAAATGAAAAGCTGTTACATTTGCCAGTTTGACAAGCTCTATTGATTTGTTGAAATGAACACATGCTTCCTCCCGTTTAAGAAGCAAGGGCAATTCGGTTGCGTTATTATGTTCCCTTAACGCTGCCGAATTGCCCGAAAATGTATCTACTCAATTCCAGCATGAACATTGAAATTGCCGATGGTGAAAGATTCTGGATTATCATCTGCGACCAGCATCCCTGATCTAGCCAGCACGTGGATCATGGTGGCATTGCTCATAGCAAGCCTACTCATGTTTATAAGCTTAATCAATCGAGTTGGGCTGCTCCAGGTTTCCAGATTGGCCTAAGCGCGCTGCCGCAATTGAAGACCTTCATTTGTATCCGATCTCTTATGTTTGTCCAGGATGCTGCGCACATGCCTGCCCAGCTCTGGAAATGAGAACGGTTTTTCGACGATCGGAGTGGTATCTCTTAATTTTCCCACGTCTGCGTAACCGGAGATAAAGAGTGCGGCAATGCCGGGACGCTCCTTTTGAATCTCGCGAACGAGATCATCGCCCCGCATTCCTGGCATGACAATGTCAGTGAGGAGCAGGTCAATTGGGTCTTTATACTCTCGTGAAATGCGCAGAGCCTCGCTGCCATTTTCTGCTTCCAGAACTTTGTAGCCCAGGCTTTCCAGGTACACCCGCGTCATTGCGCGGATTCCTGCTTCATCTTCTGCCAGGAGAAGGGTTTCATGGCCGGTTGCAGGTGACATCTGTGTGATGATCGGGGCTTTCTCCGCAGCTGAAGCCTTGGCTTGAGGAAAGTAAACACGGAACGTTGTGCCTAGACTGGGTTCACTCTCAACGGTGATGTGCCCATTTGCCTGTTCAGCTATTCCGTATGCAGTAGACAAGCCAAGTCCAGTTCCTTTTCCCACACTTTTGGTCGTAAAGAATGGTTCAAAAATTCGTTCCTTGATTTCCTGAGACATCCCTAACCCCGTGTCACTCACCTCCAGAACCACATAATGAGTGGTGATCGATTCAGACCCCTTGGTTTCAGTCAGCACCTCAGTGCTTGTGGCGATGGTTAATGAACCACCTTCTGGCATCGCGTCGCGGGCGTTGATGGCGAGATTCATTATTAAAAGCTCGACCTGGGAAGGATCGGCATAGATGGTCAAATTATCTCCGCGAAGATTTACGATGAGCTGGATCCCGTCAGAAAGAAGTCTTTGCAGCATCTTTCCCATGTCAGAGACAATGCCTTTCAAATCCACTACCTGCGGGGCAGCAGGGTGTTTCCGGCTGAATGCAAGCAGTTGCCGCGTCAGGGCTGACGCGCGTTTGGTAGTATCAACCAGTTGCTCGCAATTGGCGCGGAGCTTCTCAGGAAGATCAGGATCTTCAAGCAGTTGGTTGGCATAACCCGAGATGAGCATCAGTAGATTGTTGAAATCATGCGCTACACCTCCGGCAAGGCGTCCGACCGCTTCCATCTTCTGGGATTGTCGTAAGTCCTCTGCCAGCTGCCGGGAATGCGTAACGTCTCGAAAGCTCCACACACGTCCCGCGATCTGGTCATCCACGCGCTGCGGCTGCGAGTAACGCTCCATGACCCGTCCATCCTTAAAGCGGACCATACCGAAGTCAACCATGTCTGGTTTGTCTTTCAGGGTCTCGATGCGTTCCAGGAAGCCCTGTGAGTCTTCCACTTGCGGCGCGGCCGCGACGAGCAAATCTGTGTCGCGAAGCCCTTCAACTGCAATGCGCGGGATATGCCACATGTCCATAAATTTCTGATTACAGCTGGTGACGAATCCATCGTTGGAAATCACCAGAATGCCATCCGCGGTGGACTCCAGTGTGGCGTGAAGAAGTGAGAGCGAATGGTGAAGCTGGCTTTCTGCATAACGGCGTTGCTGGTTTTCGATTCGTAGCGCCGCATTGGTTTTCGCCAGTTCCATGGTCCGTTCTTCTACATGCTTGTCCAAATCAGCATTACCTTGCCGGATCGTTTGTTCCGCTTCGATGCGGAAACGTAAATCGCGCGCCGTGAAGATGACGCCGGCAACATCGGGGTCATGCAACTGATTGCTGGCGATAATCTCAAACGGGATCCATTTTCCTTCATGGTTCCTGAATCTCACCACGGAAGGAATCGCTTCACCAGGTTCTTGCACGGTTTTCGCATATTCTCGTCCCGCACGTTCCTGATCGTCTGGATGAACAAAATCAAATACGCTTCGTCCTCTCACCTCGTCCACGCCAAATCCCAGCACACGCTCCACCTGCGGGCTGATAAAGCTGATCAGGCCTTCTGCATCAATGATGACGACAATCTCGGAAATGCCCTCAATGAGCAAGCGGAGTTTTTTTTCACTGGAGATGATCAGGCTCTCAATCCGTTTGCGTTCGCTAATGTCGCGGTTGATGCTGAGTATTGCTTTGCGGCCCCAGTAATCGATGGTCGAAAGGCTCACCAGAAAATCGATTTTCCCTCCCGTCTTAGTGAAGTCTGTTCTCTCAATGCTCTGCCCGTGGCTGGGTAGATGCGAGTAGTCGCGAACATCATGCGTGAGTTCTTTCAACGCCTTACCAATGAATTCCTCTTTCGAGTAGCCATAAAACCTGAAGGCGCTCTCATTGGCGTCTAAAACACGCAGAGATTTCGGGTCTAGAATGATGACGGCATCATTCATTGCATCAAGGAGAGAACGGCACAACTTTCGTGCGCGGGGTACCGCAAATTTTGCGGTCGGTTGAGCCATACGTCACACCCTAATGAATTTGGGGACGAGCAAGTAGTGCCTACCAAGTATTGGAGGTACTGCCATTTTGAGGAACTGGCAATTGTGCTAGTTTGCCGGCGGACGGAAAATTTTGACGCTGGTTAGCTCGTCCCAGGAGCATCAAAAAGCTGAGGATAAATGAACTTTCAGAGTGTGAAAATTGGGTTTTTTCAATTCTCATATCGTTACGTTCGTAATCCAACCTTATGATTCTTTATCGAGTAAGTACTGCCGACCCAGCCTAGAATCATCAGCATGGGGTGGGCTGCTTTTGTCCGACATACAACCGATTATCCTCAGATTCCAGGTGTATGATCCTACCTGCCCCGCGAATACAAAATTAAAAAAGGCAACAGCCCCTCCAAATGGGTGTTTATTGTTCTGTGCCCCAAAATGAAACTACGTATCCTCATAGCGGACGATAACGCGCAATTCATGCGCAAGATGGCGTCCGTGCTGGAGCAGGAATTTGATATTGTGGCCACTGTGGCGGATGGCAAGGCCGCGGTGGAATCTGCTCGCAGCTGCCAACCCGATGTCCTTGTTCTCGATCTCGAAATGCCAGAGCTAAATGGCATTGATGTCACGCGAAACTTGACGAATCGATACACTGGACCAAGAGCGATTATTTGCTCTGTGGAAACAGATCCGGAAATTGTGGAAGCAGCACTTGAAGCCGGTGCTCTGGGTTATGTTTTCAAATCTCGAATCGAAACAGATTTGGTCCTGGCAGTGAAATCGGTTGCGCGCGGTGAATGCTTTGTGTCAGCTAACTGATCTCTCCCTTCTGTCGCGGGCTTAAAATTTTTTAATAATTTTTTTGTTCACTCACAGAAAAATGCAATGCCAAGTTCCCGGCGGGGAACTTGCAATATTCATTTGCGCAGCCTTGCATCTCTCCGTACGGTTCTTTTAGCATTCTTGCGGAAAGAAAAAAGGGACGAGAAAGCATGAGCAGCATTACACCGGGTCGCGCGTTTTTTAGTTTCAAGAGCGATCCCGGGGGTGAATCGCATGCAGCGCGCCGCGTTCTTCTCCACAGCGCCCTTGGTACTGCACGTATTGCACTTCTGGTTGCAATCAGCTACTACGTGGGGGCCAAAATTGGTTTCCTATTCAAGCCCGCTGAAGCGCCTATCTCCACATTCTGGCCGCCGAACGCAATATTACTCGCCGCCCTTCTTTTAACTCCACGACGGATGTGGTGGGCGCTCGTGTTAGCCGTGCTTCCGGCCCATCTTCTGGTGGAGTTGCAAGCCGGTGTCCCAATGGCGAGAGCGTTGGGGTGGTTTGCTGGGAATGCCGGCGAAGCTTTGCTCGGCGCCATTTGTATCAGTCACTTCAGAAAACAGGAACGATTGTTCGGCAGCCTTCGCGGACTAGCTATCTTCCTGATATTTGGCGTCGTTGCCGCTCCGTTGGCAACATCTTTTCTGGATGCTGCTGTGGTGCACCTGACGGGACGTAGCGGAGATTATTGGGTGTTGTGGCTGACGCGGCTCTCCTCAAACATGATTGCGAACCTGACGGTGGTCCCCACCGTGTTTTTCTTTTTGCGCGACGGGAAATCATGGTTCCAAAAAGCAACTTTCGCAAAATGGGTTGAGTCTTGTGTACTGGCAATTGGAGTCGTATTCGTTAGTGTCCTCGTCTTCAACAGAGAACCCGTTCCGGGACACCACAGTTCGACATTGATCTTTTTAGCTCCCTTGCTCTTTCTTCTTTGGGCTTCAGTTCGCTTTAGCTCGGGCACACTCAGCGCTTCCATACTGGCGGTTTCATTCATCGCAAGCTGGAATGCAATTCATGGGCGCGGATTGTTAACGTCGGCCTCAATCACTGAGAGTGTGCTGTATCTGCATATTCTGCTGATCTTATTTGCTCTGCCGGCGATGGCGTTGTCGGCTGTAATTGCGGACCGGCGGCGCGCCGAAGAAGTATTGAAGAATACCCGTAACCAGATGATCCATTCACAGGAGCAAGAACGATACCGCATCGCTCGAGAGCTGCACGGCGATCTTGCCCAGCAGTTGACCCTCCTGGGGATTGAAATCAACCACCTTAAAACGGAGTTGGACCCCTCATTGTGGCTGCGTCTGCAGGCACTGCATGATCAGCTTGCCGGCATTTCCACCGCTACTCGTGATTTGTCGCACGAGCTGTATCCTTTTACTCTCGACTATCTTGGCCTTGCCGCCGCCTTGCGTACTTTACACAGGCGAGCTAGCGCTCACGGCAAAATGAAGATCACATTTAGTGACCAAAATGTGCCGGTTCGGTTAGATCCTGTAATTTCGCTCTGTTTATATCGCGTCGCTCAAGAAGCACTACAGAACGCAACCAGCCAAAATGAAGCTCGCGCCGTTAACGTGGAGTTGAAGGTAGAGGACGGACGCGTCTGGCTTCTCATTGTTGATGATGGGCTTGGGCTGAGCGCCGAGCAACTGTACAGTGGCAGCATCGGGCTTGGCAGCGCGCGCGAGAGGGTAATGGAATTGAACGGGACGTTCAAGATCACGTCTGCGCCGGAAGCAGGTACGAGGATTGAAGCAGGGGTGCCACTACCGTCATCTTGAATCTGTAAATTCTTTGGCCGGCGCGGCCATCCAGCTTCAGCTGCCTCATTCAACTTACCTTCGTTTCAACTTATCTATAGCCCAGTGCCTGCTCAGGCTGCATCACGTTTCTTCTCGGGAATTGTTGGTTGGTAACGCCGGGCAATGCGATTGACCGGACCGCGGATCAAGATGTACGGAATAACCGCGAGCACAAAAGCAACGAGCAATGGCTGCACTGGATAAATCCACCGGAAGACAACGAATTCATAAATGACGTCGATGATCACTGCCGCAATGAACACTTTGCGTATCTGCTTCCAAGTTTCCTGGAGCAATCCTCGCCGGTGAGTTGCGTCGCTAGCGATGGCAAAGAAGTGTGGCGGCCGCTTAGCTTTTGCGTCTTTTATCCCGTCCCGAATCGCGAGTATGGCTGCAACAATGGGCTGTATGGCGAAACGAAACGCCAAGGGTCCGTCAAAACGGCCAATGAGATCACTCCATACGTTATCTTTCCATACATAATCAAGCATATAAGTGTGAATTACATTTGAAGGGTTTCAGCACAAATCATGAACTGCTAAAAATAACAGGCTTGTATAAGAACCTTGCGGAGAAATCGAGAGTATTTGGAACACCCAAAACAGTGGCAAGGTCCCATTTTGGGCTGCAAATAAACTTTAAGCATCGCTCTTGCAAGATTAGGTTTCACTAACATATTGAACATTTTTTATGAACTGCTTCTAGTGCATTTTCGCCCAAGGAGCTTGGAGATTACGGTGTACACTTGGCAGGAGTTTGGTGGGCTCGCACGTGCTTCTGCAAGAAATTTTAATTCTCAATACGACGAATATTGCTTGCGATAAGAT
>Ga0206965_10017_pt1 | contig 50192 bp, 35 predicted proteins | sample Alteio_BWOrgHeat_26_FD_152973 | JGI IMG/M metagenome (GOLD analysis project Ga0206965, IMG submission 152973) | Enriched cells from forest soil in Barre Woods Harvard Forest LTER site, Petersham, Massachusetts, United States -... | ecosystem: Environmental > Terrestrial > Soil > Temperate forest >...
CGGTGTTTGGCTGGGGAATCAGTTCAAGACGCGCACGCCAGCGTCAGATACTGGCGGGACTTTCCGCTGGCCCACGGCAGCCACCGTCTGCCTGATATTGTCACTCGGCGGATTGGTTCGCTTGGGCGGCCATGCCGGAGCGTTTCGGATTTACTGGGTTCAACTCGTCACGCCATTTTTAATTCTGCTGGCGTTGCGCACGATTGCGCGCAGCCAACAGCACTGGCGGGCCGCTGGACTTGGTCTGCTGGTTTTCAATACGCTTATTTTGCTGACCTGGGCGCGGCCAGTCTGGCCGATGAATTCCAGCCCTGAGCGCGATGCCTGGCAAAAATTGACTGCGGACAAACCCTGGCAATTGTTGCCGCCATCTTTGCTGCCCGATGTCGGCCCCGCTGGAATGCAGGTCATTGAAAACGGCCAGATGACGTATTTCGCCAATCTGGCCCTGCAAACCTTGTCGCACCAAGATCCGGCCTACCAGCGCGTCCTGCAATACCTGTTGAAAAGCCGCACACTGATCTGGCAGCGGCGGTTCGATGTCATTGTCAACCCCAACGATTTTCGCGAATTCATTCCGGCGCAATTTCTGAGCGAACATTACGAACCGCATGCGATCGCTGTGCCGATATATTTTGCCGACTACAATACGCCGGCCAATTATGGCTCGGGCACGCGCAGCTATGTCGCCTGGGTGCGCAAGCCGGGCGCGGAACACGCGTGGTCGGGAAATATTTCCGCCCCGTCGACGGGCATCACAACTTCTGCCGCCGCGCCAGTTGCGGCCCCCTAAAGGGCTTCCCTGGGCAATCCATCGTGGTTGAGGCTTGGCGCTGGCGATTCCGCGGATAGTCTTGAGCGTGGTTATGCCCGACGCCTCCGGCTCTTCCAACGTCCCGTCTTCTCGTCCTTCGGCCGTGCGTACGGTGACTTTGCTGGCCCCTTGCTTTAATGAAGAGGCGGTTTTGCCCGCGTATTACGATCGCGTCCAGGTTCTCGCGGCTAATCATCCGGAACAGGCTTTTCATTTTCTGTTTATCAACGATGGCAGTACCGACGGCACTCAAGGCATTTTGGATTCCCTGGCCGCCAAAGATCCGCGCGTGCAAGTGATTCACCTCGCGGCGAACCGCGGCCACCAAATCGCGCTGACCGCGGGGCTCGATGTCGCCGACAGCGATCTGGTCGTCATCCTCGATGCCGATTTGCAGGACCCGCCGGAAGTGGTGTCGACGATGATGGAGAAGGCCGAGGCGGGTTACGATGTCGTCCATGCCCAACGCCGGGAGCGCGCGGGCGAAACGTGGTTCAAGCGCACGAGCGCGGCGGTGTTTTACCGGATGATGCAAAGGCTGGCTACGCGAGCGTGGTTGAAGGATTGCGGCGACTTTCGCGGATTGAGCAAACGCGCGGTGCAGGCCTTGCGCCATTATCGCGAGCCGCACCGCTTCATGCGCGCACTGGCGCTGGAACTCGGTTTTCGCCAATGCGTCATCGTCTACGACCGCGCCCCGCGCGCGGCGGGCGAGACGAAATATCCCCTGCGCAAAATGGTGAAGTTGGCGGTCGACGCCGCGCTGGGGTTTTCCACGGCGCCAATTCGTGCAATTATCTGGCTGTCGCTGGTGTTGTGGTGTGTCAGCCTGCCGTATCTGGCCTGGGCGGTGTATGACAAACTCGTCCTGCACCATACCGTGCCGGGCTGGGCTTCGATTGTCATGCTCGTCGTGTTTTTTGCGGGATTGCAATTGTTCTGCCTCGGCATCATCGGGCAATACGTGGCGCGGATTTTTGAACAAGGCCAGCGGCGGCCCCTATATATCGTGATGGAAACGCGCAATTTGCCTGCGCCGTCGAAGGATTGATTCGTTAACCGTAATTTTATTTTTCTCATGCCCGACATCAGTCAGCACAACATCGAAATCCACGAAAACCGCGCGGCGTGGGAGCGCAAGCCCTCGTTGCGCAAAGTGTACCGTGGATTTTATGAGGAAATCGCGGCGGCGTTGCCGAAGGGCGTGAATGGACTGACGGTCGAACTCGGCTCGGGCATGGGGAACATCAAAGAAGTGCTGCCTGCGTGCATCACGTCGGACCTTTTTCCGAATCCGTGGCTCGACCGCGTGGAAAATGCCTACGCGCTGAGTTTTGCGAATCAATCGGTGGCGCATTTGGTTTTGTTCGATGTCTGGCACCACCTGCAATATCCCGGCGCGGCATTGAAAGAGTTTAAGAGAGTTTTGGCGCCCGGCGGCGCGGTAGTGTTGTTTGAACCCGCGATGGGTTTGCTGGGTCGCAGTGTTTACGGGATGTTTCACCACGAGCCACTGGGTTTGGGTAAGAATATCGATTGGGAGATTCCCGAAAATTTCGATCCGACGAACCAGACCTATTATGCGGCGCAGGGGAATTGCTGGCGGCTGGCGCGGCAGGTGATGGCGATGAATGGCGCGCAACGTCCGGCGGTGCTGGATGGTTGGGAAATCGAACAGGTGAAATATTTCCCCGCCCTTGCCTATTTCCTGACCGGCGGTTTTCGCGGCCCGCAGTTGTATCCGGATTTCGCGCTACCCGCGCTGCAAGCCGTGGAGAAGGTGCTGGCGCCGGTGCCCGCGTTGACGGCGGCGCGGATGATGGTGGTGTTGCGGAGAAAGGGGTAGGAAGCGGCCATTGATTGACCACGGATGGCACAGATAGCATGGATTATTTCTCGCGCAAAGACGCCAAGGCGCAAAGAGAGATCCGGAAAGTTTAACCACGGAGAGCACGAAGGACACGGAGCCCCCCCTCCCCCTCAAAAGGCCTGATTTAGTCGGATTTGGTCGGATTTTGCCTGATTGAGAGGAGCAATTTACCGATTTCGTAGCGCGGTGCTTTAGCCCGCGCTGATTGGTTATACGGAAAGCCCCGAAGCGCGGGCTGAAGCACCGCGCTACGTTAAGTGCTGCAAAGAACGTGAATTAACTTTTGGCAGCAGAATAGCAGATTAAAACCAAAGGCGGGAGGACTGGGTTGGCTGCGTTGGGAAGGTTGGATGGGTTGGATGGGTTGGATTTCAAGGCCCACTCAAATTGCCAAGGTAAAATGTAAAGCCTGACGCCTTTCGAGGCCCTGCTATCCCTCCAATCCCGAAGGGATTGTAGCATATAGCCCCGGGTTGCGAGGAACAAGCTACCCGGGGTAATGGGACATAAATTTGATTCAACCCTGACAGGGTTGAATCTCATAATCTACAATGACCCAGGGTAGTCCGGCGGTGGCCGGACAACCCTGGGCTACATGACGCAATCCCGTCGGGATTGTGCGAGTTAGCGATGGGAGAAGGGGTAATCTGAGCCCTTCTGGGCTTCTTACTTAGCCTCGACCAGCGAATTATTTCGCTATAGAAACGCAAATATGAAGGCACATATTGAAAAAATACGTGAATTGCTAACGACTCTCGAAAGCGACAACCAAACAAAAGAAGTCGACTCATTTGAGCGAAATTACGATGCCCTAGAGCTTCCTCATTTAGTTACACAGATAGTTGACTATTTGCAGCCCCGTTTGCTCCCCTACGAAGCGGCTATTTATTGGCACCTTTTACGTCACTCGGTTGTAGGCTATGGCACCCAGCGAGTCCGAACTAGTGTTCGCGGATTGGGTAAAGGTGTAGTCACTTCAAACAGCGGCCAGTCAACAAATCTTTCTTATGGGACAGTTCAGGATGCGCTTTCTGGCTTAGAGGAGAAAGGCGTAATTAGAAAGGACGGCGATACTACGCGAGAAGGAACGCCATATCTAATACTATTGCCCGAAGAAATTCCATGGTGTGCTGAATTGATCCAAAAAGAAAGAGAGAAGAAAAATAGCCCATCCCCAGTAGATGAAAAAACAGAAGTTGATTACTATAATATTGCTGAAAATCGCCTAAAGATTTTTGAAAGAGACGGCTACAAGTGCCATTATTGCGGTAAGCAGCTCACACGTTTTAGCGCAACTCTTGACCATATCCAACCGGTCTCAAAAAAAGGAACCCACTCCTACGACAATCTTATAACGGCGTGCCTACATTGCAATTCGCGTCGCGGTAATCGACCAGTCATGGATGCAATTAATTAATTTAGTTTTCTCGAGCCAAGACACCAAGGTGATTACTTAACAACTTCCTCTAAAAGCTGATAAATATCTTCAACAGGCGGCAGGTTTGGTGGCGAAGCAATTTGGACAACCGCTCCATCAAATCCAACATTTTGTGTCAAAACTGCCCAATGTTGTTTGGCTTTATTTCGAAATTTTATTTGCACTGCATCTTTGTTACTCAACAAAGAAGAAAGCATATGCTGTGCCTTTTGAATTTCGCCAAAACCTGACATATAGTCAGCCTTGGTTGGATTGTGATGCATGTACACCTCTAGAGAATAAGCCGCTGCGAGTAGTTCAGCTGTAGCTAGACGAACTTGAATTTCCCATTCTTTTCGCGCAGCTGCCTTTTGTAATAATAAATTCCCTAAAAATCCTCCATACACCGCAAGGATTGCGCCAATTAAAGTGTAAATGGCGGGATCCATAAAGTTGTGGATATTGAATTCATATTTTCAAATTCCCCTACTGGCACGCTTCACAACTCTCCCCGTTCCTTCGCGCTTCGAGGCTGCAGGCTTGTTTTTCCTCGTCGGAGTAGAGGCGTTTGGGCATGGGGGCATTCGTGTTGCCGGCTTCGATGGCGGCGGCGAGGCCGACGACCTGGTCTTCGTCGCTCTTGCCCATGTGGCCGCGGGTTTCCTTTTTCACCGCGACGGTGGCTTTTTCGATGTTCGAGGCGCCGAGGGTGCGGAGGTAATACGTGGTCTTCAGGCCCTTGCGCCAGGCGGCGCGGTACATGTGTGAGAGGCTCTTCAAATCCGGCTGGCCGAGGAAGAGGTTGACGGACTGCGACTGGTCGATCCACTTCTGGCGGCGCGCGGCGGCGTCGAGCACGAAGTTGTAGTCGATGCCGAAGGCGGTGGCGAACTTGTGGCGGATTTCGTCCGGGATGCGGTCGATGTTCTTCAACTCGCCGTCGAAGTACTTGAGCTGGTCGAGCATGGCCTGGTCCCACAAGCCGCGCTGCTTGAGCTCCATGACGAGCTCGCGGTTGAGGATGATGTATTCGCCGCCGAGGTTGGCCTTGACGAAGAGGTTCTTGTAATAGGGCTCGATACAGGGCGAGGTGCCCATGATGTTCGAGATGGTGGCCGTGGGCGCGATGGCGAGCACGTTGCTGTTGCGCATGCCTTGGGCGCGGATTTTCTGGCGCAACGGGGTCCAATCCATGCGACCGCCGCGGGGTACCTCGACCGGCACGCCGCGTTCCTGCTCGAGGAGCTCGAGCGTGTCCTGCGGGAGAATGCCGCGGTCCCACTTGGAGCCTTTATAAGAAGAGTACGGGCTGCGCTCGGCGGCGAGGTCGCTCGAGGCTTCGTAGGCGTAGAAGGCGATGGCTTCCATGAACTCGTCGTTGAACTCGACGGCTTCGGCGGAGGCAAAGGCGTGGCCGCGCTGGTAGAGGGCGTTGTGCAGGCCCATGATGCCGAGGCCGATGGGCCGGTGGCGCAGGTTGGAAGTCTCGGCGGCCTTGGTCGGGTAGAAGTTGATGTCGATGACGTTGTCCAGCGCGCGCACGGCGACCTGGATAGTCTCGCGCAGCTTGGCGTGGTCGAGCGAGCCGTCGGCCTTAAGGTGCGTGTCGAGGATGACGGAGCCGAGATTGCAAACGGCGGTTTCGTCGGCGCTGGTGTTGAGCGTGATTTCCGTGCAGAGATTGGACGAGTGGATGACGCCGACGTGGTCCTGCGGGCTGCGGACATTGCATGGGTCCTTGAAGGTGATCCACGGATGGCCGGTTTCAAAGAGCATCTTCAGCATCTGCTTCCACAGATCAATGGCGGGAACGGCCTGACCGAAGATTTTGCCGTCGGCAGCCATTTTCTCGTAATGCTTGTAGCGTTCTTCAAAACGGCGGCCATAGAGCTCGTGCAGGTCGGGCGTTTCGTTGGCGCGGAAGAGCGTCCAGTCCTCGCGCGCCTCCATGCGCTTCATGAACAAGTCGGGAATCCAGTTCGCGGTGTTCATGTCGTGCGTGCGGCGGCGGTCATCGCCGGTGTTTTTGCGCAGCTCGATGAAGTCGTTGACGTCGTTGTGCCAGGTTTCGAGGTAGGCGCAGCCAGAGCCGCGGCGCTTGCCGCCCTGGTTCACCGCGACCAACTGGTCGTTGTGCAGCTTGAGGAAGGGGATGACGCCCTGGCTTTCGCCATTGGTGCCCTTGATGTGGCCGCCCGTGCCGCGCACGGAGGTCCACGAACCGCCGAGGCCGCCCGCCCACTTGGACAAGAAGGCGTTTTCGGCGATGCCGCGGATCATGATGCTCTCGATATTGTCGTCGATCTTGTACAAGTAGCAGGAGGAAAGCTGCGAATGGAGCGTGCCCGCGTTGAACAACGTGGGCGTCGAGGAGCAGAAGCGGCGGTTCTTATATAGGTTGTAGAGGCGGACGATCCAGTCTTCGCGGTCCTTGGGCTCGTTGAGGAAGAGGCCCATTGAGACGCGGAGCCAGAAATACTGGGGCGTTTCGAGACGGCGGGCGGTCTTGCCCGTTTTGTCGACGATGAGGTAGCGGTCGTAGAGGGTCTGGATGCCGAGGAAGTCGAAGTCGAGGTCGGCCATCGGGTCGAGGGCGTCGGCCAGTTTGGCGAGGTCGTACTTGAGGAGCGCGGGGTTGAGGCGCTCGATGCGCACGGCGTGCTCGAGGTTTTTCTTGAACTGGCGCATGTGGAACGACTTCAGCGCGCCGATGCCGTCGCGCACGATGTCCCAACCGAGCACTTCTTCGTAAATATAAGAAAGGAGGATGCGGCCGGCGAATTTGGCGAAGTCGGCATCGCGCTCAATCAACGTCTTGGCGTTGAGGGTGACGGTCTGCTGGAGGCTGTCGCGCGTCATCTCGGTGGAGAGGGAACGGCGGAGCTCGCCCTCGATCTGGTCGCGGGTGAGGCACAAGTCCAGCCCGATGGAGGCAAAGGCGATGCGGGCGCGGAGTTCGGCGCCGTCCCACATTTCGGTTTGGCCGTCGTCGCGCTTGATGAAGATGATCTGTTCCTGGCGGGCGTCTTCGGGCATGGCAGTCGCGGCAGTCTGCACGCGACGGCGGGAGCGCTCGGCCCGGTAAAGGATGTAGGCCTCGGCCACTTTGAAGTGACCATGGCGCATGAGTTCTTCCTGGACCAAATCCTGCACGTCTTCGATGGAGACGAAGGCCTGGCCCATGTCGCGCACGCGACCGCTGATGGATTCGGCGACGCGGACAGCGGGCTCGCTGTCGACATGGAGGGAAAGGAAGGCCTTGCGGACGGCGATTTCGACCTTGTTCTGGTCCCATGGCACAACCATGCCGTTGCGGCGGATGAGGCGGACGTGGACGGGGAGCAATTCGCCCGCGGTGGCGCCGGAGCCGTCGCCGTTTTTCGCCGTGGGCGAAGCGATGCCCGCGCGCTTGAAGACGAGGCTCATGGCCACGTCGTGCTGGTTCTGGTGGACGAGCGCCTTTTCGATGATGCGGTTGATTTCGTCCTCGGCCAAAACCTTGTCCTTGTTGGCGGCCCAGCGCGCGACGATTTCCTCGCCGACTTCCTTGGCGATTTCGGCGACGATCTGGCGGTTCTGCTCGGTGAAGATGTCGTTGACCTTGCGCGAGAGGAGGAGGTCGGTCAGCGCGGCGCCGACGGTCTCGGCGATTTCGGCGAGGTCAAAATGGCGGGCGACGCCTTCGGCCACGACCATGACGTCGGGCTGGACCACGGTGGAGGTGGCGATGACCTCGCGCCAGTTGAAGCGGGGTTTCTGGTCGTCCGGCGTTTGGGAAAAGCGTTTGAGAGCGTTGTCTTCGTCGAGAGGAATATGGCGGATCATGGCAGTGGTTTTAGGTTAAGAGGTTAAAAAGTCAGGAAAGTGGTGGCGGTGGTAAAACGGGCGGCACGGCCGGGGTCGGGGGCGTTCCGCCGAACCAGTGCCGTGCTTTGGCTTGGGCTTGAAGTTTGTGGTAAGGTTGGATGGAGCGAAGGACAGCGAACGCCGCGATTACGAATGCGATGACGTCGTCCACTTCGCCGATGGGCGGGATGAAATCGAGCACGAGGCCCAGGGAAAAAATGTAGACGAGGGCGCCGAGGAGCGCGCGCTTGGCCCAGAGCGAAACTTTGGGGTCCGTGCCGACGTAATAGAGGATGAGGAGTTTTTCCACGACCCAGCGCGCCAGGGCCTTGACGGCCCGGACCAGCCAGAAAGATTGCTGAGGAGCATGGGATTGCACGCGGACATCGCGGGTGGCGGATAAATTGGTTTACAGCTCGTCGTTGTGGACGTCGTGCAGTGAACTGGACTTCTGGTATTCGGTGACGCGGCCTTCGAAGAAGTTTTGTTCCTTCTTGATGTCCATCATCTCCGCCAGCCAGGGCAGCGGGTTGGTGATGCCGGGATTGAGGGGCTTGAGGCCCACGCCTTCGAGGCGGCGGTCGGCAATGTAATCTATATACTGCATGAATTCGCTGGCGGTGAGACCGACGCCGCCGACGGGCAGGCAGTCGCGGATGAAGTCTTTTTCAATCGCCACGCCCTCGGCCATGAGGTCGGTCAATTCCTGGCGGAACTCGGGGGTCCAGATCTCCTTGTTCTCCTCGACGAGGTCCATGAGCAGATTGCGGAAGAGCTCGATGTGGTTGCTCTCGTCGCGGAGGGTGTAGCGGAACATCTGGCCGACGCCGGCGAACTTGTTCTGGCGGTAGAGCGAGAGCACCATGCCGAAGAGGCCGTAGAACTGCGTGCCCTCCATGACCTGGCCGAAGAGGAAGATGTTTTTGGCGAGGGCCTGCTTGACCTTGACGTCCTTGAGGTCGAGGTCGCGACGGAGGGCTTTGGAGTTGCTGGTGACAAAGTGGGTCTTGCGCTTGATGGTGGGGATGTCTTCGAACATCGCCTCGCACTCGTGGGGGTTGATGCCGAGCGAGCTGATCATGTACACCAGGGAGTCGGCGTGGATGTTTTCCTCGTGGGCATGGCGGCCGAGGACGAGCTTGAGCTCCGGGGCGGTGACGACCTCGCGGACGACGTGGATGATGTTGTCGCCCACGATGCCTTCGGCGGCGGAAAAGTAGCCAATGGCCATCTTGATGATCCAGCGGTCGACGTCGGAAATGGCCTTGGTGTTGTCGCGCCACTGTTCGCAGTCCTTCTGCATTGGCACATCTTCGGGCTCCCAATGGTTGGCCTTCATGGTCTTGTACAGCTCGTAGGCCCAGGTGTACTTGAGGGGCAGGATGTTGAAGAACATCGTCTGCCGGCCATTGATGACGCGCTTGGCGGCAAAGGCTTCTTCGGCTTTGGTACGGTCGAGAATGAAAGATTTCGGGCCGATATTGTAGGTGACGGTTTCAGCAGGCATGATCTGGGATCTAAAACGATGCGAAGAATCGCATAGCCGCCCAGCGGGCGGAGGTGGTCGTTTTTTTCGGTGGTTGGGAGTTCGATTTAGGTTCGGTTTCTGCGCGTTTCGGGCGTTTAGGGCAAGCAAGGCCCAGTACGCCGGAAGCGCGGGAAAAACAGGGCAGGGAATGGCGAGGGGTTCGGTCGGGAGCGGCCGCAAAATCCACCACTAACTGCGTGGAGACACAAGTTGCTCACTTTTGGTCCATTGTCAAGCGGCTCCACTACATTTAGTGTTACTTTTTTTAAAGACCCCCTACCCGTAGGGGTATTGACCCTACGTTTTGGGGACGTTTTTGGCTAGTAGAGCAGCTTTTGGGCCTAAAAAAGTGGGTTTGGGCAGTGTTTTGAGAGGGGGGTGAAAAGAGGTACGGGCCACCCAAGGGGCGGGACCTGGGTGGGAAAGCAAAAAAGTGCGCCCAAAGTGACCCCTGCGCAACGAATTGTTGTTCTTTCTTTGCACAACATTCACACAAATCGCGTTATTCACAATTGGCGGATAAAAAATTCCAAATATTTCTCGCGCCAAGACGTGCGTATTTGGAACTCAGAAGATGCGGCACTGCGCAAGCGCAGGCCCTACGAGCGGATCGCGTTTCTTGTAGGGCTCGCGCTTGCGCGACGCCTTTGGAGTGCGGCGGCACGACGCCGCTTTCTCCTGCGCGGCATGTCGCGCAGTTCTACCCTGCAAGGCCATATAAGCGTTATCCCAAAGCGGCGTCGTGCCGCCGCACTCCAAAAACCTTAATCTTTTTTCCCAATTACACAGGAAGTAAAGCCGAGCCTTACAAATTCATCAAAAAGCTCAGCCAATGCATCGGAGTTTGCCGAGCCAAGATCAGTAAATATCAATATGCTAGACCCATTCAGGACAGGATCAGAGATGAAATGGACAACCCCCATCAGGCCATTTGGCTGGATTTTCTTATCTTCAACATCAAACCATTTCAGAAACCAGGCTCTTACGCTTTCCCAATCAGGAGCGGTTGGAGACGGTGATAAATCAAAGCGCATAAAATCCCAACAAAGCGAAAGAATTTCAATTTTCAAACTGCGTTCCCAAGTTGCAAAAACTGGTTCGGAAAAGCTGAACGTAACCGAATTCGCGTTTTCATTATGGTATTTACCTGAAGAGTCCTTGAAAACTAAATCGTACCGCAATGGCAGCTTGAGTCCATCAGGGGCAAAAGCAACTTCACCAGAAGGAAGGCGTGGTGCTGGCTCAACAATGACCTCATGGCCTTCAGACTTCTTTTGGCAGATAATCTCCAATAAGACCTCAGTACAGCGAGACTGTGAGCGAGCAATGATTTCGCCAAAATTCATGCCTTCAACATCGTATTTAAGAAAATAGCGTCAATAATAATCAGATTTTCAGCCAGTCATAATTAGCGCCATCACCGCTGCCGCGTTCAACTCCGTCAACCGCTCTACTGCCCTATCACATTTTTCGAGTAAACTTTCCACAGGGTTGGTGGTGCCGACGCCGATGCTTTTGAAGCCACCGGCGCGGGCGGCTTCGAGGCCGACGAAGGCGTCTTCGAACACCACGCATTTGGCGGGGATTCGATTTATTTTCGCAGCGGCTTTCAGGAAAACTTCCGGATGCGGCTTGCCGTGGCTGACGTCCTCGGCGCTGACGACGTCGGCGAAGAATCCGTGGAGATTTGCCAATGTCATCACGTGCTCGATATTTAGGCGCGGGGTCGAGGAGCCGACGACGCAGGGCACGCCGGCGGCGCGCAGGCCCTCGAGCAAATCCCGCACGCCGGGCAGGGCCTGGATGCCGCTGGTCTTTAAAATTTCACGGTACAGCTCCTCCTTGCGCCGGCCAATGCGTTCGATTTCCGCGTGGTCGTGCGCCCAGTTGAGAATATTGGGGATGATGAACTGGTTCTTGCGTCCGAAGCCGGCCTTGAAGTGCCCCGGCGGCAGCACACGCTTTTCGTCGGCGGCGAGGAGGTCCCAGCTTTGCTCATGCGCGGCGGAGGAGTCGATGATAACGCCGTCCCAGTCAAAGATGGCGCCGAAGGCGGAAGAAGACATGAGTTTATAGTTTACGGTTTTCGGTTTATTGTTTTCCAAGCCTGCATTCCGAACTTGTCAACGAATCGAGATTTGGGCGTGTTTGAAACCGTAAACCGCAAACTGTAAACCGTAAACGCTCCTCCAGCGCAAAGAAAAAGGGTTTGAAACCTCAGTGCCTCAGTGCCTTAGTGACTCAGTGCCTACATTAGCTGTCGTCAAACCCAAGGTGCGCGGATTTGTATGCGTCACCGCCCACCCGGCCGGCTGCGCCGCGCATGTGCGCGAGCAAATTGATTACGTCAAGTCGCAGCCGCCGCTCGCCCATGGGCCCCAAAAGGTGCTCATCCTCGGCGCATCCACCGGCTATGGACTGTCCTCGCGCATTGTGGCGGCATTTGGGGCGAAGGCGGCGACTCTCGGCGTGTTTTATGAACGCCCCTGCGACAAGGGCCGTCCGGCTTCGGCGGGTTGGTACAACTCGGTCGCCGTCGAACAAGCTGCGCATGCGGAGGGGCTTTATGCGAAGAGCATCAATGGCGATGCGTTTTCGGACGATATCAAATTGCAGACCATCGAGCGCCTGAAGGAAGACCTGGGCCAGGTGGATTTGGTGATTTACAGCCTGGCCTCGCCCCGGCGCACGGATCCGCGCAGCGGCGAAGTTTATAAATCGGTGCTCAAGCCCGTGGGCGCGCCGTTTACGGCCAAGACGGTGGACACCGACAAGAAGGAAGTTTTGGAAGTCACACTTGAGCCCGCGACCGACGAGGATATGCGCCAGACGACCAAGACCATGGGCGGCGAGGATTGGGAAATGTGGCTCGACGCCCTGCGGCACCACAACCTGCTCGCGCCGGGGGTCGTCACCGTCGCGTATTCGTACATCGGGCCGGAAGTCACCTACCCCATCTACCGCAACGGCACCATCGGCAAGGCCAAGGAAGATTTGGAAAACACTGCCGCGCGCCTGACCAGCCGACTCGCGGATTTAAAAGGCCGCGCATGGGTGTCGGTGAACAAGGCGGTCGTGACGCAGGCGAGCTCGGCGATTCCCGTCGTGCCACTGTATCTGTCGATTCTGCTTAAAGTGATGACCGAGAAAAAAGTGGACGAAGGCTGCATCGAGCAAATCGAGCGCCTGTTTGCGACGCAGCTTTACCGCGCTGACGGCAAGGCTCCGACCGCCGACGCCCAGGGCCGCCTGCGCGTGGATGATTGGGAAATGCGCCCCGACATCCAGGACGCCGTGAAAAAAATCTGGCCCGAAGTGAACACCGCGAATCTGGCGACGCTGACGGATTTCCCCCGCTATCAAACGGAGTTTTTAAAACTGTTTGGGTTTGGTCTGCCGGGCGTGAATTATGAGGCGGAGGTGGAGTTGGAGTTGCCGTTGGGGTGAGTCTTATGCCAGATGTAAATTCTGATGAGATCAACATTCAAGGTGTAAAATACCAGCCTTGGAAGGGGCCGGGTTTTGACTCTGACGATAAAAGAGTACTCGTGCTTGGAGAATCATTTTATGGAGTTGTGCCACTCGACATTAACCAAATCGGCCCATACAAAGCTGCCAATAACAAATTCAATAAAGACGAGAGCCGAAGATGGGCTCGCCATTTTCACAAAATTGAGAAACTTTTTTCTGCATGGCCTTGCTCCGACACAAGGGAGCTTTGGGGCAGAATTGCTTACTATAATTACATTTCCGAGTCCGTGGGCAAAACGCCCGGTGTGCGGCCTACTGATGAGATGTGGCTCAATGCAATTGAGCCATTCAAGGCAGTTTTGCTGCATTTGAAGCCCCGCCGCGTCTTAGTGCTCGGGACTGGTGGTAACGGCTTATGGGGCAAATTGCTCGCATCCCCAATAGTTAAAAAGGCCGAAAATGGTGTTTTTCGATTTTTGGACGAGCAAGCAGGACCAGTATTGCGCGTCATTGGGCATCCAGCCTCACGCGGCTTTTACACAAAGTTGCCACAATATCGGCAGACGGTGAAAGAGTTGCTTGAATGAGACCCAGAGGGCGCAGCAAGACTGCGCCCCTACAACCAATCAGGTCATGGATGCGGTGTGATGGCCAGGATGGTGAGGATGGGCAGGCGTTTGCCGCCGGAGAGTTCGTCCGGGCCGTAATAAAAGAACACGCGGTAGGCGCCGGGTGTTTGATTTTGCGCTGACCTTGACAAAACGCCCAATGTGTGTACATTTTGTGTGTATGAAATCTGAAGTCGCCACCCGGCCTGCGCGGGTCTTCAAAAATGGTAATTCCGTTGCGGTACGTCTGCCCAAAGGCTGGGCCAAGGCGGGCACGCTCATGCAGGTTAGCCGGAACGGCCACCACATCACCTTAAAAGCCGGGAAGCAGAAACCCAAAACCCTGCTCGAAGTGTTAAAACAAATTTGGGCGGCGGGACCGGATCCGGGGCCGTTCGTTCGCGAGAAAGTATCCTTTCCTGAACGCGATTTCATGAAAGACTGATGCCGTACCTACTCGACACCAACATCTGCTCGGCGATGATTCGGGGGACTGCCCCGCATATGGCAGTGCCAGACTGGAGTGCAATGGCCATCTCGGCGGTGACAGCGCATGAACTGGAATTCTGGGCAGTCGCCACTGGCCCGAATCGCCAAGAACGGGTACATATCTTTCTGAGCAAGGTAGAGATTCGCGCATTTGACGCATCGGCAGCAGCGCATGCAGCCAAAGTTCGGGCCGCGTTGCGGGCGCAATCGTTGTCCGCCCTTGACGCCCTGATCGCCGGACACGCCCTCGCACTCGGTTATATACTCGTGACGGCGGACAAAGATTTCAAGCGCGTGCCGGGACTGCGAACGGAAAACTGGTTGAAGGTTTAATATTCGGAACGGTTCTTCACTGTCGTGAAGCAAATCGTTGCGCGAGCATGGAGAGCACCCAGGTCCAACCGTCTTTGTGCTGGCGGCCCATTTTGTCGTCGGGTACGCCTGAATGTTTCAGGGTGACTTCGGTCTCATGACCGCGCGGCTCGAAAGTAATGGTTACGATGGACTCAAGGCCCTGGGTGGCTTCGGATACCCAAGTGTATTCCACGAGGCGCGGGCGCTCGATGCGCAGGAAGCGACCGAAATGCGGCCAGATACGGCCTTCGTGTTTCACCGCCAAATAGAACAGGCCGTCCACGACCGGATTGAGGATGACTTTTTCACTGCCGAACCATGGGCCGCCGGGGCCTTTGGCATCCATCCAGACATCGAAGACTTTTTCTGGTGGAGCGGAGACGAGTTGGGTAACGGACAGATCAATGAGGTTCATCGAGCCGATTTAACTCGTTCGCGCCCAATTTCGGCAATCTCGAAAATCAGGAAGTAACCGGCACATATTCCCGGGTGCCGTCGGCATGGCTGATGATGACGCCAGCTGGATTGCCGGCGGCATCATAAACAATCTGCGCCGATACACTCGCGGCGGTGGAATGTTTGGGGGGAGGCCAGATGACAAAATCGTTGGCCGCCAGTTCGGCATACCAAGTGGGGTAATAAACATAATCTCCGCCAAAACCCCAGCCATAGCGCCACCCATAACCATAGCCCCACCCCCAGTTTCTGCCCCTTGGGCTGAAGCCAATACCACCCCGCGATTCAAATCCCCGACCACTGCCACCGCCACCGCGACGAAACTGGGCTTCGAGCGGCGTGGAAAACACTCCAACCAAAAACACCAGCGCGGCCAGCACACCGGCCGAGGGCAGACACCGCCGCAAAGTTCGAACGATTGTTTGAATGGGACTCATGCCCCAATATAAACCCAGTTGGGCAAATTGTAAACCGGGTCGGGTCAACAAATTGTTCCAGGCTGCCACGCCCAATAAATACGTCTTAAGTCTCTGTCGTAGCGTACTTTTCCTTCAAGGCCTCGATCACCGACGGGTCGGCCAGGGTGGTGACATTGCCGAGGGCACGGCCTTCGGCGATGTCGCGCAGCAGGCGGCGCATGATCTTGCCCGAGCGGGTCTTGGGAAGGTCAGCGGAGAAAATGATTTTGTCCGGCAGCGCAAACTTGCCGATTTTTTTCGCGACAAGTTCGTTGAGCTCGCGGATGAGTTCCGGTCCGGCTTCGCAGCCATTCTTGACCGTAACGAAGGAAATCAGAGCCTGGCCCTTGAGCTCGTGCGCGATGCCGACGACTGCGCTCTCAGCCACCGACGGATGCTCGACGTAGACGCTTTCGAGTTCGGCGGTGCCGATGCGGTGGGCGGAGACGTTGACGACGTCGTCCACGCGACCGAGAATCCAGAAATAGCCATCGGCGTCTTTGCGGCAGCCGTCGCCGGGGAAATAATATTTGCCGCCCCATTTGGAAAAATAGGTGTCCTTGAAGCGCTGCTGATCGCCCCAGATTCCGCGCATGATGCCCGGCCAGGGTTTTTTGATGGCGAGGGTGCCAGCGCGGACATCCTTGGCGTCATCATCGAGCACGGCGGGGTCGATGCCGAAGAATGGCACCGTGGCGCTGCCGGGTTTGGTCGCAATGGCACCGGGCAGCGGGGTGAGCATGATGCCGCCGGTTTCCGTCTGCCACCAGGTGTCGACAATTGGGCAGCGCTCGCCGCCGATGACACGATGGTACCACATCCACGCTTCGGGGTTGATGGATTCGCCGACAGAGCCGAGCAGACGCAATGAGGACAAATCGTGCTTTTGTGGCCAGGATTCGCCCCACTTCATGCAGGCGCGGATGGCGGTGGGCGCGGTGTAGAAAACGGTGACGCTGTATTTTTCGACTACCTGCCAGAAGCGGTCGTTTTCGGGCCAATTCGGCACGCCTTCGAACATCACCACGGTGGCTGCGTTTTGCAAAGGGCCGTAGAGGATGTAGCTGTGGCCGGTGACCCAGCCGATGTCGGCCGTGCACCAAAAGACGTCTTCGGGCTTGAGGTCGAAAATGTATTTGGTCGTCAGGTAAGCGTAGGTCATGTAGCCGCCGGTGGTATGCATGATGCCCTTGGGCTTGCCGGTTGAGCCGCTGGTATAAAGGATGAAGAGCAAGTCTTCGGAATCCATGCGCTCGGGCTCGCAATGACGGTGCATGCCAACGACCGCCTCGTGGTACCAGACATCGCGGCCATGTTTCATTTCCACCGGGTGGAGTTGCTTGAGCGGTTCGCGGGCGACGACCAACACTTTTTCAATCGTCGGGCAATCAGCCACGCCTTCGTCGACGGTCTTTTTCAGCGGCAAAATTTTCCCGCGGCGGTAACCACCGTCGGAAGTCACGACGACCTTGGCTTTGCAGTCATTGACGCGGTCCTTGATGGATTCAGCCGAGAAGCCGCCAAAGATGACGGTGTGCGGAGCGCCAATGCGGGCGCAGGCCAGCACGGCAATCGCCAGCTCGGGCACCATCGGCATATACAGCGCTACGATGTCGCCTTTTTTCACGCCGAGGCTTTTGAGGACGTTGGCGAACAAGCAGACCTCGCGATAAAGGTCGGAGTAAGTGAGCACGCGCTGGTCGCCAGGCTCGCCTTCGAAAATAATAGCGGCCTTGTTGCGCGTGGCGCAGTGGAGGTAGCGGTCGATGCAGTTGTAGGTGATGTTGGTGACGCCGCCTTCGAACCATTTATAGAATGGCGCGCTCTTTTCGTTCAGCACGGTGTGCCACTTTTGGTACCAGTGCAGTTCGCCGGCAACCTCGGCCCAGAACTTCTCCGGGTCGGCGATGCTGCGGGCGTACATCTCGTCGTACTGCTCACGGCTCTTGATATGCGCCTGCCGGGCAAAGGCCGCGGACGGCGGGAAGGAGCGGTTTTCTTGTGAAACGGTTTCGTATTGGGACGAGGGGGTGCTCATGAGGAAAGGGAGGATTAGATTTTTGAATAATGGGCCGGGCGGCAAGCCAAAAGGCCATTCTCAGGCTTTAGATTTCCCCATCGACAAAAATTTAGTCCATTTGTTTTGTCTGGGGGCAGGGGGTTTCAGCTGCGCGGCTTCGGGCAATGGTAGAGTGCGCGCGCTGGTCGTCCGCCAGGCGTGAAACACCGCGCGGTTGCCAACGGTGGGGTGCGCCGAAATTTCAACTTCGGCAAAACCGTGACCGAGCAGCAGCGCCTGCATGCACTGTTCATTCGGGCCCCACCAATTGGTACCGTCGCCCGCCAGTTCACGACCGGGATAGAAGGCCATGGCGGGGCGGTCGAGATCGCGTAAATCGAGATGAGTCTCGACGATCAGAACTTGTTTCGCAAGGCGGGCGACCTTGGCAAGGGACTCGATGGCATCGATACGGTGGTAAAAGACGCCGAGAAACAGCACGACGTCGAATTCGCCGACATTGTCGGTCGAAAGCTGGGCGACATCGATCTCTCGCGCTTCCACGTCCAGGCCCAGCGCCGAGCGAGCGAGGTCAAAGGTTTCGCGGCCACGAAATTGCGGGTGCGTCCAGCAATAGGAATCCGTGGCGAGGACCCGGGAGGCGCCGCGGCGTTTGGCCTCGAAGCTAAAAAATCCGTTCCACGCGCCGACATCGAGCACAGTGAGCCCGTTTAAATTCAGACGGTCGAAAATGACGCCGGCTTCCGCGTTGCAGACCGCCGGCGATTTACCCCCGGGCGTTACGACGCCGTTGCCGAGGTCCATGGAATGGTGCCAAGTAAAGCCGGCTACCCGTTCCCGAAGGTCAGTGTGCATAACGGATAAATGAATTATGCGTTGCCACCAACTCCCGCAAACCTGAAAAGCAACTAGGTCTGTCCCTCAGCCCTATTTTTAAAGAGGAGCCGAAGACCCGAGGCATTGCCAATGTCTTGATTCGCCTTTTCATTTATGCAACTTGCCATAAGCTCAAAACATGAAGCCAGACCTCGATAAACTTCTCTCCAGTAAAGATGCGAACGGCGCCATCATTGAGCTCGATGATTATATTTGCGGACTTTGCTCGTGGGGGAAGGAGCTGGACAAGCTGACCGGCCCGCAAAAGAATTTTTATTTCAACCAAAATCTAGAGCGAGAAATAAACAATGGCGGATTCAATCAATATTTCTTCAATTCCGCCGGAAGCCATGCCGCGGAAACGGTTGTCTCACTGAAAACGATTGGCGCAAATATAACCGCGGAAATCGTACAATCGGCGATTGATCAATTTCCCAGTCAGATAGCTCCGGCCAATCGAACAGTGCGGCAAGAAATTTTGGAACAGATAAGCGAACAGGCAAATCCAGTCTGGAGCGGACTGGATGAAAGATTCCTCGCTTATACGGAGAACTTGAGCGCGCTTAACCTTGAATATGTCAGGAATAATAAGAACGCGTTTTGACAAACGCGCCCGCGCATGGACACCGCCTTGTTTGACTACCCGTTGCCGCCGGAGCGCATTGCGCAGACGCCGGCGGAGCCGCGCGATAGTGCGCGGTTGCTGATGGTAAATCGGACGACGCACAAGATAGAGCATCGCGTTTTTCGTGAATTGCCGGATTTGCTGCCGCCAGGAACGCGCTTGTTTCGCAATCATGCCTCTGTTTTTAAAGCCCGGCTGCGGTTGACCCGACCGACCGGCGGGCAGCTCGAATGTCTACTGCTGCATCCGGATTTGGCCCGCGACCCGGCGGCAAGCACCTGGTGGTGTCTGCTCAAACCGGGGAAAAAATATGCAGTCGCCGCGAAATTTGGTGCGCCCGGTATATTTGAGGCCACGGTGATTGAAAAAGAGCCCGATGGGCGCGTACTGGCGAAATTTGACGCACCCGGCGGCGTATTGGCGGTCACGGAAAAGCTCGGGGAAATGCCGCTGCCGCCGTATATCCAGCGCGACCATGCGGCGACGGCCCAATCCACGCCGGACGACCAAAATTACCAGACCGTGTATGCGGATCCGGCGAAAAAAATTGCCGCGGCGGCGCCCACTGCGGGATTGCATTTTACACCGGCAGTGCTGGCGGCGCTGGCGGCCAGGGGATTTAAGAATTTTGATTTGGCCCTGCGGGTGGGGCTCGGCACATTTCGTCCAATTGCGGCGGAAAAACTGGAAGACCATGTCATCCACCGCGAATGGTACGAGATTCCTGCGACCACGCGCCAGGCCCTCGCCATGCCGGGCGGCCCGCGACTGGCGATCGGCACGACGACATTGCGCGCGTTGGAAGATTATTTTTTGAAAACCGGAATGTCTGCCCATAACGGACGGCTCGGCGAGCCGTCCCTACCCCCTGAACCATGGCTGGCGGAGGCCGATATTTTTATTTACCCGCCACGTCAGTTTGCTGGGGCTGATTTGCTGCTGACGAATTTTCATTTGCCGCGTTCGACGTTGCTCTGCCTGGTGAGTGCGTTTTTATCGCCGGGCTCGACGGACGGCATCGCGTGGCTCAAAGAAATTTACGCCGATGCGATGGCACAGGGTTACCGTTTTTATAGTTACGGGGATGCGATGCTGATTCTCTGACCAGCGGGCAGACTGGCTATTCTTCCGGCAAATTATTCGGCAAGTCATACGAAAACGCCGACCAGACCTGCCCGAGCAAATTTTCCCGGGTCACGTGGTAAACATCGGGTATGCTATTATTGATACCCTTGATAATCCAAAAATCACCGCCATTGGCGAGCAACTGGTGGACCACGTCGTCACCGGTGGGACGGTGATAAGCCACGTCCATCCCCACCCGCAAATCTTCCCAGGCGATGGGTTTGACGACGAAAATGGTATTGTTGCCGTATTTGGGCAGCATGGAGATGCCATGCGCCTGGAGGAGAATGCTGCCCGGGTATTCATTTTGCGTAATGCGGGCGGCGGCCATGGCCTGACCATAAGTCAACGACGTGGTCGAATAGCCTTTTTCGCCGGCCGTGATATGATGACAGGCAACTATCCCAAACGCCGTTAGCACCATCAAAGCGTAGTGAAAGACCCTACGACAAAGCTTGCGCGGGATTCGCATGACCGCCAAATTTAACCCTAATTGAGCCCTTGGCAACTCGAAGCAGGCTTGCCAAACAAATAAAAATGCTATCGGCTGATGGCCAGCATTGCCCAGCCAGTCTCCAAAAAACCCCTAACCATCATGCGCTGCACACGTTTATTTCCAGTACTGGCTGTGTTGGCCGCAGGGATTTTTACGACCGCGTTTAAAACCGTCAATTATTTGGACGGCAATGATGTGATGGCCAAGGTGAAGGAAACCCATGGCGCGGATGCAGAAATCGACATCGTCAAGCTTGTCACCGTCACTGGCAGCAATGATCCGGTGACGCGTATCCTGTTATCCGCCGTGCAAAAAAATGCCCAGGGGAATTTCCTCTATATGCTGCGAGTTTTGTCGCCGGAGGATGAAAAGGGCGTTTCGCTGTTGGTGCTGGAAAAAGACGGCGGAGACGTCGACCAATACCTTTATATACCTGCCCTGGGTCCGCCGAAGAAGATCACCCCCGAAGGCCGCTCGGGCAGCTTTATGGGTTCTGACTTTACCTACGAAGACATGCGCAAGGAAAAACCCGGCGAATGGACCTATTCCCGCCTCGAGGATGAAAAAGTTGAAAACACGGACTGCTACGTGATTCTCTCCGATCCGGCGAACAAAGAGCGCGAGAAAATCACCGGCTACACTGACCGGCTAATTTATGTCGATAAAGTCACCTACGACATCCGCCGCATCCAGTTTTATGACAGCAAGCACAAGCTGATAAAGGAATTTGACGCGTACGACTACGAAAAGACGAACAACGACACGCAGCGGCCCAAACGCGGGGAAATGAAAAACGAGACGAAGAAAACCAACACGGTCATGGCGCTGCTGAACAGCCGCCTGAATAAACCGCTGGACGATAAATTTTTCACGCTCGACACCCTGCAGCACTGGGGCGGGGATCAGGACAAGTTGTTTGAAGATCTTGTGCCTAAGCTACCGGCCAAAACGCCGTAAGGCGGAGTTCGCTGGTATTGCCTGACCCACCGGCAGCTGCCACACCCCACCCCATTTCACCGTGTCGCCCATTATCGGGAAGCTGCTCGGTTTCTGTTATCGCTGGGCTTGGGCCATCTGGGTTGCCGCTTTTATACTGGCCGGCTTGGGCGCGTGGGAAGCGTGCAAGATCAAACTAAACGTGTCGGCAGAGGGCCTGGTGCCCATGAACAGTCCGTTGCGCGCGATCTACGAAGATACGAAGAAAACTTTTGGATCGGACTACATTGTCGGCGTTTACGTCGAAGACCCGAATTTATTCACCTTGCCGAAGTTGAAGAGTCTGGCCGCACTCGCGCACAAACTGGGCGACCTGCCGTCGGTCGAGCGCACCGAAAGCCTCTTTACCATCAACAATATCGATGGCTCCAGCGGCTCACTGGTCACCGGACCAATTCTTGACCCGCTGCCCGATACGACAGAAGAGCTGGCCAAGGCCAAAGAGCGCGCGATGCACAATCCGCTCTTGAAGGGCACGCTGATTTCGACGGACGGCCAGGCGACGCTACTCACGCTCTATCTCAAGCCTGAAGATGCACAAAAGGAAAACTTCGACGCCGGCTTCGTCACCCAGTTGCAGCAGATCGTCAACGACAGCCAGGACGGCCTGGCCAAAGATGACGACGGCAACTCCATCAAAGGCAAAGACGGGAAATTCATTGCCGATCCCTCGACGAAATTTGCCACGATTTTCCCCATCGGCTCGCCGGTGATGCATGTCGCCATCTCGAAATATATTTTTCGGGACCAAATGCTGCTGCTCCCGCTGGCGTGCGTAATCCTGCTGGGTCTGCTCGGGCTGCTCATGCGCAGCGTGCATGGCGTGATCATCCTGATGATTAATGCGGTGCTGGCCAATTGCTGGACGTTGGGGCTGATGGCTCTGCTGGGCATTCCGCTGAACATGCTCAACTATGTGGTGCCTGCGCTGGTGGTAATGATTGGGTCGGGCTCCGACGTGCATTTGATGATCGGCTCCGGACAACAACGGGCGCGTGGGCTCAACGGCCTGCAAGCCATTTCCGAAACCGGTCGGCTCATCGGCCTTAGCCTGATGCTCAACACCGCCAGCACGGTCCTCGGCTTTGCTTCGACGCTACTGACCAACATCGGCGTGTTGCGCGAGTTCGGCGCCTCGGCGGCTATCGCGATTACCCTGCGGTTTGTGACCACCATTTTTGTGGTTCCTGCGTATTTGCGTGTAGCCGACCGCTGGCTGACGCCCAAGGTGGTTAACACCAACCTCAATGCCCATGGCTCGGCCCCCATCGGCAACGGCTTCTGGGACCGTTTTCTTTTGCTGCCCTACATTCACCTGATTGAGCGGCATCTGGTCAAACGGCCCAAAGCGGTGCTGTTTGCCTGTCTGGCACTCACCGGCATTTCGCTTATTTTTGCGCGCACTATTCGCGTCGACAATGACTTTGCCGCCTTTCTACGCAGTGATTCGCCCGTCATGCAGCAGATGAACACGGTGTCGAAGCGCCTGTCGGGCACGGACATCATCGACGTCACCTTCAAAGGCGGAGTGGGTGAATACCTGCGTCCGGACCGGCTGACCCAATTGCTCAACTTTGAACAATACGCCCGCCAGCAACCGGATGTGGACTCGGTGATTGGACTGCCGGACATCCTTGCGCTGTTTAACCGTGAATTTAACGATGGCGATCCGGCGGCATTTGTAATCCCGCCCAATCCGCTCGGCGTGAAACAGTGCCTGTCCATGTTCCAACAGTCGGACTTGCAGCCCTATGTTACCCGCGAAGGCAGCAAGGCGAACATCGTGCTGCGCTGCAACCTGCACGACACTACGCGCATGAACCAGTTGGTCGACCAACTGACCGCGACCCTGAAGAGCGGACGATTCGGCCCCCAACTATTTACCATTAGCGGACACGCCGTGCTGGCGGCGGCCTCGGTCGATGAAATTGCGAATGGCCAGGTGGCCTCGCTCGGGTCGATGGTACTAATTCTGGGCGGAATTGTGGCGGTGGTGTTCCTGTCCTGGCGCGCGGCGCTATCGGCCATCGCGGCCAACCTCACGCCCGTAGCGATGGTATTTGCCGTCATGGGCATCTGCCATGTTCCGCTCAACCTTGGCACGTGCATGATTGCGGCCATCAGCATTGGTCTCGCGGTGGATAACACGATCAATCTCATGGTGCGCTACCACGACGACTTGCGCCGCACGCGCGACAAAGTCGAAGCCCTGCACGAAACCATGGCGGCGGAATTTAAACCCATCGTGCTCTCGGGCCTGTCGATGGCGGGCGGATTTATGGCACTTTCGGTGTCAAGTTTTGTGCCCATGCAGCAATTTGGCCTGTTGAGTGCGTTGGTGATGATACTCGCCTGTTTTGGGGACCTGGTCGTCACTGCGGCGATGTTGGGCAATAGCCGCATCATCACGGTGTGGGGCGTGCTCGACTTAAAACTTCGCCGTTCCATCATCAAGCAATCACCTATTTTTGAAGGTTTCACGAACTGGCAGGCGCGCAAACTTATCGCCGCCTCGGATATTGAGGAATACCCGGCGGGACACCGTCTAATCACTGATGGCGACACTGGTGACACCATGTATGTCGTACTGGAAGGCGATCTCGATGTCACCAAGGGCGTGGGTGAAAGAATGATCCGCATCAGTCAAATTGGTCCCGGGCAGGTTATCGGCGAAGTCGCCATCATGGCCCAGGTCAAGCGCACAGCGGACGTCACTGCTACGACTCCGTTGAAAGTGCTCGCGCTCAATTTGAAATCCTTGAGTGACTTGCAGCGCTTCAGTCCGTATTTGGCGGCGAAGCTCTACCTCAATCTGGCCAAAATCCTCGGCGTGCGGCTGGCGGATACGTTGAAGAAAACGCATAATCCCTTTCCGGGTGGTGGCACCACCTCCACTGGATTTACCCAGGTGGCATGGCCCAGTGGAAAAAAGCCGCCAGCGTAATCGAAATTTTGCTCCACACTGTAGATTAGTGTGATTAATCGAGGGAGAACTTGCCAATTCCCAGAAATGACTTAGCTTGCAGCCGTTAGTCAATTCCGTTGCGCCCTCTTGATTCACTATGAACGAATTCAAAGTATCACTTTCGACATCCGATGGCCCCATGGACGTACATGGTTTCGTGCCTGCGACCACCAAAGCCCGCCGACTTCCCGCAGTTATAGTTCTCCAAGAAGCTTTTGGCGTAAACGCCCATATGAAGCGAGTTTGCCAGCGCGTGGCCGAAGCTGGATATGCGGCATTCGCGCCGGAACTATTTCACCGCACCGGTGCAGGACTGGAATTTGGCTACGACGAATTTCCAAAGATCAAACCCATCATGGGGGCGTTGACGAATAATCAGATTCTCGAGGACTTACAGGTCACCCACCGCCATATCATTCAGTTGCCCTATTATGACCCCTCGCGCATTGCCAGTTGGGGATTCTGTATGGGCGGCTGGGCATCGATGCTAGCTGCCTGTAATTTACCACTGGCCGCGGCGATTTCCTACTACGGCGGCGGCATGGTAAATCCCCGTCCAGGGATTGGGTTTACCCCGTTGCTCGATCAATTTAATGCGATTCGCTGTCCCCTGCTCCTCGTTTACGGTGGTCAGGATTCTAGCATCCCGCCCGATGACATTCAAGCGGTGCAAGCCAAACTGACCGCGCTGGGCAAGAATCACGAGGTTGAGATTTATCCCAACGCCGGCCATGGATTCTTTTGTGAAGACCGGGCGGCCTACCATCGCGCATCGGCGGAGGAGTCCTGGGTCCGTTCAACGACCTGGCTGGCGGCGAAACTTGCTTGAGGCCAGGCTCTTAAAATTTGCCGCCTCAGCCCTCTGCGGTTAATGCCCGGTAGGGTTTCACCTGATTGGAAAAATGCCTGAGATGCGGTAATGTAGGCGGATGATGAAACACTCCAAGCTTATCCTCCCTTTACTCATGACTGTTTTGCTCGCCGGTTGCGACAAGTCCTCCACGAGCGACACCACAGCGCAGCAGCTCGACCAGGCCAAGGCGGACACCAAGCAGGCGGTGCAGGACATGAAAGACTACACTTACGCGCAAAAAGACGCCTTCATCAAAAGCATGCAGGCTGAATTAGATGCGCTGAATGTGGAGCTGGCCAAACTTTCCGCGAAAATTGACAAGGCCAGCGATGCGACCAAAGCCGCCGCGCAACCGAAAATTGATGCCTTGAAGGCACAGGTAGCCAAATTGGGTGCCGATCTTGATGAGGTCAAAAGCTCCACGGAAACAACCTGGGACAAGGTTAAGGATGAGACCCAAAAAGGCTATGACGCCACGAAGCAAAGCTTTATCGACGCCGGCAATTGGATAGACAAGCAAGTCAACTCGTAGGCGGAATAATAAGGAACTGCCATGACACATTTCACCTCATCGCTGGTGAAAGTGAAAATGGGCGTTGCGATACTGTCCGCCGTCGGACTTGTCGGATGGTCGCCATTGCATGCGGCAGAAGACACCGACAGCACCATCGCCACGCTCGCCCCTGGCGATGCCTTGGAACTAAAACTCCAGACCAAAGAGTCGCTCCAGCTTTATCTGGATTTGGAAAAGCATGGAGAAACCGGCTGTGAATTACTTTACCGCATCGCCCGGGAATATGCTGAATTGATGCTCGATACGGATTCCAAGGTGGAAAAGCAGCGACTGGGTGAAATTGCGCTAGGCTATGCGAAACGGGCGGTCATCGCGGATCCCACAAACGGCAATGCGTATTTGGCGGTGTCCATCTGTTATGGCCGGTTGGCCAATTTTCAGGAAAATCGGCAAAAACTCGAATATGCGAAAGAGATCAAGAGCAACGCGGAAGAGGCGTTGCGCCTCAATCCGAAACTGGATTATGCCGATTATGTATTAGGGGCCTGGAACTACGAAATGGCGAATTTGAATATCGTGCTACGGGAGATGGCCGTGGTGGTCTATGGCAAACTGCCGGTGGCCACCAATGAAAAAGCCGTGGAATACCTGCTGCAAGCCATCGAGCTGGCCCCGCAAAGAGTGGCCCATCACATAGAACTGGGGCGGACATATTTCGCCATGGGGAAAAAAGATCTGGCCCGCAGTGAGCTGGAGAAGGGATTGGCGCTACCCAGCGTCGAGAAGGACGATGAGATCGTCAAGAAAGTTGGCAGCACGGTTTTGGAAAAGCTAAATAAAAAGTCGCCTCTCATAATTTTCCATAAGTAATTCCCCATGGATGGCTCACGAGTGGAGATCCTCCTCTACGGGTAATGCCCCATATCTTCCAAGGCACCAGGCGGGTATGCTTTAGGCTATGGATTCCGCCTCCCCGCTTATCGTCACCGCCCGCCCATCGCCAGTTGAAATCGTGACTGAAGTTCGGCGCGAAGAAGTCCTGCTCAAAGCCGGGGCGTTGCAGAACGCCATTTTTAATAGCGCGAATTTCTCCAGCATTGCCACGGACGAAAAAGGCGTCATCCAGATTTTCAACGTCGGCGCCGAGCGCATGTTGGGTTACGCAGCGGCCGACGTAATGAATAAGATCACGCCCGCGGACATCTCCGACCCGCAGGAAGTCATCGCGCGCGCCAAAGCTTTGAGTCTGGAATTAGGCACCACCATTGCCCCGGGTTTTGAAGCACTGGTGTTTAAGGCTTCGCGCGGCATTGAAGACATTTACGAACTGACCTACATCCGCAAAGATGGGAGCCGTTTCCCCGCCGTGGTGTCGGTGACGGCTCTGCGCGATGAGCAAAAGGGAATCATCGGCTACCTGCTGATTGGCACCGACAATAGCGCCCGCAAACGCGCCGAAGAAGCCCTGCTGAAAGCCGGTGCACTCCAGAGCGCTATTTTCAACAGCGCCAATTTCTCCAGCATTGCCACGGACGAAAAAGGCGTCATCCAGATTTTTAATGTCGGTGCCGAGCGCATGTTGGGTTACGCAGCGGCCGACGTAATGAATAAGATCACACCCGCCGACATCTCGGACCCGCAGGAAGTCATCGCGCGGGCCAAAGCCTTGAGCTTGGAATTAGGTACCACCATTGCCCCGGGTTTTGAAGCGCTGGTGTTTAAAGCTTCGCGCGGGATTGAGGACATTTACGAACTGACCTATATCCGCAAAGACGGCAGCCGCTTTCCCGCAGTAGTGTCGGTCACGGCCTTGCGTGATGCGCGAAAAGGAATCATCGGCTACCTGCTCATCGGCACCGATAACAGCGCTCGCAAACGGGCCGAAGAAGCGCTGCTCAAAGCCGGCGCGCTTCAAAGTGCCATTTTCAATAGCGCGAATTTCTCCAGTATCGCTACTGACGAAAAAGGCGTCATTCAGATTTTCAATGTCGGCGCCGAACGCATGCTGGGCTACGCGGCCGCTGACGTTATGAACAAAATTACGCCGGCTGACATTTCCGACCCGCAGGAAGTCATCGCCCGCGCAAAAGCATTGAGCCTTGAGCTGAACACCACAATTTCGCCGGGATTCGAAGCCCTGGTCTTCAAGGCCTCGCGCGGGATTGAGGACATTTACGAATTAACCTATATCCGCAAGGACGGCAGCCGTTTTCCCGCCGTGGTATCGGTCACGGCATTGCGCGACATTCACGACGACGGCGGCATCATCGGCTATTTGTTGATCGGCACGGACAATACTGCGCGCAAACAAGTTGAAGAAGAGCAGAAGAAACTCGACCAGCGTTTGCGCGACCAGCAATTCTACACCCGCTCGCTCATCGAATCCAACATCGACGCGCTGATGACGACCGATCCCCATGGCATCATCACCGACGTCAACAAGCAGATGGAGGCGCTGACCGAATGCACGCGTGACGAGTTGATTGGCGCGCCGTTTAAAAACTATTTCACCGAACCGGAGCGCGCGGAAGCCGCCATTAAGTTGGTGTTGAGCGAAAAGAAAGTCACCAACTACGAACTCACCGCCCGCGCCCGCGATGGCAAGAACACCGTGGTGTCTTATAACGCGACCACTTTTTATGACCGCGACCGGCGCCTGCAGGGCGTATTTGCCGCCGCGCGCGATATGACGGAGCGCAAACGTTTTGAACTCGCGCTGCAGGAATCCAACGTCGAGTTGGAGAGTGCGAAATCCACGGCGGAAAAGGCCAACCTCGCCAAATCAGGCTTTCTCTCGAGCATGAGTCACGAATTGCGCAGCCCGCTGAATGCCATTCTAGGCTTTGCGCAATTGATGGAAACCTCGACGCCGGCACCAACAGCCACCCAGTCGGCGCGCATCGCCCAAATTCTACAAGCCGGCTGGCATCTACTCAAGCTCATCAACGAAATCCTGGACCTGGCTGTAATTGAGTCCGGTAAGGTGTCCCTCTCGCTCGAGCCAGTGGCCCTCGCCAGTGTCATGTCTGAATGCCAGGCCATGATGGAGCCGCAGGCGGAACAGCGCGGCATTCACATGACCTTCCCCGGGTTCAGCGAACCCTCCTTTGTCTGGGCCGACCGCACGCGCTTAAAGCAAATTGTCATTAATCTGTTGTCCAACGCCATCAAGTACAACAAGGAGCAAGGCACGGTGATCGTCGATTGCTCCGCCGTTGCTCCTGATCGCATGCGCATCAGCGTCAAGGATTCCGGCGCAGGGTTGGTCCCGGAAAAAGTTGCGCAACTTTTCCAGCCGTTTAACCGGCTCGGCCAGGAAGTCGGCGGCGTCGCCGGCACGGGCATCGGTCTTGTGGTGACCAAGCAATTGGCCGAACTCATGGACGGTGTCCTCGGCGTGGAGAGTATTGTCGGGACTGGCAGCGTATTTTGGATAGAACTGCTCTCCACGGAAGCACCCACCCTCGCCTTGGACGGGCTTGACCCGGTAATTAGCGCGCCACCCCGCCACCGTACCGATAAGCGCCAGCACACTTTGCTGTACATCGAGGATAATCCTGCGAACATGATGCTCGTCGAGCAACTGATTGAGCAGCGCCCAGACATCAGGCTGGTGACAGCGGTGAATGGTCCCCTCGGCATAGAGCTCGCGCGCGCCAAGCTGCCAGATGTTATTTTGATGGACATTAATCTGCCTGGCATGAGCGGGATCGATGCCTTGAAAATACTCCATGCCGATCCGATGACCGCCCATATCCCCATCGTGGCCTTGAGCGCAAACGCGATGTTGCGCGACATCGAGCTGGGTTTGGCCGCAGGATTTTTCCGCTACCTGACCAAGCCCATCAAGGTAAAAGAATTTTTCGAAACACTGCATGAGGCGCTCGAATTTGCGGAAAAAACCGCCGACCTCAGCCCTTAATTCGGGATTCCGGCGATGATCAGTCCATCCGATATTCTGCAGGCCAGCATTTTGATCGTGGATGATCAGGCCGCCAATGTCGCACTGCTGGACCAGATGTTGCGCGAAGCGGGCTACGTCAACCTCACCTCCACGCGCGACCCGCACTGGGTAGCTGAGCTGCATCGCAAAAATCATTTCGATTTAATCCTGCTCGACCTGCAAATGCCCGATATGGATGGGTTTCAGGTCATGGAGCGACTGAAAGAACTCGAGATAGACAGTTATCTGCCCGTCCTCGTGCTGACGGCCCAGCCAGGTCACAAACTCCGCGCTTTAAAATCCGGCGCGAAAGATTTTGTCAGCAAGCCGTTCGACCTCGCCGAGGTGTTGCTGCGGGTGCGGAATATGCTCGAAGTCCGCCTGCTGCATCAGCAAACCAAAAAACTCTATGACCAAGTCGTCGAGGAGAAAAAGCGGTCATTCGAATTGACGGCCCAACCGGGTGAGATGGTCGGAGTTAAAAAAGCGGTGCGCCTATCCACGCCGTGGTTGCAAAGCCTGAAACTCCGGCTGCCCTGGCTGCAGCTTAACATGCTCACGTCCTTTCTCGCTGCCGCGGTGGTGGGACTTTTTCAAGGCACGATTGACCGATTGCTGGTGCTGACGATTTTTATGCCGGTGCTCTACGACCAGTCGGGCAATGCCGGCAGCCAGGCATTGGCCATCACCTTGCGCGGAATGATGCTCGGCGATTTAAAGCCGGGCAAGGAGCGCGCGCAGATTTTCAAGGAAGCCCTGCTCGGGTTGCTGAATGGCGCGTTGGTTGGCCTTGTGGCCGGGTTGGGCATGTATGCCATCGCCACCATCAAACACCTGCCCAGCGCGCCGATGCTCGGCGTGGTTGTATTTCTTGCCATGATTGGCAGTTGCGTCATCAGCGGGATCAGCGGTGCGATCGTGCCGCTCATCCTCAAGCGGCTCGGCGCCGACCCCGTCACCGCCTCCAGTATTTTTCTCACCACGGCAACCAACGTCGCCAGCATGGGCCTGTTTTTAGGTCTGGCCCGGTTGCTGGTGAAGTGAGGGACCGATAACTATTATGGGCTATCGCTGGAAATTGCCTCTTCCACGGCCTTGTAGATCGTTTCCAAGCTTTCGCCGGTGCATTTCTGGATCCGACCAAACAACTCGTCATTTTTGCCCACAACGTATTGCAGATCGTCGTCTGTCAGATTGGCCCATTTTTGTTTGAGTTTGCCCTTGGCGATGTTCCAATCGCCTTTAATTTCGAGAGAGTTCATAATTTTTTTGATTTTATTTTTGTTGAAAGTCGCCGCCCTTGTAAGTGAAAGGCGTTACGCGGACTTGACGGTGAAGCTGGCGCGGTCGTCTGCATCGAGCCAGTCAAACGTGGTGGCCGTTTCGGGGTTGAGACCGAGCTTCGTGCATTGTTCGGTAAAGTAGGCGCGTTTTTCCGGATTTTTCATCATGCTGGCGGCCTCCACCTCATCCGACCAGGTTTTGATTTCCGCCGAGGTCCTGGCGGTGCCATTAGCCAACAGCCATATCCCGACATCCTCGTAATTTTCCGAGTTTTGCACTGCAGACTTAAATTGCTCGCCGGTGATGCCCTTGAAGGTGAAAAGCACGTTGTCGAGCGGGCAGTCGTAATGGTACTCGCCCAGTGTGTCAGCAACGTCCGCACGGCATTTATCAATGGTGCGGCGGGCGATGACGAATCCGGCGAGGCGGTCGCGCGGGCTGTGGGGAGCTTGTTTAGTGAGGTCGAGGGCGATGATGGTTGTATTCATAATTTTGATGTGTGCGGTCAGGTTTATCGAATCGGTGAAAAAGTTTTTATTTGGGCGCCTGGTTGTGGGCCTCGACAAACCAGAGCCATTTATCCATACCACGCGAGACTTCGGTGAACAGGTCCGCCGTATCGGCGTCTTCCAGATCGGTTGCCTCACTGATGGCTTCGCGGGCTTGCTTTGCGAAGCAGCCCAGTGCGTTGGACACCGCTTTAACATGCTCGAGCCCGTCCGCAATGTTCAAGGGGTATTCCGGGAGCTGCGAGCGCGCAGCGGCCACCCGCGCGGTGCCCTCCGCGATGCCACCCAATTGGACGATGCGCTCGGCAATCATGTCCACATAGGACTCCACCGCTTCATCCACCTGGTCAAAAAGCTCATGCAGGCCGATAAAGCTCGGGCCTTTCACATTCCAGTGCGCCTGCTTCATCTGCGTCTGCAAGTCCACCGCCGAAGCCAGCCGCTGGTTCATCAAAACATTCAGCTTGGCCCGGCGCTTTTCCGGCAGGTCGTTTTCCGTCTCATACATTCTCGAGGCTTCTGCGGCATCGGAGTAGGTTGATTTGGCCATAAATTATTTTTTAGATGGATCGGGCAGGTCGTTGTCAAAAGTACAATTATGTTCGGCGACCAATTGCGCCTCGGCTTCCTGCCAGTGCTGAATATCGCAACCGGACTGCGAGCCCCGGCTTAAAAAAATGTAGTAAGCGCGGGTGGCCACGTCATGCTGGGTCGGGCTAAGATCAATCCCGTCATGCTTTGATTCCTCGACCACCCCTGTCATTGGCCCGTTTATGGGGTGCAGGTTTTTGTCGTGGTGGTACTGATGTTTGTGTTTCATAAGTTAAGGATTAACGGACTGGCGTTAGATCGGCGGCGCGGGTTTCGCTTATTTCTGGTGCGGATAACCGTGGGTGCGGGTGAGGTTGCGCTCCTTGAGTATTTCCGCCTCGGCGTCCAGCCAGTGCTCGACATGGCGCCCATGCGGGAAACCTTCGTTCACGTAGCTGAGGTAGGCCTTGGCCGCCACGGCATCCGCATAGGGCGGAAAGTCCGTTTTGTTGTGATTTAATTCCCCGGCGGCCGCCACATGGGCTGCGCCAGCCGGTTTTTGGTTTTGATCCTGATAAAAGTTTTTGTTCATGCCGGAGCATAGTCTATTCGGTGATGCTTCGGCTATGGGTTGTTCACCCCTTTCGATCTCCTGGCCAGCAACGTCTCAGCGAAACTCATTATCCCAGTAACGTTCGCCACCAGTCCGTCACCATGCCCGACTTGCACTATAATTCGAAAGATAGTACTCCGATGTTTGTTCGAGGATTAATCCGAATTTGCGGTCACACCAATACGCAGGAACACACTTCCGGCGGTTGGAATGGGATAGCTGGCAGTTATCTGCGTGCCATTTGTTTGGATAACAACCCCTTGGGTTGTCCAATTAATTAGATCGGTGCTGGCTTGAACTGAGTAGGCAAGATCAGTTTGCGTGGCATTGAAGGTAAGCACCAAATTGCCATTTGACACCACTGGCTGCGGCAACGGGGGATTGCCATCAAAGCTGGGTGGGCTGAAGGGGCTGAGATTGAAAGCGTATTTGATTAAATTGGCCACCCCATCGTTCGCCGGCGTAGCCAGCGCGGCGGAAACGGCGGAGTTACTTAACTGCGACGGCGTAAACCACAGATTTTGCCAGGCGCCCAAGGTAGCCGGCGGGTTATTGGGCGGTGCCGAGAGTGGTGCTATGGTCAGTGTGGCAGGATTTGACGTGTTACTGCCAACCGCGTTGGTGACGACGTATTCATATTGGTCGCCAGTCATACTGGCGGTTGTGTTGAGCACGGTGAGCGATGCAGTGGATGTGCCCGTGTAGAGTGAGCCATCACTCAACGTGAACCAGGATGAACCGCCCGCAGGCAACCGTTTCCATTGGAATGCATTTGATCCATGCACGCCAGTAACCGTGGCCGAAAGAACCGCGTTTTGGCCAGCGGTGACAACCCGGTTTTGTGGTTGGATGGTTATGGCTGGAGCCGATGTAATGGTTACAATAAAATTGCTAGTGCCACCGGCGCTTGCCGCAAATAGACTTACCACCCCTGCCGGGGTAACTTTGGAAACGGTGCCATTGCCAGAATTTGCTACATAGAGGTTTCCGTTTGCATCAAATGCCAGGCCCTCCGGGTGGCTAAATGCACTGGCGAAAGTGCTGACGACCCCGGCCGGGGTGACTTTGGATACCGTACCGTTCAAGGTATTGGCTACATAAAGATTGCCATTCGCGTCCATCGCCAATCCTTCCGGCTCCTGGAATCCATTGGCAAAAGTACTATTTACTCCACCCGCAGTGACCTTGGATATCGTGTTATTACTGGCATTCGCGATATAAAGATTTTTGCTTGCATCAATAGCCAGACCCGTGGGGCTGTTAAGACCACTCGCGTACGTGCTCACCACCCCAGAGGAAGTGACCTTGGACACCGTACCGTTACCCGAATTTGCCACATATAGATTTTTGCTCGTATCGATAACCAAGCCCGCCGGCTGGTGAAATCCAACCGCCACAGTTAGGGAGCCTCCGGCTGGGCTGAATCTGGACAATATGCCCGAGCCGAAATTGGCCACAAATAGATTCCCGCTGCCATCAATCACCATGCCTTCCGGACTGTTAAATCCGAAGGTTAAAGTACTTGCCTGCCCGGCGGCAGTGACCTGTGATATGGTGCCGTTGGTAGAATTGGCCACGTACATTAAGACTGGAATCACCGGAACGATGGAAAGATTTGCGGCGTTGGAAGTGGTGGATCCCATGGAGTTCGTAACCACACAATGGAACTGGTCGCCGGACATCGCTAGGGTTGTGTTAGTTATCGCAAGAAACGCCGTGGCACTGCCGCTGTAGTTACCATTGTCCGTAAGTGGGACCCACGTTGAACTGCCAGCGGCCATCCGCTGCCATTGAAAAGTATTTGAACCGGGCGCGCCAGTGACTGCGACGGAAAATGTGGCGTTTGTATTAATGAGCCCAGACTGATCTTGCGGTTGAGTGATGATGGCCGGCGCGGCGGGCGGTAAGACAATCGTAAGGAAAGTCGCCACGATATTCCCACTGGCGAATGTGCTCACTGATCCAGCGGGGGTGACTACGGATACGGTGTTGCCTCCAGAATTCGCCACATACAAATCGCCGCTGCCGTCAAAGATCAAGCCATCGGGCCCATGAAACCCAGAGGCGAATGTGCTCACCACTCCAACAGGCGAAACTACAGATACGGTATTGCCTGCAGAATTCGCCACATACAAATCACCGCTGCCGTCAAAGACCAACCCGTGGGGTGAACTAAAACCAGTGGCAAAGGTAGTCACCACTCCGGCAGACGTGATTTTGGATATCGTACCGTTACCACTGTTCGCCACGTAGCAATTTCCATTGCCGTCAAGGGTGAGACCCCAAGCTTGGTTAAATCCACTCGCAAATGCGCTACCCACTCCGGAGGGTGTAACCACCGAGACGGTGCCATTACCTCCATTCGCCACAAATAAATTGCCGCTCACATCGAAAGCCATTCCGCCAGGGGAATTAAGCCCCGCCGCATAGGTGCTCACTACCCCGCTGGGCGTAACTTGGGAGATCGTGCCGTTGCCCCCGTTGGCCACGTAGATATTTCCGTTCCGGTCCGCCACCAACTCCTGGGGATAATTAAATCCCGTAGCCAGCGTGGTGGCCGTCCCGTCGGGCGTGTAGAGGGCCAGTACCCCATTACTGAAAATTGTGCTGTAGCCATAAAGCAGAAACGGTTGAACCGTCAGGGTTGCGGGGCTGGAGGTGGCGGAACCAGCGACGTTCTTGGCGATGCATGCATATTCGTAACCCGACATCGCCATAGTAGTGTTATTCACTGTCAACACAGGCGAAGTTACCCCGCTGTAATTAACATTATTGGCCAGCACTGTCCAAGTTACCCCTTCATCTATAGAAACCTGCCATTGGTAAGCGAGGTTGACACCGCTGGCGCTAACACTAAACGTCGCGGGATAGCTGGCAAGCACTGATTGATTTTGCGGTGGGATATCAATGGTCGCCGCCACCACAGTAAGAGAAGCAGAATTCGTAGTGCTCGAACCAATGGCGTTCGTGACGATGCATTGGAATTGGTCGCCGGACATTGCCAGGGTGGTATTTGCGACGGTAAGTGTCGGGGTTGTGCAGCCATTGTAGCTGCCCCCATCCGTCAGGTTTTCCCAGGTCGAGCTGCCAATCGGCAGATGCTGCCATTGAAAAGTGTTTGAGCCTGGCACCCCATTGACGGCAACGGAAAAAGTCGCGCTGGAAACGCTCGCCGCAATAATCTGGCCTTGCGGTTGGGTGATAATAGTCGGTATTGCCGAAGGCAAAGTCCACAATGAGGTGATGGCGAGGTAAGTCGGCGCATAGGGGCCATAGGTCAGCTCGCTCATTGCTCCGCCCGGCGCATCAACCCATACTTGGCCGAAAAAATAATTCGTCACATACAGGTTGCCGTGCACGTCAAAGGTCAAACCCACCGGTTCGTCAAAACTATTGGCGCCGTCGGCAAACGTGCTGACCACTCCAGCCGGGGAGATTACGGAAATAGTGGTGCTCTCGTCATCCGATGATTGCAAATTTCCTCCGTCAGCGACGTATAAATCGCCACTGCCATCAAACATCAATGCCTGGGGACCCTGAAGACCGCTGGCAAAGGTACCAACCACTCCAGCAGGCGAAATAATCGATATAGTGCCGTTGCCGGTATTCGCGACATAGAGGTTGCCATTCGCATCAAAAGCCAAACCCGCCGGATTGTTGAAGCCACTGGCAAAAGTGCTAACCACGCCAGCAGGTGTGACCGTGGAAATCGTGCCGTTGCCAGAATTCGCCACATAGAGATTGCCGTTCACGTCAAAGGCCAGCCCAAGGGGATTATCGAATCCCCCGGCAAACGTACTCACTAATCCAGTTGGTGTCACCAGAGACACAAGGCCAGAATTCGCCACATACAGATTCCCATTCGCGTCAAAGGCCAAGCCTTCTGCGTTGTAGAGCCCCGAGGCAATCGTACTGACCGTCCCATCCGGCGCGACTGCCACCACCATATTATTTATCGCATCCGCCATGTAGATGCGGAACGGCTGCACAGTCAGCGTAACCGGGCTAGTCGTCATGGAACTCAGACTATTGGTGAGAATACATTTGTATTCGTAAGCTGACATCGCCGAAGTCGTGTTGTTTATCGTCAAGGTGGAACCCGCGACCCCACTATAAGTTGAATCGTTGGCCAAGACATTCCAAGTTACACCTTGATCCATGGAGATCTCCCATTGGTAACCTATGCTGGCGCCATTGGCAGTGACCTTGAACTGGGTGGTGTATCCAATCACCACGGCTTTGCTTTGCGGTTGGATAACGCCCACAACAAATACATAGAGAGTCGCAGGCTGGGTGGTAGTGGACCCCAGGGCATTGGTAACAATGCACCGGAACTGGTCACCGGACATCACATAAGCGGTGTTGGCTACTTCCAATGTCGGGGTCGCCGTGCCACTGTAATTACCACTGTCCGCCAGATTGATCCAAGTTGAATTGCCCGCCGGCAGCCGTTGCCACTGGAAGGTATTGGAGCCAGACGCACCGCTGGCTCCCACTGAAAAAGCAGTACTGCTGTTGGGCAATATGGTTTGATTTTGCGGCTGGTCGGTTATGGTCGGCGGGATGGGTTCCGAAACAATTGCGAGATACCCCAAGGTACCCAGACCGGAGCTGACAAACGGGCTGACGATCCCGGTGGGGCTGACCGTTGAAATGGTTTCGCCGTTAAAGTTGGCAACGTAGAGTATCCCGCTGGCATCAAAGGCCAAACCAGCCGGGCCAGATAATCCGCTCGCAAAAACGCTGGCCACTCCAGCCGGCGTGACCAAAACGACGGTGTTATTCCCGCTGTCGGCGACATATAAATTCCCGCTGCCGTCAAAGATCAAGCCTTGCGGATTGTTGAAACCGCTGGCATACGTGCTCACCATCCCTTCGGGAGTGACAACAGACACGTTGCCTTCGGAATAGTTGGATACGTAGAGATTTCCCTTCCCGTCAATAGCCAGATACTGCGGGTAGCCAAACCCACTTGCAAATGTGCTCATCGCTCCGGCGGGTGTAATTTTCACCACGGATCCGTCGGCGGGCACAGCCACATAAAGGTTGCTGTTCGCGTCCATGACTAAACCAGCCGGACCATTTAGCCCGCTGGCAAACGTGCTCACCACTCCAGTCGGAGTGATAAGCAAGACCGTGCCATTACCGTTGTTGGCAACGTACAGGTTCCCATTGGCGTCCGAAACCACTCCCCATAGATTACTGAACCCACTGGCCAGTGTACTCACCATCCCCGATTGGGAAATCAATGATACTACGTTACCCGCCGAGGTTGTCGCATACATTCGAAATGACTGTACGGTCATCGTGGCAGAACTGGACAAACTGGACCCAAAAGTACTCGTCAGGCTACATTCATATTCGTAGCCCGACATCGCCAACGTGGCCTTGTTCACCACAAGAGTCCGGGTGGCCACGCCGTTGTAGGTCGTGTTATCAGACAAAGTGGTCCAAGTCGCACCATTGTCCGCAGATACTTCCCATTGGTAGCTCAAATCGGTTCCGCTGGCACCCACATTGAAAGTGGCGGGATAACCGGCCACTACGGGTCGGCTTAGTGGCTGGGAGTTAATCACGACTGCCAAGGCCGTGAGCGTCGCGGGATTGCTGACCGTGGAACCGGAGGGATTGGTGACGACACATCGAAACTTATCACCCGACATGGCCAAAGTTACGTTGCTGACCGTCAAGATTGAAGATGCGGTTCCGCGATAATTGTCTGCGTCAGTCAGATTTGCCCAAATTGATGCCCCCGCGGGCAATCGCTGCCAAAGATAGTTGTTTGATACTGTGGTATTCGCGACGTAGACGGGAAAAGACACATCTTGACCGCCGGCCACGAACTGACTCTGCGGTCCAGTCGCAAATATTGGCGCAACTGCTCCCAAGTTGATGGCCAAATCGCTCAAGGAACCCGGAATAGTGGCAAAGGTGCTCACCACACCAGTGGGCGTAACCATGGACACAGTGCTGTTTGCGGTGTTTGCCACGTATAAATTGCCGTTGCCATCGAAGGCCAGCGCTCCCGGGCTGTTGAATCCACTCGCAAATGTGCTGGCAGTTCCCGCCGGAGTAACCATGGAAACGGTGCCATTATTGCTGTTCGAGACGTACAGATTGCCGTTGTGGTCAAAAGCGAGGCCTTTCGGGAAATCGAATCCTGCTGCAAATGTACTCACTACTCCGGCAGGCGATATTTCATAAATGTTGCCAGTGCCAAAAACACCTGGACTGGAGACAAATAAATTCCCGTTCTGATCAAAAACCAAATCCTGGGGCTGGCTAAAACCGGTGGCATATGTGTTTACGACGCCCGCGGGTGTAATTTCATCAATCGAACCGGCGATGAAGTCCGTGGTATAGAGATTTCCCTTCCCATCAAAAGTCATCCCGTGTGAATTATTCATACCGCTTACAAAAGTACTTTGGACTGCGGTTGGCGTGATCATGAAAACCGATCCGCCTGAGCCCACATACAAATTGCCACCGCCGTCAAGGGCGGCACCCCCCGGATTAAAAAACCCACCGGCAAACGTAGTTACGGTGCCATTGGAAGCGATGGAGAATACCGTGCCCGTGTTTCCACTGGTCGCGTACATCACAAAGTCAGCCCTGGCCGATATTGAAATCAACAGGCCGATCAAGGCCAATAGAATTCGGCCAAATACGAAACAGGCCCCTGTCCGCCTAGGGCAGTGGTTCGGCTGATAAGATGGGCGAAACCACGCGAACATCGTGCGGAAATTAGCGGAAAAGTATCCAAGAAAACTATATCATTCTCCGTTTGTTTCGGTCAAGGAGGAACCTGTTTTTTAAAAACATGAATAACAGTTCTTCGAAACGGGGTTAGCCAGGATCGAATATTCATTGATTGACCACTCGGAAGACTAGTCCAGGCAGCAAAATTGGATGGACTCGCATTAATACGCCCGGCACCCTCAACCCCACGCATTACCCCCTTTCTGCGAAAATACGTCCGTGATTAGTTTGGTCGCATGGTCGACCATGACAGTCATGGACAGTAACCCGAAGGCGAAATCTCGGCTTATAAAAAACATGAAAACAAAAATTAATTTTGCTATAACGATTGCACTGGCATTCACGCTGCCTCTCGCCACCGTGTTCATTGCCAAAGCGGCGGTGGCCGCAAGCAATGGGGCGCTACCCCGGCCGGAAGGCCCGTGCGATATCTATGCCGCCGGTGGCTCTCCCTGTGTCGCTGCACACAGTACCACGCGCGCCCTGTATGCCACTTACAACGGTTCGCTCTATCAGGTCATGCGCCAATCAGATGGCAAGACTTTGGATATCGGCGTCGTTAAATCCTCCGTAACGGACGCGGGTGGCTACGCTGATGCCGCTGCGCAGGACGCCTTCTGCGCCAGCACCTACTGCTGGATCACCAAGCTTTACGACCAATCGGGTAAGGGTAACAACCTCGTCCAGGCGCCTCACGGTGGATTCAGCGGTCCAGCCATGGGCGGGTTTAACAATCTTCCCGTCGCCGACTGGGCGCCGGTTACGGTCATGGGGCACAAGGTCTATGGCGTCTTCATCGCGCCGGGAATGGGCATGCGCTGGAATGACGCGAAGGGCACGGCAGTCGACGACCAGGCTGAAGGCCAGTACTGGGTCGTAAACGGCCAACACTTCAACGATGGCTGCTGCTACGATTACGGTAATGCTGAGACCGACAGTCGCGATGATGGCGACGGCACCATGGAAACCACTTACTTCGGCGACTCCACCGGCTGGTATCACGGCCCCGGCCAGGGTCCGTGGGTCATGACCGACCAGGAAAACAACCTCGTTGGCTGTGTCACGGATTCACCCAACAACAAACTTTGCCCCACCCTGCCCGTCATGTCCTCGCGATTTGTGACCGCCATGGCCAAGGGCGAGTCGCACCACTGGACTTCCCTGGGCGGAGACGCGCAGAAGGGCGACCTGCAGGTCATGTTCGACGGCACGCGTGTTCAAAACAACCGCAGCAGCTATGATCCCATGCGCAAGCAGGGAGGCATCCTCCTCGGCAACGGCGGCGACAATAGCAACGGCTCGCAAGGTACCTTCTATGAAGGCGCCATGACGGCCGCAGGCACTTTCCCGACGGATGCCACCGACCAAAAAGTGCAGGCCAATGTCGTGACCGCCAAGTACGATTCGCCACGGCTGAGCCTGGCGCCGGCAGCGGCCATCGCCACGCCGCCCGGGCTCCAGACCTTCGCAGCGGGCTCCTCGCAGGACACCACCGTGACATATACCAATACCTCAGGGGCGCCTGCGACCGGCGTTACGTTAAGCATTACCACACCCAAGGGTTGGACCGCTGTAGTCTCCGGTGGAACCGAGACGTCAAAGAAGTTCGCTGATCCCGTCGGGCCGGGCGCAACGGTCAGCGCGACTTTCAAAGTTACTTCGTCGCCCGTCGCCTTTAACGGCGACCTGATCGCCAATATTTCGTGGACATCGAATGGCCGAACCCAATCTGAGAAAGTGACCGAGAAGGTGCGGAATGTCAGTCCAATTAAGATTAATGAGTTCGCCATCAGCTCGGCCACTCCAGCCAATCCGACCAACTCGTTCATCGAGCTCTACAACGCCGGGGCCAATGATGTGGACCTGTCCAATTGGACCCTGACCGAGCACCCGACCCAGCAGTCCATCTTTTCTTCCGTAAAGATTCCAGCGGGAACCAAGCTCGCCGCTCACAGCTTCTACGTGCTGGGCCTTTCTAACTCCGGGTTGGCGGTCTCCGCAAAGAAGGGCGATACGACTGTCTATGTCAGGAGCATCACTGGCATGAACGTTGGCGATACGATTGAAATCGACACGGGCTCCGGCGTGGAAACCCGCAAGATCGCCAGCATCGGGACGGCGACCGGCATTGGCACGACACTTTGGCAACCTTTGCCCGATGGCCCGGTGATAACGATTCCCGCTGGGTCGACCAGCGTGCCGGTTTCCAGTACGGCTGGCTTTGAGGTCGGCCAGAAAATTGGCATCGGTTATGGAACTTCCGCGCCCGCTGTCGCCAGAACAGTTGAACAATTCGAGGTGGCTACAGTTACCGAAGTCGGCAAGCCGGGCACACAAACCAGACTGTCGGCCGATGCAAAAGTCGGCGACACCAGTATTCAGGTGATGAGCACCACGAATTTTTCAGCAGGCGACAAAATCCGCCTGGACATCGACAGCGTCGGACACGGGATCGAGACGGTCACGGTCACGAGCGTCAGCATGCAGGCAGATAACGGCGGCGGTGGTCGAGGTGGCCGCGGTGGCGCAACTCCCGGTACAATCCAGCTGTCCACGCCGCTGAAATTTAACCATGCGTCCAACATGCCCTTGAGTGTGAAGGGAACGGGAATCAGCTTTCAGCCGGCGACGACCGTTGTTCACTCGAGCAACGAACCAGTTCAGTCGCTTGGTACCGGCATCACGCTCGACAGCCCATTGGCCAGCGATCACTCAATCAATTCAGTTGTGCGCGATGCCACTGTTACGACCGAAGGCTATCAAGGAACTTCGGCGCCCAACCAGTGGTTTGGTGGTCCGGCCCTCGCCAGCGTCGGTAGTATGGTGCTGCGTGACAATACCGGCCTGGTCGTCGACAGCCTCAATTATGGTGGCCTTGTCGACCCCTGGGCTGCCAAAGGATACCAAGCCGTTTCTGGTCAAAGGCGCGGCGGCTGCTTTGTCGCTTCGCCTGCCGCAGGCCGAGGTGGTCGTCGTGGTGGCGGCCAAGCACCGGCTGCTGGCGTACCCAATCGGAGTGCAGGCCGGACCGCAGATGGCACCGACACCGACAGCAATTGCGGTGATTTCCAATTGCAGACACCCACGCCCGGCGCGCCAAACCAGCAATCGTAGGACTCGCGCTTGCGCGACGCCTTGGCAGTTTTTCGACTTTGCATCCAACTGATAAAAAGGTTCGTTTTCGCCAACCCTGGCCTTGGTGGCGGTGGATCTTGACGGGGTTAAGCGCCCTGGCATTTACGTTGAGTTCCTACCTGGCCTGGCACTATGTGGTGGGTGGGTCAGTGATCGGCTGCAACGGAGGAAGTTCGTGCGATCAAGTTCTCGGCAGCCGATGGTCGACAATTGGCGGCGTGTTGCCGGTGAGCGCTCTGGCTGCGGGCGCGTATCTTGCGATACTGCTCTCCAGCTTTAGCATTGGCCCGGAGACGGAGGCACCAGTCCGGCGGATGGCCTGGCAATCGATGTTAATTCTCACCGGGGCTGCCGCAGGCAGTGCAGTGTGGTTCATCATCGTGCAGAGATGGGTCATCGGGGCCTTTTGCCCTTATTGCATGGTCACTCACCTTTCCGGGCTGGTGCTGGCGGCGTTGGTGATCTGGCGCGCGCCCAGGGACTGCGAAAACTCTATTTCCCCAATAGCCACGCGGCGCAATATTAGTCCCTTGTCGGCATTCGGCCTTAGTATGTTTGGTCTGACTCTGGCCGGTGTTCTAGCGACCAGCCAAATCATGTTAAAACCCGCAGCCGCCTTCCGCAGTGGCGATTCGTCCGGCAGCAATTTAACCACCATTGATCCGCATATTGCGCCGCTAATTGGTTCACCGGACTCTCCATATATTGTCACCCTGCTCTTTGATTATGAATGCCCCCATTGCCAGAAAGTGCATTCCATGCTCGATGAGGTGATTCGCCGCCACGACGGCAAGCTGGCGTTTGTGCTGGCTCCAACGCCATTGAATACCCACTGCAATCCTTACATCCCCTACGATGTCGATGCATTCAAAGATTCCTGTGAGTTGACCAAAATTGCCCTCGCGGTGTACGTGGCCAAGCGCGAGGCGTTTTCGGAATTCGACCGCTGGATGTTCTCGCCCGAGCCAGGTCAAATCTGGCATCCGCGCAGGCCCGAAGCCGCCAAGGCCAAAGCCATTGAATTGGTCGGCCAGGCGAAGTTTGATGCCGCGCAGTCCAACCCATGGATTGCCCAGTATCTACAAACCTCTGTTCAAATCTTCGGCGAAACTGGTGGCAATGCCGTTCCCAAACTCATTATCGGTTCCCATTGGGTCAATCCCGAGCCCAATGACGCGAATGACCTGGTTTCGATTCTGCAAACCAGCCTGGCCATTCCCAAGCCTTGAACGTGCGTTGTCACAATCCCGAGTCTCCGATATGGGGACTTTCGAGGGAATAACCGGGAGGCCTCGTGAATTGCATCGGGTGCAAGATGTTCAATTAGATGCAGGTAGCCTTAGTTTCGTTTGGATAATATTCAAAATTAGGAAAAATTTCCTGGCAATGTAAACTCGGTGAAAACCCATAGATAATGCTTGCGTAAGTTCCGTTATTAAATTTCTGTTAAAAAGCTACGGAACTTGCTCATTTTTGGGAATTTATAAAATAAATTTTTAATCCGTAACCTGCTTTTAATCAAGCTACTGTGAAGGTAATGAACCCCCAATTCCTTTGAGTAATACCCCTATGAACACCTCCCCCGTTAAATTGTGGTGTGTTGTATCGATCGTCGTCATCGCTGGTATCCAGCAGACATTTGGCCAGCCCACTCCTCCTCCGGTCATTCCAATCAAGCCCGCGGATGCCCCGGCGAGAATTTACCGCAATGGAGAATCTTTAGCGCCCGAGAGGCCGACTAACGCACCGCAGGGTCCTGCTCGAATTTACCCAGTTGCCAAAATTTCCTTTCGCTATGGTGGTAATACATCTGGATTGCCGACGCTCAGCGCCATTTCCGCAAATCTCCGCCTCACCTTTGGCGTCCAGGACGGCGTTTTTGTTCCGGCGGACGGCAAAGCCACCGAAGTTTCCTTCACTCCCGACAAACTGCCAGCCGACGCAAAATTTAACAACCAGGCCTATGCCGCCCTGTTGCAGCAAACAGTGGATTATTTTACCGCGCGGGATTTGATGGCCGTCTTTGTCCTGAGCAATCCGGATCAAATCAACCCGCAGACGGGTGAACCCAGCGCCGCTTACCTGCAGAATCCCAATTTGGAGTTGGTCATCTGGGTCAATCGCGTCGCCCAAATGCGCACTATCAGCAAAGGCGGGCGTTTTGATCTGGATCATTCGATCGACAATCCAGCCAACGCCAACATTCTAACTTATTCTCCGCTCCAGGCTGCGAATGCCACTTCCACGCCGGGGGAACAGGCCGCCGATAACCAAGATTTGCTCAAGAAAAGTGAAATCGAAGACTACCTGCGCCGATTAAACCGTTATTCCGGACGCCGGGTGGACGCGGCTCTCAGCAGTGGAACCCAGCCGGGTAAAGTAAATTTGGATTACTTGATCACGGAAACCAAACCATGGCTGGCGTACACCCAATTATCGAACACCGGCTCCAGTTCAACGGGTGTCTGGAATGAGCGTTTTGGCTATATGAATTCCCAGGTGACGAACTTCGACGACATTTTCACCGCGGACTATGTCACCTCCAATTTTGCCAATACTTCCAATCTGATCGAGGCATCCTATGAGCGCCCCTTGAAGTATCCTGATTATATCCGCGCAAAAGTTTACGGCAGTTACTCCAATTACGACGCGCAAAATATCGGTCTCGCGAACATCAATTTCACCGGCCAAACCTGGACGGCCGGAACCGAGTTGATCTTTAGTCCGTTTTCCGTTGACGGTTTCTCGGTGGATTTCCCCGTTGGGATGCGCTGGGAAAACGCCCGGGTGGACAACCCGACCCTGAGCCAGTCTCAAGTCGCGGACTTTTATATTCCTTACACGGGTATTCGCGTGGACCGCCAGCAATTCACCAATTCCACCCATGGAGACGTTACCTTCGAAGGGAACGTCAATCACATCAATCAGGGCGCAGCGGATCAATTGGGCCGGCTGGATACCCAGCCACAATCCTGGTTGATGAAGTGGAACGGCACGGAATCCTTTTATCTGGAACCGCTCATTTTTGGGCGGTCGTTTTATGAGGGCCAGAACTGGCAGACTTCCACCCTGGCCCAGGAAGTAATGCTGCGGTTTTCCGGCCAATATGTTTTTGGTGATCATCGCGTGGTACCCCAGACCGAAGGAGTGGCGGGCGGTTATTATACCGTGCGCGGATACCCGACTTCATTCCTGGCGGGCGACACGGCGATGTCCGCCACTCTCGAATACGCGCTACACCTGCCCCGCTTGTTGAAGCCTTACGCCACACCGGACAATCCCCAAGGCGCGGTCCCGCCGGGTTTTAAGTGGCGTGCTCCCGGAGTCTATGCCTTGCCGGATTGGGACTTTATCGTCCGCGGGTTCGTGGATGTTGGCCAGGTCTACAGCAATCGCGCCCAGACCAATGAGGTTCCCGACTTTACGCTGGCGTCAGCCGGTGGTGGCATTGAATTGAAAGCTTCCACCCATTTGAGTGTCCGGCTGGATGTCGGCGTGGTGCTCAAGGGCATCAATAATCCCGCTGCCAACATTCAAGTCGGCGCAGGCCACACCCAAGCCACGCTGGTGGCCACCTTTACCTACTAAAATTCGTTTTGTTTTTGAACTCAGGCCAAACCCAACCCTCTATTCCCATGCGTTACCGCAACTTTAACTATACGGGTCGGAATGTTTTCTTAAATTCCCCCCTTGGCCAGACGCTTGCCCGCTTTGTCGGCCTCGTTGCCAGCATCAGCACGGTATTCGCCGGGCCCACCGGTGCACAAGTTGTGCAAGGCCAAGCCACCATCCAGCAAAACGGCGCGCTCACAACGATCCAGGCCGGCAACAAAAGCATCATTAACTACAGCTCGTTCAACATCGGACCGCAGGAAACCGTTCGCTTCATTCAACCCAACGCGACCTCGACCGTGCTCAATCGTGTAGTCGGCGTAAATAACCCTTCCCAAATTCTCGGGCAACTCCAGGCCAATGGCCAGGTATACCTCGTCAACCCCGCTGGCATTTTCTTTGGTAAAAACTCCGTGGTCGACGCAGGTCATATCTACGCGGCCGCCGGCGCCATCTCCAATGAGGACTTTAACGCGGGCATCAACCATTTCACCAACCTGCAAGGCTCAGTGGTCAATGATGGCATGATTAACGCGCAGGGTGTGGCTTTGGTTGGTGGCGAGGTGCAAAACTCCGGCACCATCACCGCGCCGCAGGGATTTATCGTGCTCGCTTCGGGTGACGATATCCTGATTGGCACCGACGGGTTTGATTCGAGTCTCTATGTAAAAGTAGCCACTACTTCACCGACCCCGGCGGCGGGTACTTCAGCAGGTGTGGAAAACTCTGGCACAGTTTCGGCCCCTGGCGGTCAGGCGATGCTCGTCGCCGGAGACCTTTTCTCTCTCGCGCTCGACAAAAACAGTTTAATTCAGGCCAGCAGCATCAAAGTCGCCGGCGGCAATAGCACAACCGTATTAGTGTCTGGAGCTGTTGACGCATCCTCCGCCACTCCCGGCCAAACTGGTGGCACCATTCAAATCACCGGCAACCAAGTCGGTTTGATGGCCGGGGCCAGCCTCGACACCTCCGGGCCCGCTGGCGGCGGTACCATCAATGTTGGCGGCGGTGCCCATGGCGCTGATACCTCAATCCCCAACGCGAGCGAAACTTATGTCAGCCCCGCGGCCACCATCATGGCTGATGCCACCGTCAGCGGCAACGGCGGAAACGTCGTGGTCTGGTCGAACGATCTGACGCAATTTGGCGGCGCACTCAGCGCCCAGGGTGGCCCACTGGGCGGCAATGGTGGGTTCGCTGAAGTATCGGGCAAGCAGAACCTAGCCTTCCAACCACTCTCCATTAATTTGAGGGCAAGCGGCGGACAACTGGGTCGACTGCTGCTGGATCCCGAGAACATCTTTGTGATTCACATCGGCACCGCCACGGTTACCGATGTGAACGCCTTCAGCGCCCACGCTGCCACCACTCAATTTATCTCGGCGGCGGCTTTGGATGCCGCGACGGCCGACATTTTGCTGCAAGCCACGAACGATATTGATATTTCAGACACGGTTAACTTGCACACACCCGGAGCCAAGTTTACCGCCCAAGCGGGCGATAGTGTCAACGTCTTCGCCCCCATCACGACCAACGGCGGGGCGATTACCCTCAGCGCCGCCGATCCCGCCAGCGGGGCCGCCAATACCGACGGCGGAATCAGCCTGCTTACCGGCGCTCCCCTCAACGCAGGCACTGGCACGATTACCCTCGATGCCCATGCCAGCACCTTCGGCATTTCAATTGATGACACCACGCTTACCGCCCAGGGCGGGGTCATCATTAAAACCGGCGCCGGGGTCCAATCGGACCTGACCATCAATGGCCCGGCGGAATTCGACGCGGAAATTGTTGGCATAGGCAACTTGCATGTCACGGGAACGACTTTGATCAACACGGACTTGGTGAGTACCAGTGGCACCGAAATTTACGACGGCCTGGTAACGTTGGGCATGGACGCGACCTTTAGCGTAGATTTGCCCATCACCCTGCCGGCGGTGACGGGTGCGTATAACCTGACGGTGAACTCCCAGAGTGCCATCTCCATAACCTCACCTTTCACTTCGAATGTCACCGGGCTCTCCCTGGTGGCGGGTGATGACATTACCACCACGGCGGCGGTCAACGTGGCCGGGGCCCCATTGTCTTTTTACACCTCCGCTAACATTGTGATTGGTGGCCCGGTTAACGCGCTTTCGATCAATATGACGACCACGCAGCCGGGCACCCGTATAACGATTCCGGCGGGCAACGACCTCACGACCACCAATGGCGAAGTTAACCTCTTCGGTATCTCGATAAGCTTGGGCGCAAATATCACCGCTGACAGCCCTGATTTTTCCAACGTAACCACGATTCTGTTTGACGGGCCGGTGACCTTGACTGCACCCGTGGTGTTGACCTCCAATTCCGAGATTGAATTCGACAGCCAGGCGACGGTTGATGGCGCGTACACGCTGACCGGCATGGGCAACGTGCAATTTGTCCGCGACGTCGGCGGAATCACTCCCCTGACAAGCATCAACGTTACTGGCGTGACCAATGCCGATGGGTCTAACCCCACGCTCTCCATTACAACTATCGGTACGCAGACTTATTCTGGCGGGCTCACGGTCAGCACCAGCTTGCTCACCACCTTGGACACCACCGGCGGCGGCCTCAATCCTTCCGGGGCAAATATTACGCTGGGATCCGTCATGGGCGAAGGAGAACAAAGCTTCCCGCTCGCGATAAATTCGGGCACGGGCGGGATTATCAGCGGAACCAGCGTGGACTACATCACGGAACTGACCATAATAAATTCCAACAGTACGACGTTCACCGGAAACGTCGGCTTTATCGCGCCGGGAACTGTCACGCTGGAGGACACCGTTGCGGGCAATGCGATAGCCTTCCAGGGCAATACGCATATCGTCACTTTAAACACCGCGAACAAGCCCTACAATGTCAGCATCACCGGCGGCACCGATCGCGTTGAAACCGCCACCGCCTTCTTAAATACCGGGACCGTGATGCTGGGCACCGACGGGGGCACCTTCACTTTTAACAATGGCGTGACGACGGCGGGCAGCACTTCGAATCCCTCCATCACCATCGTGAGTGGATCCGTGCTCACGGACGCAGCGGCCATCACATTCGGCCCGACCACCCTTTTTGCAGATAGCACGCTGGACTCAACAAACCTCAATACTTCCACTGGCGGCGCGGCCATTACCACCGGCGAGGTGACGGGCAGTGAGACACCGAGCTCGCTAACCCTGAATGCCGGCACCGGTGGAGCAATTTCAACCCTGGGGATTTCCGGCGTCACGACTTTGACAATCAACACCGGTAGCACCGTGTTGATTGATGGCGACGTGAGCGCGGCCAATGATGTGTTGATGGGCACCGTCTCCACACTGCTGATTCCCACAACGGCGGAATTTGACGGCAGCATCATTTCGGGCGGCGAAATCAATCTCAACACGCAGCAATTTTTGCACATTACGGGCTCCGCCAGTGCGCTAAACGACTTGAGTTTGAATTCGGCAGGCATCCCCACGTTGCTGTCCCAAGTTGTGGCGCTGCCCACAGAGGGAGTCCGGGGCCTGCTGCTCGGCGGAACGTCTTATGCCTCCACCGACGGCGGCGATGTAAAACTCAATGCAGGCTATAACGATGTCACGGATTCGATTGGAACAACACCCAATGGCTTCGTCTCCGTGATTTTGCAGAATGAAGAAGGAGTGACTCTCGGCGGATCATCCACCGCCAACGTGATTTTTGGCCGGGGCCAGTATGTCTCTGCCGCCCCCAGCGACTTGTCCACTGCCACGCCGAATGACTTGACCATCACCAGCACAGAGAGCGTCTCGCTGTCCGACCTCAACGTCTTTGGCACCCTCGCCTTGAACACCCCAGCGGTGACGCTATTGACGCATGCACCGTTGCAAATCCCGACCGGGCCGAACGATCACCTTGCGCCGTTGAATGTGGTGGCCAACAGCATCACCGGCACCGTTGACCCGGCCGCAATTACCGCCTCAGGTAGCAATACGGATTATCGTTTCGGCGTTCCGACTCTGGACGACAACCTTATCGGTGGC
>Ga0206965_10018_pt1 | contig 50165 bp, 55 predicted proteins | sample Alteio_BWOrgHeat_26_FD_152973 | JGI IMG/M metagenome (GOLD analysis project Ga0206965, IMG submission 152973) | Enriched cells from forest soil in Barre Woods Harvard Forest LTER site, Petersham, Massachusetts, United States -... | ecosystem: Environmental > Terrestrial > Soil > Temperate forest >...
CATGCTCGATGCACGTAAGGATAGTGGCGGCGGTGAATCTACCGGTGGCTATAATCAGGGTAACTATGGTGCTAGCCCGGCTCAGGCGCCCAAGCCTAAGGCTGCTGCCGATCTGGATGATGAAATTCCGTTTTAAGCGAGTGCCTAGTGCTTAGTGATTTGTGCCTTGTATCACTAGGCACTAGGCACAAAGCACAAGGCACTTTTTTATGATTTCTTTTCTTAAAATGCATGGTCTGGGTAACGACTTTGTGGTTATCGATAACCGCAAGGGCAAGTTGCCTGTGCTTAACTGGCGCAAGATTGCTGACCGTAATTTCGGCATCGGCTGCGATCAGGTGGTGGTGCTGGAGAAATCCGCCAAAGCCGATGTCTTCATGCGTATTTTTAATGCCGATGGCGGTGAGGTGCAGTCCTGTGGCAATGCCTCGCGCTGTGTGGCGTGGTTGCTGGGAAAGAAGAATAAGACCATCACTATCGAAACGCTGGCGGGTGTCATTGAAGCGCAGGTGAAGGATGAAACCCAGGTCACTGTGGATATGGGCGAGCCGCGCTGGGAGTGGAACGATATTCCTTTGACCGAGCAGCGGGATACTTTTCGCCTCAGACTTGGACTTGAGGGACTTAATGATCCGGTGGCACTCAGTATGGGCAATCCGCACATGGTGTTTTTTGTCACCGATATAAATGCCATACCGTTGGAGCGTCTTGGGCCGGCACTTTCACGCCATACGCTTTTTGCCGAGGGCGCCAATGTGAATATTGCGCATGTGGAAGAGAAAGATAAAATCCTGCTACGCGTATGGGAACGGGGAGCCGGGTTAACGCTTGCCTGTGGCACCGGAGCTTGCGCCACACTGGTGGCTGCCAACCGTCGGGGATTAACGCTTCGCAAGGCGCAAGTGCTTTTGCCGGGCGGGGCACTTACCATCGAATGGCGCATAAGCGACAATCATGTGCTTATGACCGGCCCGGTGGCGACAAGTTTTGAGGGTGAGTTTGACGCGGAAGCATACGGCGTATGACGACTCAGATAGTCACCTTCGGTTGCCGCCTCAATACCTATGAAAGCGAGGTTATCCGCGCTAATGCCGCCAAGGCAGGCCTTGAAGATGCTATTATCTTCAATACCTGCGCCGTGACAGCGGAGGCGGAGCGTCAGGCACGGCAAGCCATTCGTAAGGCCCGCAAAGCGAATCCTCATGCTAAAATTATCGTCACCGGTTGCTCGGCTCAGGTGAAGCCGGAGACTTACGCCCAAATGCACGAGGTTGATTGGGTGATTGGGAATGAGGAAAAGTTGAAGGCAGAAAGTTATCTTTCTCTCCCCTCGGGAGAGGCGGATTGCATTAGCGAGGCGCAGCCGAGCTTAAGAAATCCGGTGAGGGAATTTACCGCTGCTCCCTCACCCAACCCTCTCCCAAAGGGAGAGGGCTTTCCGGGCGCAGCTCTTGCGATGGAGAAAATCCGTGTCAACGACATCATGGCAGTGAAGGAAACTGCTGCGCATATGGTGGCAGGATTTGATGGGCTGGCGCGGGCGTTTGTGCAAGTGCAGAACGGATGCGATCATCGCTGCACTTTTTGCATCATCCCTTACGGACGTGGTAACAGCCGCTCAGTGCCTGTGGGCGAGATTGTAAGTGAAGTGCGCGCGCTTGTCGAAAAAGGCTATAACGAGATTGTTCTGACCGGAGTAGATATCAGCGATTATGGCAAGGATTTGCCGGGTGCTCCCACGTTGGGGCAGATGATGCGTCGCCTGCTGGCATTGATACCAGAACTCAAACGCCTACGGCTTTCCTCGATTGATGCGGTCGAAGTCGACGACGATCTTTACCGCCTGATTGCAGAGGAACCGCGCTTAATGTCACATATCCACCTAAGCCTGCAGGCGGGAGATGATATGATCCTCAAGCGCATGAAGCGTCGCCATAGCCGCAAGGACGCACTCGATTTTTGCGCGCGTGTGCGCAGTCTGCGCCCCGATGTCGTGTTTGGCGCTGATATTATCACTGGCTTTCCCACCGAGACTGAGGAAATGTTTGCCAATACGCTCCATATTGTCGAGGAAGCGGAGCTAACGTGGCTGCATGTGTTTCCCTATTCAGCGCGTGAGGGAACGCCTGCTGCGCGCATGCCGCAGGTGGCCAAAGCCCTCCGCAAGGAGCGTGCGCAAAGGCTGCGTAAGGCGGGTGAGAAACAGGTGCAGCAACGCTTTTCCGGTTGGATGGGTAAGGAGCTGGTAGCGCTCGTCGAGCAAGCCAATCTTGCGCGTACCGATCATTTTGCGCCGGTGGCATTTGCTGAAGATCTTCCCAAAGGCGCAGTCACCCGGTTACGCATTACCGGCATGGATGCCGGTCAGATGCATGGGACGGTGGTGGCATGAGCACTTTTGACGCCGGGTGGCTTTCGCGCCTTAAGGGATTATTTGTCCAGCGCAGACTCGATGAAGATACGCTGCATCAGCTAGAGGAAACACTTATCGAAGCCGATATGGGCGCGAAGGTGGCAGCGAAGATCGTTGCTGAGTTTGGTAAGCAGCGACAGGATAAGGATATCACGGCAGAAGAAATCCAGACAGCGTTGGCGGAAGAGGTTGCGCGCATTCTTTCGCCTGTTGCAAAACCGTTTGCTGTCGATTCTGCGCATAAGCCGTATGTGGTATTAGTGGTTGGCGTCAACGGCAATGGCAAAACCACGACCATCGGTAAGCTCGCGCATAATCTTACAAAGCAGGGGCATAAGGTTATACTGGCTGCTGCCGATACCTTCCGCGCGGCGGCCGTCGAGCAGCTTAAGGTATGGAGCGTGCGCACGGGATGCCCCATGATTGAAGGCGCGCCGCAATCCGACCCGGCTAGCGTTGCTTTCAAGGCGGTAGAAACCGCGAAAGCCGAGGGTACGGATGTATTGCTTATCGACAGTGCGGGACGGTTACAGAATAAGACCGCGCTGATGGAAGAGCTGCAAAAGATTATCCGTGTCATACGCAAAATAGACCCCAGCGCGCCGCACGCCGTGCTGCAGGTGCTGGATGCTACGACGGGGCAAAACGCGCTGAGTCAGGTAGAGGTGTTTAAATCGATGGTGGAGGTCAGCGGCCTTATCGTCACCAAGCTCGATGGCACTGCCAAAGGCGGCATCCTCGCGGCGCTTGCCGATAAATTTCACTTGCCTATTCATGCAATTGGTATGGGCGAAGGCATAGACGACCTGCGACCCTTTGAGGCTGCTACGTTCGCCAGGAATTTAATGGGAATGAAGTAACTCGTTACTTTTTGTCTCAATCTTTTCATTGAGCTGCGCCAAAAATTCCCGGCTCTTTAAGCCCGCAGAAATCGGCGGCAGGAATTCAATCGTGATTTTGCCCGGTTGCTTGATAAATGCATTTTTACGCCAGCATAGGCCGGAATTAAGCGCTACCGGTATCACAGGTAAACCCAAATGCTGATAAAGCGCTGCGACGCCGGGGTGGTAGGTTGAGGGCATTCCGGGGGCAATACGTGTGCCTTCGGGGAAGATGACAATAGAACGACCATCCTGCGCGCGCGCTTTGGCCTCGCGCAGCATGCGCTTCATGGCGGAGGCACCGGACTCGCGGTCGATATAAATGCATTTGAGCAGCACGAGATACCAGCCGAATACCGGAAGATAAATCAGCGAGCGCTTAAGCACGTAAGAAGGATGAGGCAGCAAGGCCCAGAAAACAACCGTATCCCAAGCCGATTGATGTTTGGAGGCGACAATGGCGGGGTATGCAGGAATATATTCGCGCCCGCGCACTTCATGTGTGATGCCACATAACACGCGCAGCAGCCACAAGGAGCCACGTGCCCAGGTGCGTGCCACAATACTGGCAAGCGGCGGGTATAGGCACACAAACGGCAGGCAGGCAAGCCCCAGCACGCCAATCCATAGCCAGAAGAGGATATTGAATAACGCTGAGCGAATCACCATGTCATCGCCAGTAATTTATGGCCGACGACGCTTGCCATGTATTTATTGTATTCCGAGAGAACAAGGCGAATACTGTCGCTCCACAGCCACCATTCATGCGGGCCGAAATGTTTTTGGAAGACCGGGTCGGGAATGATGAGTACTTCTGGGGCGGCCTGATGCAGCTCATACACGCCGCGCGGGATATGGTAATTGCCGGTTACAAGTCGGATGCTGTTTACATGCTGCGCAGCCATCCACTGTGTGGTTTCTTCCGCATTGCCTGAAGTACTGCGCGCCTTGTAGCCAAGCTCAACGCTTCCCTGCGGAATATGATCGGCGAACATGTGATATTCTTTGCTTTTAAGTAGCGAGGAAAGCGAGAGGCCATCTTTGACGCCGGAGATGAACATCTTCTTAGCGCGTCCCTGAACAAGCAGCTCGAATCCGTGTTCCAGCCGCAGACTGCCACCGGTTAGCACTACAATAGCATCGGTCGTCTGTTCATTATCCGTAGGGTGGGTGGGAATCTGGGTGATAAACCACAACAAGCCCATCCCCCAAAGGAGAAAGAGAAAAGAGAATACTGAGAATAAATACTTAAGCAGCCCCATATTCCGGCATTGTAACAATACGGCGTGCTGCGTCCAGAATATCCATGCAGGGGGTGACGGGTTTGCATTCTGGCGGCAGCTCGCGCAGAGTGTCATGACCCTTGCCGGTCATCACTAGATAGCGCGGGCAACCGGCGGCAAGTGCTGCCTGCATATCCACAACAGAATCACCGATAAACGGTGTCCGTGCCGCTTGCGCCCCGTATTTTTCAAGTGCTTCGATCAGCATTCCGGCACCGGGTTTGCGGCGGTAAGTAGAGCGATCCGGGTGATCGGTGCAGGCGAATATGCTATCCACCTTTCCCCCATGCGCTTTGATTTCTTCCTCCAGGTGATTATGGATGCGCTCTAATGCTCCTTCGCTGATAATACCCCGCCCGACGACCGACTGGTTGGTGATGATGACGCAAGTGAAATGATGGCGCTTAAGCAGCGCAAATGCTTCCAATGCCTGTGGCAGGATATGTAATTCATCTGCGGATTTGACAAAATTCGGCAGCTCTTCGTTGATGACGCCATCGCGATCAATCAGCACTAGCTTCATGGCATTTTTCGGAGAGTCGCAAGCACAGAAATACGGGCGCTGAACAATGCAAGCAGGCTCATTATCAGAGGCAGCGTAAGCAGAATCACCCAGTGTGAGGGGAGCAGCGCGAAGGAGGGGAAAAGCGGGGAATCGATATGCCGCGCCATTAGATGTATCGCCAGCATTGTACCCGCGGCAAACCCGCTGCCCACGAAGGCGCCTTTGAGTGCCAGTAGCGCTGCATGCTGCTGGAACTGACTGGCAATGTAGCCATCTACCGCGCCGAGCCGGTGGAGCAAATTGACAGTGTTGCGATGGATTTTGAGCGATGTCTTGCAAGCAAACACGACTGTGGTGGCCGTAGTGGCGATGATGAATAGCGCAATCACCGTTAATACCCATTGTACCATATGTATAAAGCCAGAAAATTGGGTGAGCCATTGCTTGTGATCGTCGATGTCTGCATCTGGCACGAGCAGTGCGATACGGCTTTTAAGAAGCGCAAAATCAATCTCGGCATCAGGGCTGAATTTTGCCTCGATAATCACCGGCAGCGGCAGAGTATTAAGTGCCTCGCTTTTGCCTAGCCACGGTTCCACCATTTCCTTTATGCGGCCGGTATTTATAATGGTTGCTTCCGTGACCCCTTGCGTGTTCTGGGTAAGTGTCAGCACTTTACGGGCCGTTTCCTCGCTGCCTGCCGCCATATGCGGCAGATTGACAGAAAATGAGCGGATTTGTGCATTATGTCCAGCGGTCACTGTACGATGTAGGCTGAAGCTGCCCGCCAGCGTAAGCGCGGTGAGGTACACCATCAGTGCAATAATCCAGGGCAGAAAACGGCTTGCTTCATCCCGCGAGAGCGGCACATCCGGGCGGAAGCCTTCCAGTGCCCATGCGCGGCGAATATGATGCAGCACCACCCTCATGCGGTTTTGTCCAGATTGGGTTGCGCAGTTGCCGCCGTCGATACACAGACCATCGCGGGGCGCAGCAGACGGTCATGCAGCACATAGCCTGCCTGTAGTACCTGAGTCACTGTGCCGGGAGGTTTTTCGCTGTCCGGCACCTGCGTTACCGCCTGGTGAAAATTATGATCAAACTTCTCGCCCAGCGGGTTGATACGTTTAATGCCATTGCGCTCAAAGATACCCAGCAATTCCTGCATGGTCATATCAATGCCGTCGCCCACTTGTTTGAGAATGTCGTTGCTGGCGCGCACTTCCGCAGGGATGCTTTGCGAGGCGCGATCAAGATTTTCGATGATGTTAACCATGTCACGGGCGAATTTGGTGGCGGCGTATTTGGCAGTATCGTCCATATCGCGTCGGGCACGGGTGCGGACGTTCTCGGTTTCTGCCATTGCACGAAGGTAAGCATCTTTGAGCTTAGCTACTTCTTCTTCCAGCTCTTTGATGCGCAGATCAGCGGTGGCTTGGGGTTGTTCGCTGGGTTCCTGTGATGGTTGTGGGGTGGGTTCGGTCATAATGAAGCAATGGGTTGTAATTATTATCGTTATTTAGATAGATTTAGATAGTCCGTGGCCCACGAAATGCAAGGGCATAATGGGTAAAACCCGCTAAAAAGCCATGTGACAGTCATTTTCTTCATGCTATGTTCCGCCCATGGCACAACTAATAGAAAGTGATGAGGCCCTGTTTCTGAGCGCTCTTGCGGAAGCCGAAGCGGGTAATGTGAACGCCCAGTGCGACGTGGGCAATCATTACATGCTGGGCAAAGGCGTTGCGCAGGATTATGGCAGTGCGGTGGAATGGTACAGCAAGGCGGCCGAACAGGGCGACCCGCGCGCGCAGAAGTGCCTAGGCAATATGTACGCTAACGGGATGGGTGTGCCGCAGGATTATATTGAAGCCAGCAAGTGGTTTATCAAGGCGGCAGAGGGTGGCAATGCCAAGGCGGGATTTAATCTGGGATTAATGTACCAGATAGGCCATGGTGTGGAGAAAAACTATGATCAGGCTCTCTACTGGCAGCAGATGGCCGCAGAGCAGGGCTATGCGCCTGCACAGTTTAGCCTGGCGTTGCTTTACCTCAATGGCAAGGGAGTGGCGCAGGATTACACCAAAGCTTTCGAGTGGTTTTGCCGTGCTGCCGAGCAGAATCATGCTACTGCGCAATATAATGCCGGCCTAGCCTATGAGAATGGGACAGGCGTGGCGCAGGATTTGGCTGAGGCATGCAAATGGTATAAGCGAGCGGCGCTGAACGGAGATTATCTTGCGCAGGTGAGCCTTGCGGGCATGGCGCATGAGGGCAAGGGAATGTCTGGGGATATAAAAGAAGCCTTCATATGGTACTGCGTTGCGGCTAAAAATCATCCGGTATCGGACGATAAGGCAGAAATATTCTCCCAAATCCGCAGCGGCATGACATCGGAAGAAATCACCCGTCTGGAAATCTATGCCGGTGAGCTGGATGCAATGATCAAAAACCGCAAGCCCGCCAATCCTATCGGGAAGCTGGCAGTTAAAAAAGCTGCCGGAAAGAAAGACTGATGTCAGTCCGCATTCCCATTCGCCTTGGCGTAAATATCGATCATCTGGCCACACTTCGCAATGCGCGCGGCGGTAGCCATCCTGATCCGCTACGTGCGGCACTCGTAGCCGCAGAAGCGGGCGCTGACGGCATCACAGCCCATCTGCGGGAGGATCGGCGTCATATAAGAGATGATGATATCGAACGTCTCAAAAAGGAATGCACATTGCCGCTTAATCTGGAAATGGCGGCCACGGAAGAAATGATTGCTATCGCGCTGAAAGTGAAGCCGCATGCCGTGTGCATCGTTCCGGAGAAACGTGAGGAGCGCACCACTGAGGGTGGTTTGGATGTAATCGCTCATAAGGCATTGCTCGCTGATGCTACGCGTCGTTTGAGTGGTGCAGGCATTCGCGTATCGTTTTTCATCAATCCCGCGCGCGATCAGGTGGAGGCCTCCAAGGAAACAGGCGCGCATATAGTGGAATTGCATACGGGGAAGTACTGTGAGGAAGCAATCGGCGGCAGCGTGTCCTCTGAATTAAATCACATTCAAAAAGCTGCAGCGCATGCAACAAAGATTGGACTGGAATGCCATGCGGGGCATGGGTTGTCCTTTGATACCGTAAAGCCCATTGCAGCGATTCATGATATTGTAGAACTTAATATTGGCCATTTCCTGATTGGTGAGGCAGTGTTCATGGGGCTTGATAAAGCTATACGCCGCATGAAAAAACTCATGCTGGAGGCACGATGATTTTAGGCGTGGGTAATGATTTGATGGACATTCGCCGCATTGAGAAAACACTCGCGCGTTTTGGCGAGCGTTTTGAGCAGCGCGTTTTTACGGCAACGGAGTTGCAAAAGGCAAACCGGCGGGGAGCAGCAAGCACCCGCGCTAAAGCTGCAACGCTTGCAAAACGCTTTGCTGCAAAGGAGGCCTGTTCAAAAGCCCTTGGCACCGGGCTGAGACAGGGCGTTTACTGGAAGGATATGGAGGTTGTCAATTTGCCCTCTGGCAAACCGACCCTGCGTCTTACTGGTCAGGCAGCGGTGCATCTGCAGAAGCTCGTGCCTACAGGCATGAAAGCACAGATCGATCTCACCATGACCGATGACTATCCGTTGGCACAGGCGTTGGTGATTATCTCAGCGGTAACGATCTAAGTTTAGAGTTATATAACTTATTGTTATATAATAGTTATACTTAAATTAACGCAATCTTCATATATCCTGTGTAATGATTAAATAGAGCGCACTATTTTTTCAGAAAAGCTATGTCGAGCAGATCACCCAATAAGCGTCTTCACTTTGTTGTACGTCACGACAATATGCGGCAGTACATCGGCTATGGGTATTTTCTTAATCATGCCTTGCAACAACTGAATAAAACGATGCCAGATTCCCCTGCACTCCTGATAGGAGAGACTTCTAAGCTCTTACTGAATCCTGTCGATAAAGAAAATTTAGCGGAAAATCTTCCTGAGCAAGAGAGGAATGCTGATGTGTTTCTTAATTGCTTGCCAGATAGCTTGAGGACTCGTCTGGGCATAAGAAACAGTTCCTACTTTACTGTCCCCGATAATTTGACGAGGATATTTGGTCCAATAGCTGATGCTAACTATGGAGTATTATGGGCTCGATGTGGAGACCACAGAAAGAAAATGCAGGATGGGCACAAGTCCAATATTACTCCAATAAAGGATCACAAAAATGGGGGGATACGCAGTTACTACAGCACGTTGGTTGATAATTATGGATTAAACGAAAAATCCCTGCCTACCAATACAGTATTAAGTTTTGACTATGAGAATCTCGAGTTGATGAAGATTCTTTTTATGTCACCTGAGCATAAATATCAGATTATGTTTCAACATCCTGATTGCGATTGGCCTTATCTTCATAAGCTGATTGATTGTATTGAACCCTTGCTGAAGCAATTAGATGCGCCCCCTGCATCTCCTGTGAGGCCACATACGTCACCACCGCAAGAAAAACTGGATGCTATGGCCACCATATATTGGCTGTTTGCGCAAAGCACACCTCCGGCTAGAGGGGGCTCTGCCTTTGCCAATGTTATTCTGGAACATATGGCGTATCGCTTACGCAGGCAGGGGTATGATTACGAAGTGCCTTACACCAGAGAAGGCGTAGATTTATGGGCACAGGCAGCGACACTCCCACTTGAAGATAAAAGATATAAAGATGGGCATTGGGTGGATTGGACGCTACCTTTTATGAAAAAGAAAAATATAGAAACCATAAAGGGATTCAAAGCGCGTTTTAAAGAAGGATTGTTTTTTGATCCTCAGGCCAAAGATGAAGACATTGAGTTTTATCTTAGCAGTCACCAGCGCCCACCAAGAAGAATCCCTATACCCGCTAGGCAGAGTTACCAGACCAACAAACCCCACCAACAATCTAATCTGATTTACTTCGTCCCCTCAATCACCACGGCATGCGTTCTAAAAAGCGAGTTTTCTACATGATCGCCTGGATGGATATCGCTTGTTTTAGTCATCCCTGCCTTAAGGAATAAAAACGCCCGCACGGGCTTATCGCTTTGCACAGGCTCAGGCAAATTCTTGAGAGACAATTCCGGCGCTATTTTGTCAATGACTCCATCGTCGAGCAGGAAGAGCACATCCGCTTTGGCCAGCATATTGGCAGACTTCAGTGAGGCCATCTGAGGAGGATCGAAAAGGATCAACATGCCGCCCTGATCAGTGAAAGGCTGAAGAGCGATATAATCCTGCTGCGCTAGAAATTGTGGTGGGCGCACATCCACGGTAAATTCCTTTGCCACGCGCGCAAGCTGAGGTAGCACCTCGGTGGGCTTATTGCCGTCCTCTTTCTTGGGTGCTGGCGATTTGGGCGCGGCGGGAAGAGGGACGATTTTAAGCACGGCGCGGCTGTAGATAAACGGGGAGTCTGCGGCATAGGCTGCCGATGTAAATGCGCACAGTAGGATAAAGGCTATAAGTTGCTTCATGGGAAACCGGAATAAAGCACCTTGTCTCCCTTGGCAATATGATAACGCGTGGCACTGCCGCCCATCACTTCCAGCACTGCGCGTACGTCCGTGTCTGAAGATATGATTGCGGTTGATTCCGGCGTTGCGTTCTCAACAACCTGGGTAATGGTGCCATGGTCATTCATAAAAATCATGTCGAGTGGGATAAGCGTATTTTTCATCCAGAAATCGGCATGCTGTGTGTGGCCGAAATCGAACAACATGCCATGGGCTTTAGGCAGGTTTTTTCGCCACATAAGGCCACGGGCATGCTGCGCATCATTGGTGGCTACTTCAACGGTAAAATGCACCTTTTCCTCATGCGTGACGATATCCAATGAAGAGACAGGAAAGGTAACCTCCTGTGCTAGGACAGGAAATCCAGCCATTACCAGATAGCAGAAGAATAGCAACAGGAGACGCATATCTTTCTATTTAGGCCATTTTTTGCCCGTGATCCAGCTTAAAAGCCTTGCCCGGATTGCCAGCGCGCGCTAGACACTTTACCCGTATGTCAGGACTGATTGACTTAAAAAATGTTAGTGTCTTTGGGGTAGATACCCATGCCCGTGCTGCAAGTCTCAGGCAATGGTTTATCAGACGCAAAACATTGCGATCCATTCGTATTCCTATTTTACAGGACGTGACCTTTTCTGCCAAGCCCGGTGATCGTATCGATGTTATCGGCCAGAACGGCAGTGGCAAATCTTCGCTGCTTAAAGTGATTTCTGGCAATTATCCTATCCATAGCGGTTCCTGTCATACCGAAGGGGCGATAGTGCCGTTAATTGAGATGGGCGCGGGTTTTGAGCCGGAGATGAGCGGGCGCTATAATATCAAGCTAAGCTATGCGTATCGCGGCAAGTTGCGGGATTATTCACCGGCGGTGGAGGAAATGATTATCGGATTCTCTGAATTAGGCGAGAAGATTGATTTGCCGCTTAAGACCTATTCTTCCGGCATGGCGGCGCGTCTGGCATTTGCTTCGGTCATTTTTCAGGATCCCGATATCATGCTTCTGGATGAGATTTTTGCTGCGGGTGATGCCGGATTTGTAGAAAAATCGAATGCAATACTGCGCCAAAAGGTCGATAAAGTATCCATTGCTATTATGGTGAATCATTCACCTAATGAGTTTATGAATCTCTGTAACCGATTTGTGCTGATGCAAAATGGACGCATCATCAATGAAGGTAAGGGTAAAGAGATACTGCACCAGTATTACAAGGACGTATTGCATATGCAGCATGAGCCGGTAATCGCATGAGAAATGTTGTTTCGCATTTCTGCCAATTTGGCAGGTTATTGGATCGGTATTACTGGGAATCGGCTGTGCTGATTGCAAGAAATGGCCTTGCGCGCCAATACCGCAATTCTTTTCTTGGGCTACTCTGGACACTGTTGCAACCGCTTACCATGGCATCGGTGTATGCTTTCATCATGCCGATGATCATGCGTACCTCTACCACCAATTACCTGCTTTATATTTTTGTATCGCTTCCGCTGTGGGCATTCTTTTCAGGAACATTGACGAATGTTCCTGCCTCCATTTTAGCCAATGCTGAAACATTGAAACGCTGTATGATCTCCTCCACGGTATTCCCGATAGCCGACGTACTGCGGTATACATACACATTTTTTACATCCTATATCGTGATGTATCTGATGGCGCTTTGCATGGTGCGGCCGTTTGCCGGAAGCTGGATTGTACTGCTGGTGCCGATCTATTTTATTCCTGTGCTGATCATTATCGGGTCGCTGTCGGTAGCGATTGCTTTTCTTGCGCCGTATTTGCGCGATTTGGCCGAGCTTATTCTTGTGGGTATGACAGTGCTGTTCTGGCTAACGCCGGTAGTTTATCCGATTTCTGTGCTGCCACTGCATGCCCAGGCCTTAATGCAGTGGAACCCGTTCTTTATCATGATGCGTCCCATCCAGATGCTGGCCTATGAGCGCGTGTTGCCGGATGCAGACATTATGCTGCGCCTTCTTGGGTTAACTCTTATTACAGTGGTTATCTGCTCGCTTATTTTTAGGCACTGCCGCCGGAACTACGTGTACTACCTTTAATATACTGTTCAACCACCCAATCGGCAAACGGTAGGCTGGAGGTAAAGGCGGGTGAAACGGCATTAAGCACATGCACGCTCTTATTGTCTCCTTGTACTAGAAAATCCTGCACCAGTGAGAGTGTTTTTGTATCGAGCAACTGCGCACGAATGCCGGGTGTGCTCCAGGCGTTGAATTTATCGGCATCAAGATGCTTTACCATGCGTGCGGCGTGGCTAATCAGGAAACGTCGATCGTACTTGCGCATCTCCTCAAAGGCAAAGGTGCGGAAGCCGAAGGAATTGCGTATGAGAAGGGTAGTTTGCCAGCGCAGGATGTTCATCATTTCAGCCGCTTTAAAGCCTGAGAAGCCCTTGTAATTTTCGCGCCAGAAGGCAGGGATGGCGGTTGGGCCAATTTTGACGTGGCCGTCCACCGTGATGGCAAAATGCACGCCCAGAAATGGTTTACGCATGTCCGGCACGCCGTAAAGCAGTGTACGCAATGGTGTATCCGTGCCGGTATATTTGAGGTAGATGCCCTTAAACGGCATCATAGTAAAACCGTCGGCAAAGCCAAAATCCTGCGCTACGGAAGCGGCATAAAGCCCTGCGCAATTGATGATTACACCTGCCTCAAACGTTTCGTTACCCGCTAACACACGATTGCCGCTCAGGCGTTTCTGGTACGGATATCCCGTTAGGATCCGCACGCTCTGGGCCACCAGTTCATCACGCAGGCTCTTGCAGACCTGCACCGGGTCCACACTTGAGGTGGTAGGAGATAGCAACGCATATTGGAGCGTGCGCACGTTTGGTTCAATTTCAGAGGCCTGTTTCTCATCCACCAGTTCTACTGGCACGCCATTGGCATCTCCACGCCGTTTGAGTTCGCGTAATCCCTCAATTTCTTTCTCATCGCCTGCCACGACCAGTTTCTGGCAGCGATTTACTTTGAGGCCATGCTCTTCGCAGAAGGCGTGCATAGCACGGTTGCCATCGCGGCAGAATTTGGCCTTAAGGGAATCCGCAGTGTAATAAAAGCCCGCATGCAGCACGCCGCTGTTGCGTCCGCTGGCATGGCGCGCGACGTCAGATTCTTTTTCGAGTAGGATAATGGAAGCGTCCGGGTAACGCTTCTTCAGCGAGCGTGCTACGGCTAGCCCAATCACCCCGCCTCCGATGATGAGAAAATCACTTGTGGGCATATCAGGTCATTTTTGTTTTATTATGGGACATATTATCAATTCGTTCTTCGATTTGAAGGAGGGGTAGGGGGTAACGGTTAACAACTTAGGATTGTGATATCTTAACTCGTCATTGCGAGCGACCGAAGAGAGCGCGGCAATCCAGTTATATAATGATCTGGATTGCTTGCTCGTTTCACTCCTCGCAATGACGACGCAAGGCTTCATTTTATCGGGGAATAATCCCATAGTCAACGGGTGGAATCATTGCGAGGCGTAAACCAAAGTCACGATTCATAAATAGCCTTCTTTTTTAGCTGTTTCTGGCCCGCTCTACAAAATCAAACCCACGAAAACAATTACTTCTTACGAGTGGATAATTTAATCGGGTCGCTCAATTTTATCCCGAAATGTTGTTCACATATACTATCAAGCAAAGCGTTGCTTTGCGGCAAAAGTTCTGCGGCACAGTGATTACCATATCCCGCTCGTACGCTACAAATAAACGGTGCGATTTCATCGGCAGGATTCTGGCCTATTGTCGCAGCATGTTCAATCGTGCCGGAAGTGGTGCATACTTCATACAAAATATCTTTGGTTTCTTCCATGACCCCCTTTAATGTATTTATTACTTCTGCACTATGTACGGGTGCTACATTATGTGGAAAAGAATGAAGTTGCAGCATAAGATCATCAAGCGGAATGGGTGTCCTGTCAGGGTGAAGCTGATAAAATCTTCGAAAGGGGTGTTCCACTAATTTGGGATTTTTATTTGTACCTGGCAATAATCCCGCCTCCGTTAAAATCCCTGCCATATTTTCGAGGGATGTCATAGATTGGATTTGCTGATGGGCGTTAGAAAAATAGGTTTGTAGTTGCCGCAGATTCTGTAATTCTGCTTGAATAGTGTTCATGGCGGAAGGTTCTTTAGCCAAAAGTTCATCCAGCCCGAAATGATGCAATACCTCATGTGAAAAAAGATTGCTCAGCCTCTTGCGAAATACATGCGCATGAACACTATCGGGACTTTGCCTCGAGATACTGGCAGGGGGATGCCGAGTAGAAAGATAAATGACATCCGCAGAAGGCGTATTGCGATGGTTATTTCTCCTGCTACTTAGCCCTAAAGAGCCGCTTTCCTGCCCAGAATACACGCGACTGATATCAGGTCCTTGAGTCACAACAACTTGCGGAATCCGATCGCCTGACATTTTAAATAATCCACCACATTCGACTGCCGTATCTGCCAATGCTTTTCTTACCTCTTCTTCAGCTTTCCTAACATCAGGATGCAAGTTGACCGCAATTATTTTATTGCCAACGGGGCCCTTTACAATGCTGCCAATCTTGGAAATATTTTGTAGCATATCTTGCTCAAGGCGATCGCACATCTGGGGAGCAGCATTTTTGCACACAGCAATGACTTCTCTGCTATCCTGTCCAGGAGCAGCAGAAGATAGTTCCAGAAGTTGGCTTGTTATTTTTTCTGTCAGTTTGGTCTGATTACGAAGAATCAACTCATCGACATGGCAAAAGAAACTATGCTCTGCACCGTTAGCGAAAGTTACATCCATCTTCGCAAAATTACGTAACTCCTGCCGGAGGCCGTTTGCTGAAGCCTTAACAACGTCTATAAGGACGTCCATCGTGTGCGGATTAATAGTATAGCCCATAGAACCCATTATAATAAATTAATATTAATAAAACATTAAAATGAAAAATATCGCTATATATCAAAACTGAGACCAGCATTGGAGCAAAACATGCGCCGATTTTGGCATAGCTGCAGGGGCTGTGAATCCGAAAACAGAAGACGCAACCTAGATTGGGTTACATAGCCCTGATAGCGAAGCAATCCAGATCATATATAAATTGGATTGCGAGCCGACTGCGTCAGCTCGCAATGACAGTGGGATGGGATGACAGCCCGCAATAACGGATAATATTACGCCTTCATGAAGCCCAGCGGTTTGTAAACGAAGCCGGGGAAGACAAGGTTAAGCATGGGCTTGGAAAAACGCGTGGAGATGACTTCGCTTAACACCGTGCGGTAGTCGGTGGTAACCGCGAGGTCCACCTGATTGTCCAGATGTGGATTATCAAGACCGGGCCATTGGCCATAAATCTCGCCGCCGCGCACACCACTTCCCAGTACCATCATCATATTACCATGGCCGTGATCGGTGCCGCGGCTTTCGTTGCTGCGTAAGCGCCGCCCGAATTCACTCATGACCACGACTGTCATTTTGTCGTGATAGGCTTTCATGTCTTCCCAGAACGCAAACAGAGAACGCGACAAAGCATCCGTCAGATTGGCAAAGCGTCCTTCCTGATCAACATGGGTATCCCACCCGCCGTAATCCACGGTTGCGATGCGCACACCGATATCCATTTTGATAAGCTGCGCCAGTGCCTTTAAGCCATTATTGAGTTCGTTGGTATATCCTTCGGTGGGGTAAGTCACACCAGCAGAAGGAACATAATCAGCTTGCTTGCCGTGGGCATCGAGCGGTATTTTTTTGCCAAAAATGTCTGCCACCGCCAATGTGCGCAGCCCGTTGATAGCTATAGGGTCAGTTCCCTGATAACGCTCGTTCAGCAATTTCTCCTGAATGGTTTTGAAATGCCCGCCACTTTGCAGCGTTACGCGCTTTACATTAGGAGCGGCCACGGCTTCTGGGCAGGCAAGCAGGGAGGTGGGCAGACTGTTGGAAGTGGAAATAATCGGCACCATGCCCTTAAATTTCTGCTCATGGGAAAAACGCGTAAGCCAGCCGGTAGTAGTGGTTTTGTTGTCTGGCGTGCCGCGTTCCATGAAGTCAATCGCTTCGAAATGGCTGCGCGTGCCGTTAGTAAGCCCGCAGGCGTGGATGACAGCCAGATGCTTGGCATCGTAAAGCTCCTTCAGCTTTCCTGCTTTGAAATGAAAACGAAAATCCGAGTCTGCAAAGTTATTTTTAATGGGCAACCCCTTATGATCGCCGTCGCGCTCTACGCGTGTCTCAGAGCGACGCTCGGCAATATAAATAGGATCACTGGAGGGGCCCAGCAGATTCAGCCCATCGCATCCGCCGCGTAAGAAAAGCACTACAAGAATATCAGAATCAGAAGCCATAATTTTTACCTTACCTGAAAGTCAGGCAACATACCGATAGCCATCACCATCTGCTGAAGCGGTTCTTTGAAATCAGAATGATGGATATCGGGAATGAAGTTGGGGTCTTTGGGATTCGGCATATACTGCATAAGAGCGACGAATAACGTATCGTCCGGTTGCTTACCGGCAAGCCTACGTACCCAATGGTTGATAATATCGCCGGAGGTTCTGACATTATCGGGGGTGTGGGCGGCCAGATCAAATTGCGCTACTTTAAACCCATCAGAAAAGAATTTCGGCAACAGGTTCCAGCAAGTAAGCGTCGTATTGGAATTAAGCCAGTACTCCGAAGTATCGGGATGGCCGGTGGGTGTGGCCCACTCAAACTGGCGGTAACCCGCGTTGGACATTTCATAAAACAAACCGCTATTGGGCGCAAAATCGGCCCCTGTTGCGCGTAAGAATGAGGCGGCAAATTCAAACGGACGTTTGACTTTCTTACCTTGTGAAGCTGCAAATTCCGGCGAAAGAATAATGGTGCGCAGTACTTGTTTGATTTGATCCTCTGACTTAATATTTTTCTGCCAGGTCTTCGCGGCTTTCACTACCAATGACTTTGGCGGGGTGTCGGCGACCAGTCTGCGGCATAGCTTGGTGCACAGATACATTGCCGTTCCCGGATGAGCGGATACGAGATCGAGCACTTTCCTGCCATCGGCCATCGGCGGCGAATTTGGGTCGAATTCCGTGCCGAGCACGCGCTTCTGATAGTTGTCGTGCCAACCGTCAAAATAGACAAACTTTCCGGTTTTAGGAAAGGTGGTGCCTTTACCGGTATTGGAGCCGTCTTCGATTGTCCACCCGGTAAACGCACGCGCAGCTTCGTAAACGTCCTGATCGATGTAGCCGATCGGATGGCCTTTCACAGCGCCTGGCACTTCGCGCCAGCGGTTATAGAGATCGTTGTAATAATGGTCGGCGCCCAGCGTGTGCAGCTCAAAAAGTTCGCGTGCATAATTTTCGTTAGCGGGGCTAGCTTTACTCCTGTTGTTGTTGAGGTAGTATTGCATGGCTGCGCTTTGAGCGACGTCTTCAAGAAACGCACGGAAATTGCCAAAGCAGTGCTTGCGCATGATGCCGTCATAGAGCGGGAAGGTGCCAGAGATGGCGGCGGTACTGAAGGCATGCACGTTGAAGTGATTATGCCAGAACTCGACCATTACTTCGCGCAGTTGCCACTGGCTATAGACGGCGCGAATCCAGGTGGCGGCGCGCACTTCTTCCGTGGGGCGGTTGCGCTCTTTATTGTCTATTCTGACGCTGTAATCTGCCAGTTTCCATAAATCGGAAAGGGGGGAACCTAGCGCAAGCAGAGGACGGTCTTCCTTTACGGCTGGATAACTTCCGGTGGCCTTTTCGTTCGATTTGGGATCGCTTGCCTTATATTCAATAGCAAGGACGGCCTTTGAAAGCTTGTTGTTGCACAGCGTATCTGACGCATTGTCCGGGTGAAGCTGCTGCTCTAGGTAGTGCTTAAGCCCCATCCTTCTCAAACTTTCCTCTTCAAAAGGTGTTGGGCCATAGGCGATACGGTTTAAGGTCCAGAATGTCGGATCCAGGTATATTTCTTTTCCTGCGGGGGGCGCAGATGTAGGAACGCGTGCCAGTGCGGGGGATGCCAAGGCACCTAAACCCACGGCACTACCAAATACAAACTGCCTTCGTGTTAAATGCATACTGAAGAGAATAGCATACTTATGTTGCTCAATCTTGCCAGAAAGATTAAATAACTGCAATCTTAACAAAAAACTTAATTAGGAGCGGGGTTATACTCTATTACGGTTTTTCATTGGTGGTATTCCTGACTGCGCTCTTCTACATGCACAGGCAGCGCTTTGATACGCGTAGTATTTGCCTGATATTGGCTGCAATAGGGTTGTATTACTTTCATTTCTACAACACGCCCTGGGACAAATTTACTATCGATGCTCCGTCGCAAGCGGCTTATGTGAAGCATCTGGTAGAGTATGGTGCGTTGCCTACCGTTGAGCATACGACGGCTGCTCATCATCCGCCTGCGTTTTATGTTATGGCCGCGAGTTTCTTCAGACTTGCCCAGGTGGTACAGAATGATCCGATATCCACAGCGCGGCATGCGGCCATGATTTGCTTTGTGGTGTTTACTCTGATGTCAGTCAATCTTCTGCGGCTGATGCTGCCGCCGCGCAGCGGTGGCTATTATGCAGCGCTCATGGTGCTGCTGTTTTGGCCTATCGGTGTTACCATGGGCGCGCGCCTGATGTGCGACATCTTTTTATATGCAGGTGAAGCGGGAGTGATTTTTTATCTGGCACGCTGGTTTCAGACCCGGACGGTGGAAAGCTTAAGCGGCGCATTCCTATGGGCGGGAGTTAGCGTTCTGGGTAAAAACAGTGGCTCTGCCATGCTGGCGCTTGATTTCTGCGTGCTGTTTCTGGCGGTGTACCAGTATCGCTGTGATATGCGTATGTTCTTACGCGGCGGGCTATTTCTTTCTATCCTCTTTGCAGTTGCCTGTTGCATGTTCACGTTTCTTTGCGAGCGCGGGGCCTGGACTACGCAGGCTATCCTCTTTGGGGGCTCTCCATATGACCTATCGCTATGGTGGCGCACGTTCGCTCACTTTGACCTTTTTCTCTTCGCGTTCGACAGTGATATGGGGCTAAGTCACGACATATTCTGGAACATGTTCCTGCATTCGCTGCTCTTAGGCAATGGCGCCATGATCTGGGGTTCTATTTATATTCCTCTTTTCTTTAACGTCCTGTGGCTGGCAATCATTGTGTATGGGCTAGAAGGAATGTTGAGCTATGGCCGAAAGCTACTGCGTGCCCAAACTGCCTATATTCTGCTATGGCTGTTTGTTGGCATGCTGACATTTTCGATGATGTTTGTGCGTATTCGCATGAACAATACGGAGTATTCAGATGCGCGTTTTATCTATCCCGTTGTGGCAGTAATTGCGCTTTGGCACGGCACCGTTATAGAACAGCATCGTCTTAAGGGACGCGCTCGCTTAGCACAGTTAGGGATGGTACTAGCGGCAGGCTTTCTTGTGCTAACGCCAGCACTATTTATGATTCAGAACCTGCTATAAGCCCGTTCTTAGAAAACGGCGGATGCGATGCAGGAAGAGTATCGTGCGTCGGGGCAGGCTGCGGGCAAATGTTCCTGCGGTAGGTGCCACATGTTCTATCATGCTTCCGCGCAGCAGTTCCTGTGCGGCAAGTGCCAGATTTAACGCTCGCATATACATCTTGAGTTCAGTGCTATGCACATACTGATCAAGTGCGCCTTCTACTTTATCCGCTGCAAATTCTAGGGGAAACCATGGGTAGCCCGCGTTCATTCCGCCTACAATGCAGTGCGTGTCGGTAGAGAGTGCCGGCACAAAGCTGATTTCAATAACGGGACGCGGCGTGCGCTGCGGCGGTACCGCAAGGTGATTGACGACGCTGTTTTCGAACAACCCCCACGTGCCGGGTGGCCCTTCAATAAGGGCGGTTGAGCCGTCTTTCAGATAAAACTCAGTAGAGCCATCTATGCGGCTTGTGGGGCCCATATAGATCATCATTTTCTTCATACTGACCGGCCAACCGTCGAGATGGCGGTGGTCCGGGCCCCGTTTGGTGTCTCCGCGCAGCGAAAAAAGATGCACCGATACCACACGAAATGGATGCCCCATGAGCGATTCGATAGTTTTCTGCTCTTTACGCATCCAACTCTCCAGCGTCCGCAGCAACGCAGCAGAAGGTTTGCGGCACTCATTTGCCTTATCGCGCTCGGCCCCGATATGGTGGGTCATGTTCGGGTCAAAGTAATACCCCGGAGTAAAGTCATCGCCGTCAAAAGGAGAGGGGACAATAGCGTCGTAGAGTTTTTTGAGCTCCGCGTGCGTTGCGGAGTCGAGGCAACCTGTTACTAGTCCTTTGCGTGCCAGTTCAGTCTGCGTGGCTTCAGGATGCAGCGCGTAGACACTAGCGGCGAAGCTATCCCATGCGGAATTAGAAATCGTGCGGCGGGCATTGAACCATGCCCAGTAAAAAGGATCGTCAATGTGCTTACTGGGTTTATCCTGCGCCAGAAAATCAGCCATTAATGCCGCCTGTTCGGCGTGATACACCCGGTCACCTACAAGCAGCACTTCGCGTGCGATACGTTGGGCTTGTGCTTTAAGGGGTGTGGACATCAAATTATTCCCCGATCGATGCCGCTTGAGAGCTTCAGGCCAAGTCTTTTGAGTAGTTTCTCTGCAAGAACACAAAAGGCAAGTGGAACAATTCGCCAGCCTTTTAAGCGAAATCCCTCGCGCATAAAGTTTTTTGCATGAGATATTTTTCCTGTGAAAAGCCCTATCCAGAAGCCAAACATCAGCTGGCGCTCTCGCCAACGCTCTATCGTACTACACTGGGATGCACTCAAGCGGGTATCTTTCAACAAATGGGCAGCAATCATCGAATGTTCTTCAATGATGCGCATGTAATTATCGGGATTATTGGATATGCCTTTTTCGTGCAGTTCGAAGCGGTAGAGCGCTTTGGGGATGATGTTATTTTTGCAGCCGCGCACTGCCCAACGCGTCATATATTCGCGGTCATTGGCGTAATACCAGAGCCGCATGTCCGTCTCGATTGGGCCGATTTCTGCCAATAGCGTGCGGCGAAAAAAGCGTGAGGGCACGAAACTTGGTATATCGCTAAGTACGCGCTCCAGCGTCAGCGATAATTGTACTTCGTCGGCGTAATACCCCGTTACCTTATGGTTGGTATGAAACAGCATACCGAAAGTGACCACTTCCGCATTGGGCTTTTGTATCAGGCAGTCAGCGACTGCCCAGAGCGCGCCGGGTTCGTATTCATCGTCAGCGTTGAGAATGCCAACGTAATCACCGGTAGCTAGTGCCATAGCGCGATTATAGCCGTCGGAGGAACCTTTGTCTTTTTCACTTCTGAGTGTGGTGATAAGAGAAGAATAGCGCGCAAGCACGTCGAGTGTGCCGTCGGTGGAAAGGCCATCCCAGACGATCACTTCAAGGTTCGGATAATGCTGAGCCAGTAGTGAATCCATGGTGCGTGCCACTGTTGTGGCTGCATTGCGCACCACTACGAGAACTGAAAGCCTGGGCAGGTTATCTAAAGAATATGCCATTACAAAGCCCGCCACTGGATAACACTGAATGCTTCATGCTCACGCCCGCCAAACCCCAGGCGGCGCACATCCATAATCTCAGCTTTTCCTTCTTTGGCAAGCTCGCGCAGACGCGTAAGCCAGCCGCTTAAGTAATTACGCCGCTTATGATACTGGATGGCGATCTGATCAAACGGATTGTTTTCATCGTAAAGTTCAATAATCGGCTCCAGATGTAGACAGAAGCGGGGTTTTGCTTCGAGAAGTTTTGTAAGTAGTGTTTCGAAATGGGAGCCGAGTTGTTCCAGCGCGTGCACGGTAAGCACGCAGGATCCCCTGTCCACCGATAATGCATCCCAGCCTTCGAGCGTGAGCATGTTAAAGCAGACGGGTTTAATGGCGCGGTGCAGATGTGCGCTCATGATGCGAATGAGTTCCTGGGAGGGTTTCGCCCAGTCGGAAGCAATAAGTTCTGCGTCAGGAAGCAGCTCCGCAAGTAATAACTGGCTGGTGCCGGTACCGCACCCTAATTCAATGACTTTTGAGGCATTCTTCAGGTAATACGCGAAACATATGCGCCGCAATAATTGATCGTATGTATAATTAAAATCTGCATCTGCGCCATCAATAAAGTTGCCGTCAAAGCGCATAATGCGGTGGCGGTTGGCATATTGGGGACGCAATAATGCAGGATTAAAGCCATGCGCCTTTATGGCATCACGTATTTCGCCCCAGCCGCGTTCCCACACGGCATTATCGTTGCTTCCTGAGACGCGAAGGGTGGAAGAATCGATAGTTTTTCGTAAATCCCGTATCACTTCATCGCGCTCGGCAGGCTCTAGTATTCGGTAGGACAGTGCTGGCCATACCCTATTGCCAAGTAGTGACTTAAGCGTGGATACGCTGATGCCGAATTTGCTCGCTACAAATTCGGGGCTGATAGGATGATTAGTCATGAGCCCCCACCAGCGTGATAGCTACGGGATAACCAATGATATGCGCTGTTTTTGGCTTTATCTGGTGTATGCTTTCCTGAGTCGCAATCAGTGTGCAGCTGCCCAGTTCGCGCCATTTGGCAAAAGGGATGAAATAAGGTTTGCGGATGTCTTCCTCATCGCTGTCGGAAGACACCTTGTGTGTGGAGATAAAACGAAAGTCGAGCGAGATACGGTATCCCGGTGCTTTTTTGGTGGTCTGGTGAATAAGAAAAGGATCCACTAAAAACCAGCCTTTATCATGAAAGCTTGTGAGTTTACGAACACCTCCATCTACCACAGGTTTGCCGTCGTCATAATCACTAAGTGGTCTTACATAAGAAAGCGGGAAGCACGCAGGTTCATAAAAATCAATACCCGCTTTCGCCGTATCGCCCAGCATCGAGAGAAATACCAAAATAGCTCCCGCCGGATCGCCTGCCCAGATGTCGCTATGCATCTTTACGGAAGCGCGCGGGCGGCTGTCGACTTCTTGATTAGGAGTGCCGCTTTGCAGCCGCACATTAACAGGAAATTGCACGCGTGCGACGCAATCTCCCATACCCAATGCAGCGAAAGCCTCTGCGACCTCTTTCTGCAATGCATTGAAGGCCCCTATATTTTCCTGCTTGGGAAGGATGAGGCCATTGGGCGTAATATTGGGAAGGCGAAGAATATCCGCCTCATAAGCTTTGAGCATATCGTCGCACAGAGTAAAGGTCTGCTCAGGAAATGCTGCTGACAGACAAGTCCATAGATAATGGTTGAGTGCGGCACGCATTTTCTTGCGTGCAATGTCCGTGGCTGCGAGCACTTTGATAAGTTTAAAATCCTCGATCACGGCTGCTGTTTGAGTGATGGCCGTCAGTCGTTTGGCGCGTTCTGCAAGCAAGACATCCGGCATTAGGATTCCTTAGGTTGTTTGGCCGCAAGCGAGGTGTTTAAGACATCGTCATAATCACAAATTCGCCTGCGTCTGTCGACAAAGTTTCCGGCGTACATATTTGCCAGTTCGGGCGTCGCTTTTGCCTGGGCGAGTAAATCTTCAATATCACGCAGGGTTTTGGAAGGGGGCAAAGAGGCTAAGTCCTGCACGAATTGGATAAGAGAGGACTTATCAGGGGTGTTTTTGAGCCAGGTTTTGGAGGCCAGTTCGAGGGCAAAGTCATAAAAGTTAAATAAGAGTGCTATCGTGAACAATGCATACGTTTGTCGATCCGATAAAGTGGCATCAGGCAGCGGATCTTTAAAAAAAATTGCATCGCTGTAAAGCAGGCGTTCGGCAGTGACATACTTTTCCTTACCCAGCAATTTGCACGAACGTCCATGAAGCTGCGTGAAGCCGTAAAAGCTGAATCCTCGCGCGCGCATCAACTGCTCGATGTCAGAAAACAACTTCTGGCCTTTATATATCTCGCAGAACGCCACTTCGCACATCACTGCTACCGTGCGCTCCTGCAATGTGCGCTTCGCTCCTGTCAGAATATCGTACTCGCTACCCTGTGTATCGATTTTGATGAACTCGCCCCAGAATGGCTCTGCCTGACGCTTGCCAAAGAGAATGGAATCAAGTGTTGTGACTGGTATTTTCTTTTTTTTAGCCAGTTGCCATTTGTCCGTCATGGCGTAGCGTTTCAGGAAGGGTTCGTTGGGGGGGCAGCAGCGAGTGGTTATATTCCCACGACATTAGGTGCAGCATTCTTTCCCCTTGTGCGTCTGCCAGGGCCACGGCTTCCAGTTCCATGCGTTTCCATGCGGAGGTGATGGAGGCATCGCCAAGCAGCCTTGCGCATTCAGTCTCATCGGCATCAAAGCCCAGTACGGCGGTGCATTCGGCGATGGGCTCCATGATGCTATGCACCCCGCCGCGCGCGCCGATGTCGATAAAGCCAAGAGGTTCCCCCGCCAGCGACTGGCCGGGAAGACTGTCCTTAAAACCCGGATGATGGGCGATTGCGTTACGTGACAAGGGGCGAAACATCTGTGCAACGTAATAATGGGAGAAAGTAAATGCAAAGCAAATATGCATTGACGCTGGCTTTGTGCGCAATGTAACACTAAGAAAATACTGATTTTTATGGACAAGAGAACAAGAACGAGCTTTCCACAGCATATACGCCGCCTGATGCGTAAGGTTATGGCGTTTAACCGGCGCGATCTGAAGAGAGGTTCTTTAGTCTGGTTGGTGCGCGGCGTGTTGCGCAACGGATTTTACCATGCGCGCAAGCCCTTGGACAGGCTCCTGTATCATTGCAGCAATAGTGCCTCGCTCAAGGCGGCAGGAGCACTGCAGCAAGACGCGCGGCGTAAAGCGGCACTCATAGAGACGCTGCAAACACCTTCGCTCTGCGGCGATGAGGTCATTATTTCCATCATCGGCGCTTCGCGCAGGCTCGGCAACCCTAATAACCGACTGGGAAGCTTGATACAGTCGGTTATGGATACGGCCTATGATACGGCGCGCATGGAGTGCATCTTCCGCATCGATGATGATGATGACCTAGAATATTACCTGAGTATCCGGGAGCGATTCGGTAGTCAGTTGCGTATACGCTTTGTCGTTGGAGAACGCAAAGGGGGCTATCTTGGCTTGCACCAGTATTATGTGGAGGATGTTGCCTGTCTTGCGCCGTCTTCCAAGCTGGTTTTCGGCATTGCAGATGACTGCATCTTGATGCGGGAAGGGTGGGATGAGGAGTTTGATCGCGCGCAGGCCATTTGTGCGGATAATATCCTCTTTATCAATACCGGACGCAATTTTGCGCTGCCTTATGAGGATGAAAAAGCGTTTTTCAGAAAGCTATGGGAATTAGGCCCGCCGTCGCTGGCGTGGGTCGTTAGCAGGCGGGTAGTGGAGCTTGCAGCGCAAGTGGCGCAGAAGCATAAGGGTTGGACCGCATTTGGCTGCACTTCCATGGCCGATTCCTTTGTAGAAACGCTGCAGTTTTATCTGTGGCAGATTACAAAAGAACGGCGTGTGGTAACATTGGAAGGTGCGGTGGCGGTGCGCTTGGATACCATCATTGCTTCTTATAAGGGTGGCTTATGGAATCAGAGTCCGGTGGCGATAAAGGCATTTGAGGAATTAGTGAAAGAGGAATCCAAGACAATTATCAGGGACATGGCACAAAAAATTGCACCTGCAATGATTATTCGGCCAAAGTAGCAACGCTAAACGGCCGAAAATGCAGGCCGAGCCGATCGGTCTCACGGAAATCCGGGGTGGGATTAGGTGTGTTGAGGTTCACGATGCTGTCCGCACCGCGTTTGGTTTTGATTCCCAGCGTATGTGCAAGCGTGAAAACGGCATAAAGCAATCCAGAGGGAATAGGGATGAGCATTATCTTTGTGCTGTTGCACTGGGCCAAGGTATGCATCAGGTTTTTATAGGTGATGGGTTCCTTACCTGCGGCGGTTATAGGATGCGCTGGTGCGACAGGTGCTACGATTAATTTTTCTATCGCCTGAGCCAGGTCGGCATCGTGGCAGGGATAAAAAACTTGCATGCCATTGCCGATGAGAGGCACAATGTGATGTTTGCGGATGAACTGACTCATGGTGCCGATAACGCCCCCGGCGTTTTTGCCAAATACGATTCCTGGTCTTACGACGACCGTTCCTAATGCGTGCGCTTCTTTTTCAACAGCGAGTTTTGCCTTGCCATAATTAGATTTTGCTTCCTCATAGGTAGAGATAGAGGAAATAAAAATGATTTTAGAAACCCCGCGTTTTCTGGCTTTGCTGAGCAACTCGATGCTGCCTTGCACATTGATGCGCTCAATCTCTGCCCACGCGCGTGCGGTGAAGTCATACGCGCAATGAATAAGAATGCCTGCCTTATCCAGCACGGAATAATCGTTATCGCCGCCCAGCTGGAAGGGATAATCGCCCGCTTTGCGCCCCAAAGGCAAAATGGTGAAGCCTTTGCCTTTTAGATGCTCTGTCAGTACGCGGCCGACATAGCCACTAGCGCCTGTGATGGCTACGGACGTGCTTCTCATGGCGAGAAACGTTCCACAATGGTTTGCCACAAGAAAGTCAGTCCCCAGCGGATAATCTGTAATTTGCGAACGCCTGCGATGCGTGCGGGTTCGTCGCCCGGAATCTCAGTGATCTTAAGTTTGCGTTTGGCTGCGCGCATTGAGAGTAGCGGTTCAATGCTAACATTCGTAAAGAATAAACGCTCGGGAAGAGTAAATCCCCGATCCGTGTCAAAGCCCAAATCGTAGAATAGCCGCTTGCGGTATCCCCGGTAAATTACGAAAGCATCGGTGTAATGCCCGCCAAATGCGAGATTTGTCAGTGTGGTAAAAAACCAGTTGCCGAATGCGGTAACGATGCTGTCATCCTCGCTTTTGGCATCTGCCAGATAGCGCGAGACGATAACCATGTCGTAGCCTTCCTTAAGTTTGGCTATCAAGGATGGCAATTCTTCGGGCACTGAATTGCCGTCCGGCGAAAAGGTAATGATAATGTCGCCATGCACCAGCGGCATTACTTCCTGATACGCCTTGCGCAGCCCGCGTTCTTTCTGCACATAGACTTCATAGCCTTGCTGCTTTGACCATTCGATGGTGCCATCGGTTGAGCCGCCGTCCACAACGATAATCTGATCGAACAAGGCACGATCAACACGCGGCATGATGACCCTGATGCAGTCGAACTCATTCCAGGTAAGGACAAGCAGGGTAATTTTCATAATTCGAACTTAGGGAGTTGGAAAAGGCCTGTCAAACCGATTCAAGTTGACCATGCAAATAGAGGCTGCAATGAATAAGTATTATGCCCCGTTATCTGCATTGCGCTATCCTTGCTACGTTTCTGCCGCCGCTGGTGCAGCTTGCCTGGATTCTGCACAATACGCAGCTTCCTGTCGCCGATGCAGTAGAGCCATTACTCAATTCGTTCTATACCTACCAGCATGCAGCGCATCACGAATGGTGGAAGTTTTTAAGCAGCCTCTACACTATGCGCGATGGTGGGCGACCCATTGGGTTTTATCTGGTGGAGGTGCCGTTTCAGTTGCTCTCCGGTGGGAATCTTATGTTTGCGGCAGCGGCAACAACGTTGCTGTGCACTTCGCTTACCTGTCTTTATATTTACCGGCTGCTGCATATTGTTATTGAGCCTTGGCCGGCGGCGCTGGGGACGGTGCTGATTGGGTTGACGCCAGTAGTGCAGTGGCCGGCCACATCGTTTGCGCTGACCGAAGTTGCCTTTATGCCAGCTGCACTGGCCGCCATCTATTACCTGATACGTTCGCAAAATCTGCAACTTGTGCGTGAGAGTATTTGTTTTCTGCTGGCGTTGTTCATTGCGCTAATGATGCGTCCGGTGGAGTCCATACTTCATTTTCTGCCGCTTTGCGCTCTTGTGATTCTGCTTGCCTGGCGCCGCCGCTCCATCACGCCGCAGCATCTCTATGCCATGACTATGGTAGCTTCAGCAGCCGTATGTATCTTGCTCCTTGTGGGGGTGTGGCAAAGGGGATTTGCGCTGCCTAGCAACCGTTTGGGAGTAATGGTGCTAGTTTCATCCATTGCCATCACAGCGGCGGTGATGTTGCTGGGATTACTCTATTTTATATTTTACCAGGGTTGGCGCTATCTCCGCTTACAGGAGCCGCCATATGTTCTGCCTGTGTTTGCTGCGCTCTGCGGGCTCAGTGTGCTCTACTATTTTCCCTACATATTGCCGCTTGTGGAATGGATATACGCCACCAGCTTCGGCAATTTGGCTTCAACCATCGAAAAACCGCCATTACTGCAGGTACTGGAGGGCTTTGCCTTATGCACCGGCTCAATGCCGTTTGTTGTCATTACGGCGCTGGGGGCTTTATCGTTGCTGCTTTCTCACTCCAAGGAGCGGCGCAAAATGTTGCTTACCCATCCGCTGATGTATCTTGCCTGTTTGATTCCGCTTCCCCTGCTGATGGCGCTAGCAACTGTGCAATTTGCACAGCGCAAGATGACTATGGCGATCTGCGCTTGGCTTATCCTGATGTTGATTCCGGCGCTAATGCCAGGAGGTAAGAGAGGCATGCGGATAAAACTTCTTACGTTTGCTGCCCTGTGGCAACTGGGTGGCGTTTTGTGGATATACACCGGGCATCCGTATACTGAGTTCTTTAGTAGCACCATTGGCGTGCGCGAACTTTCTTTTATCAATCCCATGCTGCCGCGCAACGCCTTTGCGGAGCTAGTGACTACCACTCCGAATCCTCATGAAACGATAGCGGATTTCGTCATTAAAAGCGCGCAGCGTCATGGCTATAAGCGTGTGGGATTGGAGCTCCCGGGTAATGGGCCGCGCATGATTGATCCCTTCCTGCTTGCTGGGCTGATACGGGTGCGTAGCGACGCAGTGGAAGCGAAGTATGTTCCCTTTACGCACGAGTTTGATAACTATTCGCTGCTACAGATGTTACAGATTGTAGGCGACGATGCCTTCCTGCTGGTTCCCGATCGCCCCACCACTCCTTCTCCTGAAGAAACGCAAAGATTTAAAATACTGGTCCGTGATTCCTGGGTTTCCAGTGACAAATTAGCCTTTGCGCTATTGGCTCTGGACGCACAAGGAAAGCTTGAAGAACTTGGGTTTAAGAAAAGCGACTGCACAAAGGTCGCGCCAACCAAACTGGAAGTATGTATGTTCGAGGTTCCAAAGCCTTAAGTAGTGTGAGTACGGCGGAAGCGGCGATCGCGGAAGCGATCCAGCGGCGCTTCAATGAATTTTCCAATCAGCAAGGAACCTGCGAGCGTGAGTATTTCTGCGACGATAAAGATGCGGCATGATGAGTCTGGCCATAGATAAGCCGCGTAACTCATCATATAACAATGCATCAGATAGAAAGAGTATGAGCAATTGCCGATGAGGCGATCCTTGGAGAAATTCCGGCTGACTCTGAAGAGAAATGGCACCAGCAGCGCGATGAAGGCGACATAGGCATAATACAGAATATAGGGGGCAATGCCGACAAAATGATGGCGGCTTTCGGTCTTCATGCCAAGCGCGAGCGCGATGCTCGCCAGTGTAATGCAGACAAGCAGCAGAATATAGAGACGAAGCGTATTGGGTAGTGCGCGCTCGCGTAGATAGCGGGCATAAAACCGGTAGCTCAGTGCTCCGGTGGTAAACAGGCAAAGCTCAAGCGGAAAAATCGTATTAAAGAGTATATCTCCGTAAGAGTAATGGAAAGGCATGTCGGGATACATGCAGAACAGGGCCAGCTTGCCGAGGTATCCACATAGTGTGCTGACCACCAGCACACGTGCGCGACACATGAGCAGGAAGGGAGCAATGGCGTAAAACAGCAATTCTATACCAATGGACCATGCCTGCGCGATCATCATCGGATTGTATGTCTGATACACAATGATGAGCATTTTAATATGTTCGCTGCCGAGGATGAAAATATTGGGGAGGAGTTCAAGCCAGGTTCGTGCTTCCAGCGGGTGATACTTGATTGCCCTTAAGACATCGGGAAAATGCCAGGAGCCGTCCCATAGGTGGCGCAGCACAGGAATCAGCAGGTAGAGTATGCCGAGTACTGCCCAGTAGGGCACAAATATCCTGAGCGCGCGGCTTTCCCAGAATTTGCGCCGCCAGGAAGTCTGGCCTTTATAGTATTCATGGATAATCATCTGGATGTAAAATCCGGAGATGACGTAGAAGCATTCCACGGCGACCGCGCCGACATAATTCGAGGTAAAGCCCGTTACATGTGAGGAAAGTACTAACGAAGCCAGCAATAACCGTAAGTATCCCATAGGGTGGTGGTTGGTGAATAGTGGTTAGTGGATGTGAAGATTATGTCATACGACTAAGCACTAATCCCTATTCACCGCCCTAATCCCTCGGTAACTGACGGCGTTTGCGATCAGGGCGCACCTTGCGGCGCTGGCTGAAATCAGCCATCCGGCGAGTGATATAGTCATCGAGCGTATGGTTAAGCTCGTCGAGATTGTTGCGGTAATAATGATCCGCGCCTGCGATCACTTTATATTCAATGTTAGCGCCTTTCTGGCCAGCAAGCTTGGTGGCAAGTTTGTTCACTGCATCTTCGGTAACGATTTCGTCTTTGTCTCCCATGGTAATAAGACCTGCAGCGGGGCAGGGGGAGAGGAAAGCGAAATCATAGAGGTTGGCAGGCGGAGAGACAGAGATAAACCCGTCAATTTCTGGTCTACGCATCAGTAGTTGCATGCCAATCCATGCGCCAAATGAGAAGCCAGCAATCCAGCAGGTAGAGGCATCCATGTTCTGCTGCTGAATCCAGTCAAGCGCAGTGGCGGCGTCGGCTAACTCGCCGATGCCGTCGTCAAATTTACCTTGTGACTTGCCTACCCCACGGAAATTAAAGCGCAGTGTTGAAAAGCCTGCGCGCACGAATGCGTGGAACAGGTTATAGGCGATCTTATTATTCATCGTGCCGCCGTAGAGCGGATGCGGGTGCAGGATCACGACAATCGGAGCGCCTTTGGTTTCGTTATGGTGGTAGCGTCCTTCGATACGTCCTTCAGGACCACTAAAAAAAATTTCTGGCATGAGTAATGAGTTTGTTAATAGTTGACTAAAAATAGGGGTTATATTAGATTTTGTATGTTCTTAATATATTGTTTCAGCGATTGCAATGTTCAACCGCATTATAAGAGAAATTGATACCGTTTTTGCCCGTGATCCGGCAGCGCGCTCACGTTTAGAGATATTTCTGTGCTATCCCGGCTTTCATGCCATGGTTTTTCACCGTGTGGCCCACAAGCTCTGGCAGCATGATTTTCGCCTGACTGCCCGGTGGCTGTCACATTTCGCGCGTTTCTTTACCGGTATCGAGATTCATCCTGGTGCACATATCGGCCAACGCTTTTTTATCGATCATGGTATGGGGGTGGTCATTGGCGAGACAGCGAAAATTGGCGATGATGTCACTATTTATCACGATGTTACACTGGGCGGTACGTCGTTTGAGAAGGGCATACGCCATCCGCAGATTGGTAATAATGTGATTATTGGCGCTGGCGCACAGCTTTTGGGACCGATTCATGTGGGCGAGAATGCTCGCATCGGCTCCAACGCCGTGGTGGTGAAGGATGTGTCGGAAGGTGCAACGATGGTCGGCGTGCCGGCACATGCTGCGCTGACTAAAGCGGGCAAGGCGTTCGAGGCTTACGGAACGCCGAGCGAAGACGACCCAATGGTCAAGACGCTCGAACAACTGACACAACAGGTGAAAGCGCTTCAGGCGCGCATTGGCGAACTGGAATCCGGTGGTGCTGAAACGGCCAAGCGCTGGGAAAGCAAGTGATGAGAGAGGTTAAGAGTATAAAAGGTCGTCATTGCGAGCGTAGCGAAGCAATCCAGAGCTTATTTTCTTTTTATCTGGATCGCCGCGCCGCTTTGCGGCTCGCGATGACAATGCTACAACTGGGGGCACCATGATCCTCGGCACCAAAGCACGTTACGCTGTAATGGCGATGGTCGATCTGGCGGCGCAAAGCGGTGACAAGCCGGTGAAGCTTGCTGAAATCGCTGCACGACAGGAGATTCCACTTGCCTATCTCGAGCAGATTTTTGCCAAACTCAAAAGCCATGGTTTGGTAAAGTCAATCAAAGGGCCGGGAGGTGGTTATAAGCTGGCGCGTGCAAGCGGAGATACGCCGATTTCCGAGATTGTGATTGCTGCGGAAGAATCCATGAAGATGACGCGCTGTGAGGCGCATGCGACGGGCGGCTGCATGGCAACCAAGGCACGTTGCCTCACGCATGATTTGTGGGATGGGTTATCAGATCAGATATATAATTACTTCAACGCTATCTCGCTTGAGGATGTCTGCAAGCGCAGGCTGAAGACGCACAAGTCAGAGCAGCATAGTTTTATGTCGCCGCTGAATTTACAATGACCTTACCCGGCATATTGCCTTTTTATGTGCAAAATGAATAATCCCGGCCTATGAAACCCACGCGCAGGCAGTTTGTCGGATCGGTGTTGACGAGTGCAGCATTGCTCACTGTTGCAGGTAAGGTTTTTGCTCAGGAGGGCAAAGCGACGGATAAAAACGCAAGCTGGAAAACCATCGATGTTGCTGACGGCACGCAGATGCGCGTGTTTGTGGCCCATCCTCCGAGTAGCGCGACCAAGGTTCCAGGTGTTTTGGTGCTGCAGGAAGCCTTTGGCGTTAATGCCCACATCCGTGATGTCACGCAGCGCATTGCTAAGCTTGGCTATGTGGCTGCTGCGCCTGAGCTCTATCATCGCACCGCACAGGGGTTTGAAGGAAGTTACGAGGATTTTGCCACCGTCCAGCCGCATATGCAGGCAATGACTCAGCAGGGGTTGGAAGCCGACCTACGCGCAACCTATCATTTACTGGTAAGCGATCCGCAGGTGGATGATACGCGCGTTGGAGCAGTGGGCTATTGCATGGGCGGTCGCGCGGCGTTTGTTGCCAATGCCGTCCTGCCGCTTAAGGCAGCAATATCGTATTACGGCGGCGGAATTGCAAAGCAGCTTGATTTAGTCAAGGATCAGCATGGGCCAATCCTGTTGTTTTGGGGTGGGCAGGACAAGCATATCGGGCGTGATCAGCAAATTATCATAGCCGATGCACTGCGTGCTGCCGGAAAGGAATTTTCCGATATGGAATTCTCCGATGCCGACCATGGCTTCTTCTGCGATGCGCGCAAGAGCTATAACCCCGCCGCTGCCCGCGAGTCATGGGCGCTTCTGGTGGAGTTTTTTAAGGAGCATCTTTAATGCCGCACTTGCTGCGGCATCTCCCCACTAATTTACGAGACCCCGCAATGCGCTTTGCTTATGCGGGATGACAGTTTCCAAGACGCGAGCGAAGCTCGCGGGAAACATCAATTTGGTTTTGCGTTCCCAAAAGGGCTATCCAGCGAAAAGGCGGGGACAGCGATACTCATCTTTTCGCCATTTTCGCGTTGCATCTCATATTCGCCGACCATGATGCCTGACGGTGTGGCAAGTGGCACACCGCTTGTGTACTGAAAGGCCTCGCCGGGTTTAAGCACAGGCTGTTCTCCCACAACTCCGGGCCCGCGCACGTTTTGGCTGCGGCCAAAGCTGTCAGTTATCTGCCAGTGGCGGTTAAGCAGCTGTACTGTCTCTTTACTGTGATTTTCCAGTTGGATGGTATAAGCCCAGAAATAGCGGTTTTCATCCGGCTCCGACTCGCGATCAAGATACTGCGGCAGCACCGTTACTTTGATGTGATTGGTTGTTTTGGTGTACATACTTTTAATATAGGATGGCATAGGGCACGAGGCAAGAGGCATAAGTGCCTTTTTTAGTAATGCCTAAGCCTTTATTGCCCCTTTATTTATGCAGCAGGCTGAAGAATTCCTGGCGGGTACGGGCGTCTTCGCGGAAACGGCCGAGCATATGGCTGGTTTGCATAACGGAGCCACGTTTGTGTACACCACGTGAGGTCATGCACTGATGTACCGCCTCAATGACAACGGCCACGCCCTTAGGCTGCAGCACTTCGTTAAGTGCGGTGGCAATCTGCGCTGTCATTTTTTCCTGAATCTGAAGGCGCTTGGCGTAAGCATCCACCAGACGGGCGAGTTTGCTGATGCCGACGACTTTTTTATCCGGCAGGTAGGCGACATGCGCTTTGCCGGTGAACGGCACCATATGATGCTCGCAATGCGATTCAAATTCGATGTCGCGCAGCACGACCATCTCGTCGTAGCCTTCCACTTCCTCAAATGTACGGCTTAGGATTTCATGCGGGTCGACCGTGTAGCCGGAGAAAAATTCACGGTAAGCCTTGGCGACGCGCTTAGGCGTATCGAGCAGACCTTCACGCGTGGGGTCATCACCTGCCCAACGAATCAAGGTGCGTACCGCTTCCTCGGCCTCCTTTGTGGTGGGAGTGCATTCGGTATTTTTGTTAAGGGGTACGATTTTGGTCATAAAATTCCTCTCTTAAGGGCGGAAATCCTAGCCGAAAAAGGGGATAAAGGCAAGTGTGAGAGGCAAATGGCTGCTAAAACGCCTTCTTTAAGAAGTCTATTAACTCTTTCTGGGTAACAAATTGTTTTTTAAAGGGATGTTTAAGTGGCTCTTGGGGTAATTCGCCATACCATAGCGGCACGCAGCCGGTGACATGAGCACATTCCATATCGATGTAGCTGTCGCCGATAAACCAGACATCAGGGCCAGCTTGGATGTTGCTATCTTTGAGCGCCGCATGAACGGGGTCGGCAAAGGGTTTGTCGCGCGGCGTATCATCCGCGCCCACCACCTTGCTGAAATAGGGACCCCAGCCGATATGCTGCACTTCAGCGCGCAGGTTTATGCCTTTCTTATTGCTCACTACGGCTACGTATACGGGCAATGTTTTAAGATAGGCAAGCGTGGCTTCTGCTCCCGGCAATGCCTGAAGGCGCTCCAGGTGGATGCTGCGGAAATTCCGTTGATAGATTTCTCCCGCTTCCTGCCAGTTCTCTCCGAAGACGAGTGGGAAGGAATCGCGCATCGAGCGTGCCACGCGCTGCTTCACCATATCGAGCGTCCATGGTTCGCGCCCAAGCTCAGTGAAGGTTTTATGTAATGCTTCGTGAATCACCGGCCAGGTATTGACCAGCGTATTGTCCCAGTCGAAGAGAATGGCTTTAGGGCGTTTCAGTTCCATTGTTTTCCTGTTTGTGCGTAAATATGTTCGTGATAGAGAGAAAGCAGTTTGAGCGTGACCGGCCCAGGCTTGCCATTGCCAACAGCGACTCCGTCGATACGAGTGACGGGCAGAACGTTGGAAGTCGTGCTGGTCAAAAATGCTTCCCGAGCCGTTTTTGCCTCTTTTAAGCTGAATGAACGCTCAATCACTTTAATACCTGATTTTCTTGCAATATTAAGCACTACATCGCGTGTGATTCCGCCAAGGATATGTTCATCAGCGGCATGAGTAATAAGCTCATTTTTGGCGTTGATGATGGCGTTGTTAGAAACGGCGCCTTCGGATATCATGCCCGCTTCATCCACCAGCCATGCTTCGCGTGCACCTGCCAGAGAGGCTTTCTGCTTGGCAAGTATATTGGGCAGCAGTGAGATCGATTTAATGTCGCGCCGCGCCCAGCGCAGGTCTGGTTCAGTAATCACACCGACACCTTCAGTGATTTCTTTTGCCTTGGGCATCTTCGGCCCAGTTACCGCCATGACAAGGCTTGCCTCTGTAGCATGAGGAAATGGATGATCGCGTTTGGCAACACCACGGGTGATCTGCATATAAAGTGTGCCGTCTACACGATTATTGCGCGCAATAAGTTCACGCATGACAAAACGCAGCGAGTTTTCGTGGACAGGTGAGATGATGTGTAGTGCAGCAAGTGAGCGCGTAAGACGCTGCAGATGCAAGTCTTCGTCAAGCAAGCGGCGGTTATAGAAGGCGATGACTTCATAGACGCCGTCGGAAAACTGATAGCCGCGATCCTCGATATGCACCGTGGCGTCACGGTGGTTTAGATAGCGCCCATTTACGTAAGAAATTTTTCCCATAGTTATAATACTGCTTCGCCTTCAAGAAACCCCTGCGGGCGGTAGCCAAAATCATCGATGGCGTCTTTGATGTCAAACACCAAATCGCGGTTCATGCGCCGTGCCATCTCGCCGTTAATGTACCTCATCTGATAGACCGCACCCAGCGCATCGAGCATAGAGGGAAGAAATGGAAAGGAAGTGATTCTGACGGGCTTACCAAGATACTCAAACAGCTTGCCGATCATGGTTTTGCATTTCATCGTCTGCTTGCCGCCGAGAGTATAGGTTTTGCCGTAGCTTTTCGGGTTCTGCAGAATAGCCAGCGCCGCTTCGGCCAGATCAACGGCCTGTACCGGGTGACGCCAGCCTTGCGCATCGCCGTAGACGGGTATGCGGCCGAAGCGGCGGATAATGTCGGCAAGCCGCGTCAGCTCCCCACCGGCACCTGTGCCATACACGGTGGTAGTGCGCAGGATGGTGGCAGGGCAGGAGGTATTTGCAGTGATACTGAGCAGGTCGCTTTCGGCAGTCTGTAGCCGGGTTAGGTAGTCTTTTTCGTGCGTATTAGTAACGTGAGCAAGATCGGCCACGATGGCCGAACTGAATGTAATGATGCGCCGCATGCCATTTGTAATAAACTGTGCTGATACCTCTGCCAGCAGCGTTAAGGGCGCGGCATGAATTATATAATCCGCTTTTATGGTGCTGATAGTGCCATAATCCACCCATGTCAGGTGAGGATGGCTAAACGTAACGTCAGTTTCATGAATGGCGGCAATCACATGTGCGCCGCGCGCAAGCGCTTTTGCAACGGTGCATAGCCCCGCTTGCCCGGTGGCACCGGTGACGAGTATGGTTTTTCCGGCAAGGGAATTGTCATTCGGCACAAAGCGTGTAAGCCGGTGGAGCAATACCACGCGCGCGATTTCATGACGAGCAGCCAGTGGTGGCGTAAACAAGCGATCGAAGGTGCTGAGGGTTATCTTAAGTGCATAGCGCAGCCAGATCCCAAGCGTCATCGCCATGAAGAAAGCCGGTGAGTGCTGTTTGCCGAAATGCGTGCGCAGGTAGCGGATGAAGCCACTGGCCTTATGCTTTTCAACAAACGCACTGGTGACTTCGCTGGTGCTGCGGAAATGGATGACTTTGACATCGGGAATACAGATAATTTTTCCGCATGCCTGATGTACACGGTAGCAGAAATCCATATCCTCCATATGCAGAAAATAACTTTCATCGAGCCCACGCAACTGCTGATAAAATGCGCGTGTGGTCAGCATAAATGCGCCGGAAATAGCAGGTACTTCATGAGTAGCATCCGGCATCGGGGTGCCATGGAAGTTGAGGCGTTGGGAGCGTTTGAAGAAACGATGCAGGCCAAGGCTTTCTACCACGGCATTTTCCGGCGTGAGTAACGCGCGCCTACCGCCACGCTGCTCACTACCGTCGGCGTGTGCCAGAAAACATCCGGCAACCGTACTAGGCGGGTAGGATTGCAGGCCTACAAGTGCACGGGTAAGGCCACCTTCCGGCAGCATGCTATCAGGATTGAGCAGCAGTATATATTTGCCTGTGGCCTGCTTGGCGCCAAGGTTGCAGCCTTTAGCAAAGCCGACATTGCCGTGGCCGCTTAGCAGCTGCAGGCGAGGTTCCTGTGCTGCCAGCGCCTGTAGGCGTTTGAAGTCGCCAGGAGCATTTCCATTATCAACCAGCAGCAGTTCTTTGCATTCGGGTTGTTCCAACACAGAATCGATGGCAAGCCACAGGGCAGGGCCGGTGTGGTAACTTACCATGATGACGCTGACTACCATTGCGGCGGCGACTTCTTATATTCAGCAAAACTTTGCTGCTTTACATCCCGCTCGGAAATGGTGGGATTCTTCAGGGGCCAGTCGATGGCGAGTTCCGGGTCGTCATAGCGTATGCCGCCTTCACCTACAGCGTTGTAAACGCCGGTGACTTTATAGAGCATGTCTGCCGGTTCATCTCCCAGCACGCAGAAGCCGTGGGCGAATCCGGCCGGCATCCAGAACAAACGGCCATTCTCTGCGGTAAGCTCTACGCCGTAATGCTGGCCAAAAGTAGGCGAGCTTGGGCGCACGTCGACTGCAACGTCCCACACCTTGCCACGAGTAACACCGATCATCTTGCCTTGCGGCGGAGCAAACTGATAATGCAGCCCGCGCAATACTCCGGGGGCCGAGCGCGAGTGGTTGTCCTGCAGGAAGATATGCGGCAGTCCTGCGTCGGCAAAGCGTTTGACGTGGAAGCGCTCGACAAAAAATCCGCGCGCATCGCCAAATACGTCGAGTTCAATAACTTTGAGCCCTTCAATGGGGCAATCAATGACTTTCATGTTTGATTCTCATACACGCTGCCAGCCCTTCCTGCCATGTGGGCAGGGACACGCCAAACATAGAGAGCGCCTTGGTGCAGTCAAGCCGCGAGTTGGCGGGGCGTTTGGCGGGCAGCGGATACTCGCTTGCCGGTATGGCGCGGACATAGCGTGTTTTTACGGGCAGGCCGATAGCCCGCGCGCTTTCAACAATGGCGGTGGCAAAGCCATGCCATGTCGTAACTCCGCTGTTGCAGAGGTGATAGATACCGGAGGAAAATTGCGGTGCAGCCATGGCGACTTCTAACGCTTTTAGGGAAGCAACGGCTAAATGCGTAGCGTAGGTAGGTGCGCCAAACTGGTCGGCAATGATACGCAGTTCCTCGCGCTCGCTTGCGAGGCGAAGGATGGTGTTAACAAAATTTTTGCCCTCAGCGTCATAGACCCATGAAGAGCGGAAAATGAGATGATCGCCTCCTATGCGGGCGATTGCGTCTTCTCCGGCGAGTTTGGATCGGCCGTAAGCGTTAAGGGGTGCCGGGGTGTCGTCTTCTTTCCATGGCGTATCGCCGCTGCCGTCAAACACATAGTCCGAGGAAAAATGCACAAAAGGAATGCGCTTGCGCGAGCAGTAAATCGCCATTGCTGTAGGTGATTCTGCATTAACAACGGTGGCCAGTTTTTCTTCGGACTCGGCGTTATCCACCTGCGTGTAGGCGGCGGCGTTGATAAGGGCGGAAGGATTGTAACGCTCAAGCACTTCGGAGAGTTTATCCGGCACGGCAAGGTCAGCGACACTGCGGCCCAGAAATAATGCATCGGGACGTAGTGCCTTATAGGCCCGTGCGAGCTGACCGTCTCCGCCTATGACCAGCAGTGGCTTCGTCACGCGCCTTGGCTTTCGGCAAGCACATCACGCAGATAAGCGCCGTAATCATTTTTGTAGCCTTCCACCAGCGTGGCGAGCGCTGCGGCATTGATATAGCCCTTGCGGAACGCGATTTCTTCAAGGCAGGCGACTTTCTGACCCTGGCGTTGCTCGATGGTTTGTACAAATTGTGAGGCAGCAAGCAGCGAATCCGGTGTGCCGGTATCGAGCCACGCAACCCCGCGCCCTAGCATCTGCACGTTGAGCGAACCGGTGGCAAGGTAGGCCTTATTGACATCAGTAATTTCAAGCTCGCCGCGCGCGGACGGCTTCAAGTTCTTAGCGATACTGATGACATTGTTGTCATAAAAATAGAGCCCGGTAACGGCAAAGGGAGATTTAGATTTCTTTGGCTTTTCTTCAATCGAGAGCGCTTTTCCTTTGGCATCAAACTCCACCACACCGTAACGTTCCGGATCACGCACGCGATAGCCGAACACCTGCGCACCGGATTTAAGTTTTGCGGATTCCTCGAGTTGGCCACTTATGGAATGGCCGAAGAAAATATTGTCGCCCAGCACCAGGCACACCGGTGATTTACCTATGAAGGATTCACCAATAATAAACGCCTGCGCGATGCCGGCGGGTTTTGGCTGTTCTGCATAAGAAAGTGAGATACCGAGATTACTGCCGTCGCCCAGTAGTTCGCGCATCATCGGCAGGTCGCGTGGCGTGCTGATGATAAGAATTTCCCGGATGCCTGCCAGCATCAAGAGCGACAGCGGGTAATACACCATCGGCTTGTCGTAAATAGGCAGCAATTGTTTGCTGATGACGCCCGTCATCGGCGCTAATCTCGTGCCCGATCCCCCTGCGAGTATTATGCCTTTCATGCCACCCTCTTTGTCACTGTTTCACACCATGTCGTATTTGCCAGGTACCATCCTACTGTTGCCTTGAGGCCAGATTCAAAATCATGTGCGCGGGTGAATCCTAATGCGCTGCTAGCTTTGGAGTCATCAATCGCATAGCGGCGGTCATGGCCCAGGCGGTCGGTGACATAGGCAATCTGCTTTTCGTAAGGTTGTCCGTCCTTGCGGGGTTTTAGCGCATCGAGCGTCTTGCAGATGTTTTTTACCACGTCGATATTGGTGCGCTCGGCATTGCCGCCGAAGCAGTAAGTTTCTCCCGGCGTGCCTTTGGTCAGTGCCAGCATCACGCCCGCGCAGTGATCTTCCACATGAATCCAGTCCCGGATGTTTTTGCCATCGCCATACACCGGCAATGGCTTTCCCGCGAGCGCGCAGGTAATCATGTGGGGTATAAGCTTTTCAGGGTGTTGACGCGGGCCATAATTGTTGCTGCAGTTGGTGATAATGGTCGGCAGGCCATAGGTGGAAAACCAGGCATGAGCCAGATGATCACCCGCCGCCTTCGACGCCGAATAGGGCGAGTTGGGTTTCATAGGCGTGGCTTCGCTGAACTTTCCGGTTGGGCCGAGCGAACCGTAGACCTCATCGGTGGAGACATGCACAAAGCGGAAATCACCTTTTTTCTCTTTCCAGTATTCGCGCGCGGCTTCGAGTAATATGTAACTGCCGACGATGTTGGTTTCAATGAAAGCTGCGGGCTTGCTGATGGAATTGTCGACATGCGACTCAGCGGCGAAATGCACAATCGCATCGATGGCATGCTCGCGTAAGAGTTTGCTTACCAGCGCGCCGTCCCTGATGTCGCCAACGACGAGTTCCGCTTTCACGCTTTCAAGATTGGCGCGGTGGCCAGCATAGGTAAGAGCATCGAGCACCACGACATGGTGTCCGCGCGCTGCAGCAAGCCTTACAAAGCTGCTGCCGATAAAACCAGCACCGCCGGTGATGAGGAGGTTGGAAGGTGAAGTCAAACAATGCTCCTATAAGTGTCATTCTCGCGCTTGACGCGAGAATCCATCTTTTAATGACATAGATCCTCGGGTCAAGCCCGAGGATGACACGACTTCGGTTTCTACTGCAACCGGAAACTGACGGGAATCAGGAATTCAACCTGGGCGCCATCGGGATAGTCATCTGGCACGGCAGGTCCGGGATTAGAGGCGCGCACCATGTCGAGCACGGCTCCGTCAATAATGGAATTGCCTGATGAGTGGTCGATAGAGCTTTCAAGAATCTGGCCGTTGCGGCTGATGCGTATGCGTACGATGGCGTCTCCCTCAATATGTTGAAGCTTAGCCATTTCCGGGTAGGTCTTATGCTGCGCCATCCAGAGCGAGATGGTCTGCTCATAGCGCTGGATGATAGCATCGCCCTCCGGTGTTCCTGCAACACTGCGCCCCGTGTGCTTGCCTGTACCTGCGCCGCTCTCATATTCATTCTCGCGTACATATTTCTTGGGTGTGGTAAGGCTGCCCTCTTCAGCGAGATTACGGGGTTGGCTTTCCGCCCGCGTACGACGGGAATTGTCTGTTACCCCGGAGGTGTATTTCGAATGGGTATGAGGCTGGTTTATGACCACAGGAGATGAGGGCTTGCTTGAAGGCTGTTCCTGAGCAGGTGCTTCCTTGGGAGCTGCCGGTGGGGGAGGTGCGGCTGCGGGCGTATCTACTACGCCACCGTCATCGCCTAGCTTGATGTTAAGGGCCCGCACAGGGATCTGAATGACCTTTTGGTGGGGCGCCATCGCGTAAATGCCGATGATAGTGGCATGGATCAGCGTGGCAAGGCCCAGCATGATTATAAAATGCTTATGAGCCATGTAGGTGCCGAACTCGGCGTACCGGCTTAAGCTTTTGACTTGTGGTGGGGCAAAAAACATATGCTAGAACGGTGTAGTGGTAAGAGAAATGTTATTGCCGCCTGCGTTTTTAATCTGATTCATGATGGCAATCAGAAACGTAGCAGGTAGTCGCTCGTCGGCACGCAGTGAAATAATCTTATCCTTATGGTCCTTCAATTGCTCCTTCATCGTGGCAATGAAGTCGCCGGGCGAGACAAACTCATCATTGATGAGGATTTCTTTCTGCATGCCTAGCACGATAACCACCTGACCCTCGGGTAGCATCTTGCCATTTTTTGCGACCGGTAGATCGACATGCAACACCTCAAATTTCTCGATTGAGCCTGCCACCAGAAAGAACACGAGCAAGAGGAGCACGACATTAATCATCGGGATTAATCCAGGCTCGCGCGCACCTTGCTTATGACGGGGAATGTCAACCATGACTGCCTCCCGGCGGCATGACCCAGTCGGCTACGGCGATGTTCTTGCCGCCTGCGGTGTAAATGCGGTCGAGCACGCGTACCATCACCTGCACGGGTACCTCATTGGCGCTTAAAAGCAGAATCCCACGATCCGGGTTAATAGCCAGGCGAGAGCGCAGTTCGCCGAGTAGTTCATGTTCACCCACGCTTTGCTTCTCCAGAAATGTTTCGCCGGTATTAGAGATATAGATGTGCAGCGTCTGCGCATCTTCCTTGCCACGGCCAATTTCCAGATGTTTGGGTGCATCGGACGGCAGCGCTAGCTCAAGGGACTCAGAGCGCGTGAAGCTGGTGGAGAGCATGAAATAGATAAGCAACTGGAAGACGACATCGATCAGCGAGATGAGCGGAATCGATTTAGACTTACGCAGCTGCCGCTCGATTTCGATCATGGCTAAAATTGCCCATAACGCGGATTTAGAAGATGCAGAGTGCTGCTGCTTTGCGGCGTTGAGCGCGTGTTGCTGGCAGCATTGCGCACGCGGTCTTCCAATTCGCGCATTTCAATCTCACGTTTGACTGCTTCCTTGCGCTTGAGCTCTTTTTCATTGCGCTTGAATTCGTCTTCGAGTGCAAGAATCTGGATCGAGACGTCGCGCATGGTGGCACGCACGCGCTCGATCAGCGCATCGACAATATAATACACGGCGATAGCCGGAATAGCGACGACAAGGCCGGCTACTGTGCATAAGAATGCTTCCCAGATGCCCCCGGCGAAAAGGGAAGGGTCGACGCGTGAGCCGGCGGCTTCGAGCTTGGCGAATGCTGTTACCATGCCCATCACGGTGCCCAGCAACCCAAGCAGGGGGCCGATGTTGGCAATGAGTTCTAAACCACGCAGGTGCGATTCAAGGTAACGGATATCGGCGGCGCCGACGCGGGCGATTTCAGCCTCTTTGCTGCGCTGGGAGATTTCGCGGTTGGCAACGCAGTCAAGCGAGACGCGCATGATGCGCGCGATCGGCCCCCTGACGGTGGACAGTGTGCGCGAGGCTTTCTGGATATCGCCCTCGCGAATTTCGCGTACGGCCTTGTCGATGAAGGTGTTGTGCGAGAACATGCCCGCGTTCCAGAACTGGTAAATCTTGAACATGACGACGGCTACGCCGTAAATTGACAGGCAGAGCAGAACATACATCACTACGCCGCCGCGTTCGAAATAATCTATAATGGACACAGTACTTCCCCCAGGTTGGTTTTATTATTACGTCATTCCCGCGCAGGCGGGAATCCATCTATCCACCTATCTGATTGTTTTAAAATGGATTCCTGCTTTCGCAGGAATGACGCTAAAAGCTCATTTGGCCGCGTAATTTACTGCATCAAAGCGCAGCCTGCAACTGGTTTTCGCTTAAAACTTAATTTTTATTAATAATTGCTAAATTGACCATCGGAATGGATTTTAGCAATATAGGAATATGTTTGCATTATGATCGCATTCTATGGGAGCCAAAATGGACATAGATACGTTAGAACTTGCTGTAAAACAGGGTAGAAATAGCATAGTGAAGCAGTTTATAGCGCGGGGTACACCTCTCAATGTACCCGATGTATATGGAAGAACTCCATTAATGCTGGCTATATTACATGGACATAAAGACATAACTAAAATGTTAATTGATGCGGGTGTAGGCATTGATGCTAAGGACGAGCATCATCGGACTTATCTGATATCAGCCGCAGAAAAAGGTCATCATGATATAGTCGAAATGTTGCTTAAGACGAAGATTGATATAAATGCACAGGATTACGACGATTTTACTGCGCTGATGCATGCGGCAAAGAATGGATATAAAACCATTGTTGAGGCGTTACTTGAAGCGCATGCAGACGTTACTATTAAAGCGCATGGTAATACTGCTCTTACCTTTGCCAAAAAACAAGGGCATACGGATATAGCAAAAATGATAGAAGAGGAGGGGAAAACTCCTGGTTATGTCGCGCGTGAAAAACAACGACGATTGCGCGCTAGCAGCGGCCAAGAAGGGGATATTCAGTGGTTCGTAGAGTAGAATAGGCTAGTTTAATTATTCTTCCGGTTGCGGAAGGATTTGGCCCAGCCGGATTTCTGTTTCTGCGGCGCGCGCGCAATGGCGAGCGCATCGGGTTCAACATCTTCGCTAATAGTCGAGCCCGCACCGATGACTGCGCCATCACCAATTATCACCGGAGCCACCAGCGCGGTGTTTGAGCCGATGAAGGCGTTATTGCCAATAACAGTGCGGTGCTTGGCATAGCCGTCATAATTGCAGGTGATAGTGCCCGCACCGATATTGGCGCCTTCACCAACATTAGCATCACCGATATAGGAAAGATGATTGGCCTTCGCGCCGCGCTCAAGCATTGCCTGTTTGATTTCCACGAAGTTGCCGACATGGGCGGATTCCCCGATAACTGCGCCGGGCCTAAGGCGGGCGAATGGGCCGATGATGGCGCCCTCATACACTTTTGCGCCTTCGAGATGGCAGAACGAGCGGATTTCGACATTGTCCGCCACTTCCACGCCGGGGCCGAAGACGACGTGCGGATGCACCACGACATCCTGCCCAAGTTTAGTGTCGCAGGCGAGGAATACGCTTGCAGGATCGATAAATGTTGCACCGTTTTCCATTGCTTTTTTGCGCAAGCGGCGTTGCATATTGGCTTCGGCACAGGCAAGTTCTGCGCGCGAGTTAACACCCAGCAACTCAAGTGAATCCGTTTTTATCATGCCACACGAGTGGCCCTCTTTGCGGGCAAGCGCCACAATATCGGTCAGGTAATATTCATTCTTGGCATTTTTATTGGTGAGCTTGCCTAGCAGTGAAAAGAGCAAGTTCGCACGTACCGCCATAACGCCGGAGTTACACAGCGTCACTGCTTTTTCCTTTGCCGTTGCATCACGCGCCTCGACGATGCGCTCGACATTGCTGTTTTTGTCTAAAATCAGCCTGCCATAATCATTGGGCATATCTATTTCCATGCCCAACACCACCAGCCCAAGCTTGCTGTTTTTCTTAAGTAGCGCGGCCATAGAGGCAAGCGTTTCGGTACGAATCAGCGGAGTGTCGCCGTAAAGAATCAGTACGGTGCCGGTAACATCCTTAAGTGCGGCTTTAGCAGCTTTGACCGCGTCGCCCGTGCCGCGCTGCTCCTGCTGTATGGCGTTTGCAACTTTATCTTTGTACTGACGCTCCAGAGCATTGCGCACGGAGGTCATGTCTGGCGAGGTTACCACAGCGACGGTTTGCGGTTTGAGCGCCAGCGCAGTGTCTACCACATGCAGCAGCATGGGCTTGCGCGCGACTTCGTGCATCACCTTGGGCAGCTTGGACTTCATGCGCGTTCCCTTGCCCGCCGCAAGGATAATGCAGGCTACGGCGTCGCTTTGTGCTTTTATTTTCATGAATAACGTTCTAAAACAAAGGGGAGGATTTGCAATGAACTTTTTATTTCTGATTGCTGCAGCTCTTGCCCTGATTGCCAGTGTGTGCGCATTTTTCCTCTTTGTTTCGCGTGAGAAGCTGAGGGGTGAGTTGATACGGCTGCAGAGCAGAAAAGAAGCCATCGACCAGCGTCTTTTAGATCAGCAGCAGATGTTTGCCCAGATGCAGGATCAGCTCAAATTCGAGTTTAAGGCCACGGCGAGCGGCATCTTTGAAGACCTAAGCCAGAAATTTTCCACTCGTTCAGAAAAGCAGATTGGCGACTTGCTGAATCCATTGCGTGAGCGGTTAGGCGAGTTTCAGAAGAAGGTGGATGAATCGTTCGGCACTCAGGCCAAGGAACAGTTTTCGCTGAAAAACGAGATTGAGCGGATTGTGAAGGTCAACGAGCAAATGCGCCTGCAGACCGACAGCCTGACCAAAGCGCTGCGCGGCGACAGCAAGGCGCAGGGCAACTGGGGCGAGGTGATGCTGGAGCGCATTCTGGAGGAGTCGGGCCTGCGTAGGAATATAGACTATACCACGCAGGGTGGGTTCCGTGGGGCCGAGGAAAATCTGCTCAAGCCTGATGTGATAGTGAATCTTCCAGAGAACAAGCACGTTATCATCGACTCCAAGGTGTCGCTCACGGCCTATGAGCGCTACTGCGCGGAAGCCGATGAAACGCTCCGGCTTCCGCATCTGAAGGAATTTCTTAAATCGCTCAAGACCCATGTGGATGGGCTAGAGCAGCGGCGCTATCAGGATGTGGAGTCGCTCGGCACGCCGGATTTTGTGTTGATGTTCATGCCGATAGAGGGGGCCTATTCACTGGCCGTTCAGCAAAATCAGGAGCTGCATAGCTATGCTTGGGGCAAGAAAATTATTATCGTTTGCCCCGCCACGCTGTTTGTAACACTCAAGACCATTGCCTCACTGTGGCGCATTGAACTGCAGAACCAGAACGCGCAGGAAATCGCCCGCGTCGGTGGTGCACTGTACGATAAATTTGCACGCTTTGTGGAAGATATGCTCTCCATGGGTAAGCAAATTGGCAAATTGCAGGAAAGCTATGATCAGGCAAGGCAGAGGCTCAGTGAGGGCAAAGGCAACTTGCTCGCCCGCGCCGAAAAACTCAAAACGCTCGGCGCCAAAACGTCCGGTTCGTTACCCAAAGAATTGATACGCGAAGAGGATGAAGAAGCCGATTTAAGCCTCGTCGAGCCCCTGCCGCTTAAGAAGGTGAGTGGTTAACCCACTGGCAACCGAGCTTTAAGCGCCGCGCCGAGAGTACCATCATCAAGATAATCTAATTCGCCGCCCATGGGGATTCCGTGGGCGAGGCGGGAGATGTGGACATCAGAGCCTGCAAGGCGATCGCTGATATAATGCGCGGTAGTTTGCCCTTCAACGGTGGCGTTGGTCGCCATAATTACTTCGCGGACTTCCGGTGCACGGGCGCGGGTGATGAGGGCATCAATGTTGAGTTGATCGGGACCACGACCATCAAGCGCCGAGAGCGTGCCGCCCAGCACATGATAGCGCCCACGAAAAGTGCGGCTGCGCTCAATCGCCCATAAGTCGGCGATTTCTTCCACCACACATAGCTGGGAAGGATCGCGGCGCTCATCACTGCAGATGGGGCAGGGGTCGGATGTGTCGAGATTGCCGCAGACGCTACAGGTGCGGATGTCGGCTCCAGTTTGCGTAAGCGTTGCCACCAGCGGTGTTAGCAATTTTTCCTTATGGCGGATGAGATGCAGCACCAATCGGCGCGCCGATCGCGGGCCAAGCCCCGGCAGTTTGGCAAAGAGAGATATGAGTTGTTCAAGTGGCGAAGTGTTCATCTAAAAAGGCAATTTCATTCCTGGCGGAAGGCCGAGGCCTCCGGCGATTTTCGTCATCTGCTCACTGGAATTTGTTTCCACCTTGGTCTTGGCATCATTGTACGCAGCGATAATAAGGTCTTCGAGCATTTCCTTTTCATTAGGGTCGATAAGGCTTTTATCGATGCTGATCTTTTTCATCGCGCCCTTGCCGTTGAGACGCACGGTGATCATGCCACCGCCCGAACTGCCCTCAGTTTCTTCAGTCTCAAGCTTGGCCTGCAGATCGACAATCTTCTGCTGCATTTCTTGAGCCTGCTTCATCATTTTTTGTATGTTCATAAAGTCCTTCTTCCTTATCTGGTGTCATCCTCGGCCTTGAGCCGAGGATCCATTCTTTTAAAGACGGATTCTCGTGTCAAGCACGAGAATGACACGGGTTATTTTTCTATTACCTTTGTTACTTCCGCACCGGGAAATTGTTCTAGCACTGCCGCCACCAACGGATGAGATTTCACTGCTTCACGCTTTTGAGTGACCACAGCATCTATCTGAGCCTGCAGTGTCGGCGCACCGGCTTCATGGGAGAGTATGACTACCCAGCGTTGCCCTGTCCAATCCGTTAAACACTTGCCAACTTTCCCTGCAAAATCGACAGGAACCTCAGTGTTGATATTAATCTCGATGCGGCCTTTTTCAAAACGCACTAACTGCACGCTGCGCAAGAGATAATTATAGAGAATGGGTTCGCGGCGCATATCGAACATCTGCACGGCGTCGGAGAATGTTTGCGGCATGGGTGCGCTCAGCGGTGCCGATTGCGATGCAGGGTGCACGGCCACTTGATGTGTGGTGATAAGCGATGAGACAGACGGTTTAGGTCCCGGTGCAGGGCCACCACCGTTTTGTGCTGGCTGCGATTCCTGCTTCTTTAATGTGCGGATGAGATCGGCGGGCGGAGGAAGATCGGCGCTATGGGCAATGCGGATGAGCACCATCTCGGCGGCACTGTCCGGCTCCGGCGCATAGCGGGTTTCCTGCAAGCCCTTAAGCAACATTTGCCAAAATTTAGTAAGCGCAGGAATGACAAGCTTCTGCGCCAGGCTTTTAGCAAACTCGCGTTCATTCTCGGAGAAGGCCACGTCATCGGCAGATTCAGGCGCAAGCTTAACGCGTGTAATGAAATGCACGAGTGCCAGCAAATCCTGTAATAATATTGCCGGGTCTGCGCCTGCTTTATAGAGCGTGCGGAATTCGGCAAGTGACTCGGCAATTTTTCCGGCAAACAAGGTCTCGAGCAATTTAAATAATTGCGATTTGTCGTTCATACCCAGCATATCGCGCACGGTCGAGGCGCGCAGGACACTTTCGGTGTTATGGGCGATGGCTTGATCAAGCAGCGACAGCGAATCGCGCACTGAACCTTCGGCGGCGTCAGCAATGAGGGTAAGGGATTCTTCGTCGGCCTGGACGGATTCTTTTTTAGCGATGTTGCCCAAATGCTGGACCAGGGTGCCGGTTTCCACGCGCTTGAGATCAAAACGCTGGCAGCGCGAAAGAATTGTTACCGGAATTTTGCGAAGCTCTGTCGTGGCGAAAATGAATTTCACATGCGGCGGTGGTTCTTCGAGCGTCTTCAGTAGCGCATTGAATGCGCTGTTGGAGAGCATGTGAACTTCGTCGATGATATAGACCTTGGTGCGTGCCGAACTGGGCAAGTATTGCACGGTGCCGATAATGTCGCGTATATCATCCACGCCGGTGTGGCTCGCGGCATCCATTTCCAGCACATCCATATGGCGGCTTTCGGCAATCATCGTGCAGTGGGTGCATACACCGCAGGGGCTGATGGTGGGGCCGCCTTTACCATCCGGGCCGATGCAGTTAAGTGCACGCGCAATGATACGCGCT
>Ga0206965_10020_pt1 | contig 49184 bp, 22 predicted proteins | sample Alteio_BWOrgHeat_26_FD_152973 | JGI IMG/M metagenome (GOLD analysis project Ga0206965, IMG submission 152973) | Enriched cells from forest soil in Barre Woods Harvard Forest LTER site, Petersham, Massachusetts, United States -... | ecosystem: Environmental > Terrestrial > Soil > Temperate forest >...
GATAAATTCATTTGATATTGATTCTCGCCAATGGTTGAAGTAAGCGCGAATTGCAAAACATTCCTGCCCATAATATCTATCATGCTGATGGTATAGTTTTCTGTTTTATCAGATGAGAAAGCAATTGTAGCCGCATCACTTGCAGGGTTCGGATAGATGCTGAATGCAGTAGGCGTTGAAATTGCATTATCTTCCATCGTCCTGCATCCACTGGTATTGTCGCCTACATACACGGAAGTCAGGGTTGATACACATCCTAAAGGATCTTTTACTTTCAGGGAATAAGTTCCGGGAAGCAACAAATTGAACATATTAGAGGCTTGGTAAGTAGTACCACTGTTCTTGGAATAATTAAATGCCCCTGCCCCGCCAGTAGCTGTTACCGTAATCTTTCCATTCGCATTTGCACAGGTAGCATCAATAACCGATGTGGTAAATGATATACCTGGATTACTTGTAATCACAGTTGACGAAGTGCTGCTCAAACAACCATTGCCATCCTTTACTTTTATAGAATAAGTTCCATTGGTCAAACTGCTGAACAATGCTGCTCCCTGGTAGGTTGAGCCATTGTTTTTGGAATAAGTCTTTACCCCTGTTCCGCCCGTTGCTGATACAGAAATGCTTCCGGTAATAGCAGTCGTGCAGGAGGAATTATTTGAAACCACTGTAGTATAAGTTATTGCTGACGGCTGCGTGATGGTTGTATTGAATGTCGAGGTACATCCGCTACCATAAGTCACTTCTATGGAATAGGTTCCTGCCGCCAATCCGGTGAATGAATTGGATGACTGGTAGGTGGCTCCTCCATTATTGGAATAGGTCATTGATGAAGTTCCTCCGGTGAGTGTGGAAACACTGATGCTTCCGGTATTTATTCCGTTGCATAACAGGTTTACATTTGATGAAGTGAAGGTTCCAAGCACAGGTTGAGAAATCGTTATTGATGTAGTTGCAGAACATCCATGAGCATCTGAAACTGTGTAGGTATAAGTTCCCGCACCGACATTTGTAATCGTTCCTGTCCCTGTGTAATTCGTTGTTCCACCGCTTGCATTAATAGTTACTGATGTAGATTGACCATAGCAGTTGATGGTACCGCTATTAGATGAAGCAGTAAGTAAGTTCGGTTGGGTGATAGTTGCTGAAGCAGTGGCAGTACATTGGTTGCCATCGGTGATGAGAACAGAATAAGTATTTGGGCTTAATCCGTTGACGGAATTTGAAGTTGAATTTGTCGGATTCCAAAGGTATGAATAACCACTACCGCTTCCACCAAAAGCCGTTACAGTCAATGCTCCATCGCCACTGTTATAACAACTTACATCGGAATGTGTTGTGATGCCGGCAGTTGGATTGGTGTTAACCGTTGCAGTTATCTGAAGCTTTGTCAGGCTCTCACAACCGTTGGTCATCTCGCTTGCATAATAACTTGTTCCATCAACCAACGTTGTTGAAGTTGCTAATAGATTACCTGCATTTGCTGCATCATACCACAAAATATTGTTGCCTGTAATTGCCAAGGAAGCTATCGTTGCATTTGAGGAAGTACAAAAAACTTGTGATGCAGATCCAGTTGGCACAGAAGGTGTAACATTTACTGTTGCTGTTACTTGGAATCTTGTAGTACTTTCGCAGGAATTAGCAGATTGGCTGGCATAATAACTTGTTCCATTAACTAATGCCGTTGTATTGGGCAGAAGATTTCCCGCACTTGGAGCATCATACCATAAGATATTATTACCCGTAACTGTTAGGTTTACAATTGTCGGATTCGTTCCACTACAGAATGTTTGTGTAGCTGCGCCAGTAGGAACAGCGGGTATTAGATTGACTGTAATGGTTGCGTTTGCACCTGTTATTCCACTTGTTGTCGGGCATGTATTGGCATCTGTGATAGATGTCAGGGTATAGTTAGTCGTGCCTGTCGGATTTGGACTTGCATTGAATGGAACACCACTTACAATCCCGGTATAAGTTGTTCCATTAATTACCAATGCAAAGGGACCGGTGCCGACTGAAGAGGTGAAGGTTAACTTTCCGGCGGCTCCTGCACAAATAGTATTACCAGACAGACTGCCATTAGGTAATGGATTTACTGTTACCGCTGTTGTTGCAGATGTAGCAGAACATCCGAATGAATTTGTAACATTGACAGTATAACTTGTGGAAGAAGATGGATTGACGGTAATTGCAGAGGATGTTTGACCTCCTGGCGACCACACCAATGAAGAATAACTTATTGCGTTCATTGAAACAACCCAAGTTGGGGAACTAAGTAATGTACCTGTTTTACCATGCCCGGATCCATCTACTGTATAATTTCCAGACCCTTCATCAAAATTGTAAAAAGCTACCAATCCTGTTTCAGTACCTGTTAAGTAAGTATTCATTTCAGTCTGCAGTTGAGTAGTGGTTCTTGAAGTATTCCAAAAAGAAACCTGGTCTATTACACCTGGAAAGAACAAGGTTGGTAATGTATTGCTACCTATTGTCGTTCCGTGTGTTCCTGACGATGCGGATTCTCCTGTAGTAGTGAAAACCTGAACACCATTTTTAAACAGCGTAACAACAGTTGATGACCAATAAACAGTCATAAAATCCCAACTGTTTATGGTCGAAACAATTCCGGTATTAATATCTCTTCCCGCAAATATATGATAATTGCCATCTATATAAATCGTTAAAGCTCGGTCAAATCCGCCATCGTCATTAGAATAAATTGCTTGATAGGAACTAATACCACCTGTTCTCTTCACCCAAGCCGAAGCCGTCAAAGTTGGAATTGCTGCCGGACTAATATCAAGATTGCTTATCGCAACATGTTGGTTTGAACCACTAAAACTCAAAGCATGACCATAAATTACTCCCGGATATAAGGTTACAGAATTTCCATTACAAAAGGTGGTTGCTCCACTTGAAGTAATTGTTGGGGAAGGTAATGGAGCAACAACAATTGCTGCATTTGGTCCGGATATACTTGATGTATTGCTACAAGTGATGGCATCATTAATGGAAGTCAAAGTATAATTTGTCGTAGTTGCAGGATTTGGATTGGCATTAAAAGGAGCTCCACTGACAACTCCTGAATAAGTTGTTCCATTAATCACTAAAGAGAAAGGACCTGTGCCTACCGAAGATGTAAAAGTCAACTTACCAATACCTCCAGGGCAAATCGAATTGCCGGTTAAACTCCCATTTGGCAATGGGTTTATATTAATCCTTGCAGTTGCTCCGGTGATTCCGCTTGTAGTAGGACAACTATTCGCATCCGTGATAGATGTCAAGGTGTAATTTGTTGAATTTACTGGATTTGGATTAGCATTAAAAGGAGTTCCACTAACTACATTAGTATAGGTAGTTCCATTTATTACTAATGTGAACGGTCCAGTGCCAGTCGTAGAAGTAAAGGTCAATTGCCCCAAACCACCAAAACAGATTGTATTGGCGGACAGACTTCCATTTGGTTTAGGATTTACATTAATTGTTGCTGATGCTCCGGTAATTCCACTGGTTGTCGGACAATTATTGGCATCAGTTATAGATGTCAATGTATAATTTGTCGTTGTCGTAGGACTCGGATTGACATTAAAAGAAGTTCCGCTTCCAACTCCCGAATAAGTTGTTCCATTGATTATTAAGTTGAATGGACCCGTTCCAACTGAAGAGGTAAAGGTTAGTTGACCTGAACCTCCTGAACAAACTGTATTGCCTGATAAACTGCCATTTGGTAAAGGAATTAAAGTAATAGTTGCCGATGCCCCATTGATTCCGCTTGTTGTTGGACAAGTATTTGCATCGGTAATAGATGTCAATGTATAATTGCTCGTTGTTGTAGGATTTGGATTAGCATTAAAAGGAATACCACTAACTACTCCTGAATACGTTGTTCCATTAATAATTAAAGAGAAAGGACCTGTGCCAATGGAAGAATTAAAAACCAATTGCCCAATGCCACCACTGCAAAGTAGATTACCTGTTAAACTGCCATTTGGATAGGGATTAATAGCAATGGTTGCCGTTGCTCCGGTGATTCTGTTTATATTTGGACAACTGGAAGTATCACTTATGTATGTTAAAGTATAAGTTGTCGTACTCGTAGGATTTGGACTAACATTAATAGGAGTTCCACTCATGATATTGGTGTATGTATTTCCATTAATTACTAAGGTGAATGGACCTGTTCCTGTTGATGAATTAAAAGTCAATTGCCCGACACCGGCATTACAAAATGAATTGCCTGTCAGAGTTCCATCTGGCACAGGATAAACAGTTACAGTTGTGGCAGCAGATGTTGCAGAACATCCATTAAAATTTGTTATGTTAAGGGTATAATTTGTGGTAGTGCTTGGGCTAACTGTTATTGAACTTGTTGTTTGTCCGCCAGGTGACCATAAATAGCCAGAATAAACTGCTGGTATCGGTGAAGTTATCCACGTTGGTGAATTAATAACAGTTCCTGTTCTTCCGTTTCCTGTTCCATCAGCAGTTGTAAGTCCGGCTCCTTCATCAAATTTGTAATAAGCAACCAGACCCGTTTCAGAACCGGTTAGATAAGTGTTCATTTCGGATTGAAGCTGATTAGAGGTTCTTGCAGTACTCCAAAAAGAAACCTGGTCTATTATTCCAGGAAAGTACAATTGATTCATTGCATTACTACCAATTGCAGCACCATGTATTCCTGAAGAGGCAGATTCACCGGTTGTTGTAAATACCTGCACACCGTTTTTATACATGGTAACGGCAGAGGATGACCAGGAAACAGACATAAAATCCAAACTATTCAAAACTGATGCAACGCCGGTATTAATATCCCTTCCTGCAAAAATATGATAATTTCCATCCGTAAAAACTGTTAAGGCACGATCAAATCCACCATCATCATTAGAAAAAATCGCTTCATAGGAGTTAAGCGCACCGGTTCTTTCCACCCAGGCAGAAGCTGTCAGCGTTGGTATTGTTGCCGGACTGATGTTAAGATTGGGAATAATTACATGCTGCGCCTGGGGAGCGTTAAAACTCAAGGCAAAGCCTGCTGGTTGTGTGCTGCTTGTGTTGGTTAATGTTACTGAATCACCATTACAGAATGAAGTAGCTCCACTTGTGGTAAATGTGGGAGATGGGAATGGCAAAATAGTAATTGTTGCAGGTATCGTTACTATTCTGGTGCAGGTATTAGCATCAATAATAGATGTCAATGAATAAGTAGTTGTAGTTGTTGGGTTAAGATTGACATTAAAAGGAACCCCGCTTACAACACCCGTATAAGTTATTCCACTTATAATTAATGAGAATGGACCTGTACCTGCGAAGGAAGTATATGTTAATTGCCCGGTACCTCCAAAACAAATTGTGCCGCCTGATAAGGTGCCATTCGGTTGGGGATTTACAATAATAGTTGCAGTTGCTCCGGTGATTCCGCTTGTTGTCGGGCAACCATTTGCATCAGTTATTGATGTCAGTGTATAAACAGTTGTAGTAGTAGGATTTGAAAAGACATTAAAAGGAGTTCCGCTTACAACATTTGTATAGGTGTGACCACTGATGATTAAAGTAAACGGTCCTGTGCCAACTGAAGAAGTAAAAGTCAATTGCCCGGGACTAAAGATACAGGTCGTACTTCCTGAAAGACTTCCATTTGGCAATGGGTTAATTGTTACGGTCGTCAATGCTGATGTTATTGAACAACCAAAAGAATTTGAAACACTGACAGAATAACTTGAAGCAGTAGTTGGGCTTACTGTAATTGAGTTTGATGTTTGTCCATCAGGTGACCATAAATAGGAAGAGAAACCTAATACTACAGGTGATGTAACCCATGTCGGTGAATTAATCAGGGTACCTGTCTTTCCGTTTCCTGTTCCATCTGTTAATGTTGTTCCGCTGCCTTCATCAAATTTGTAATAAGCTATTAATCCAGGTTCAGTACCTGTTAAATAAGAATTCATTTCTGCTTGAAGCTGATTCGTGGTTCTTGAAGTATTCCAAAATGATAGCTGGTCTATTGTTCCGGTGAAAAAGAATCCGGGTGTTGTATTGCTGCCAATATGTACGCCATGTGTTGCCGTTGAAGCTGATTCTCCAGTAGTTGAAAAGACCTGCACACCGTTTTGATACATGATAACTGCAGTAGAGGACCAATAAACAGATATAAAATCCACATTATTCAATACCGAAACAATGCCTGTATTAATATCCCTTCCTGCGTAAATGTGGTAAATGTCATTACTTGCAATCATTAAAGCTCGGTCTAAGCCACCATCATCAGCAGAAAAAATTGATATAAGACTGTTTGGGGTACTTGTTCTTTTTACCCAAACGGAGGCTGTCAAGGTTGGTATAACTGATGGGCTGATATTTAGATTGCTGATTGCCACATGCTGATTGGTACCATTAAAACTCAAAGCAGTTCCCGCCACAGTATTTAATGTTATTGATCCGCCTGTACAAAAGCCTGTGCCATTAACAGAAGAAATTGCCGGAGCTACAGAATATCCATTGATAGTAACCGGCGACGAAGTAGTTGCAGTGCAGTTATTATTGTCTGTTACTGTTACAGTATATGTTCCGGTGCCTGTGAAACTATTGGCAGCAGCGTTTGTGCTGCTTCCCCCAGACCATGAGTAGGTGACTCCTCCTGAAGCAGTTAAGGATACTAAATTGCAATCTGTTGTTGTTCCGGTTATAGCTGCCGTTGGTGACTGATTAATAGTGGCTGTTACCTGAAGCCGTGTTGTGCTTTGGCATACTACTGTTTGGGATGCATAATAATTTGTTCCATTAACGAGGGCGGTTGAGGAAGCCAATAGATTACCTCCAATTGCTGCATCATACCATTGAATTGAACTACCTGTTGCCGATAAATTTGCCACAGTGGGGTTGTTGCCATTACAGAATGTTTGTGTTGCATTCCCTGATGGTGCTGAAGGAGGATTGACAAGCGATGCTGTTACATGAAGCCTTGTCGTACTTTCACCACAAATTGTCTGTGTCGCATAATAGCTTGAACCATTCACCAATGCTGTAGAACCTGGCAATGGACTCCCGCCAGTTGCGGCGCTATACCAATTGATATTGCTTCCTGTTGCAACAAGGTTAGCTACTGTGGGGCTTGAATTATTACAGAAAACCTGTGATGCTGCTCCTGTTGGTACAGGCGGATTTGTGTTCACTGTTATATTTGCAGTATTATTATTGGAAATGGCGGAAACACATGCATTAGCAATATTGGTTATTGTTATCGTCGTCGTTCCGCCATTTGCTAAAGCTGATGTTGTAATAGAACCGCTTCCTGCAGTTGTTACGGTCATAGTTGCTGTATTGCCTGTTGCTATATTAGGTAAACTTAGATTGTATCTAACGGTATAAGTTCCGACGGGCAAATCTGAAGTTGTGGTATTAACAAGGTTTATAGTAGCCGGATTTGTTTTGCATATAGCCCCGGCAGAAGTAGTGCCTGACAAACTATAAACATTGCAAGTTCCGACATTTAATGCTCCCTGAGCTGCTGCAAAATAAGTGGTATTGACATTTGCTGCAATAGTTCCGGCACCACCATAGGATGTTCCAGTTGCTTGTGGATTGCCATTAAGAAAAAGTGCTGCTGTTGATGAAGTGGTAGTAATCAGATTTAATTTCGCTCCTGTCGCAATGGATAAGCTATTGGTAACCGTAGTTGGAATTGTAAATGAAACAATATTACTCCCTGCAAGATTCAAATTATAAAACGAATAGATACCCACACCTCCCGCACTTTGATTTGCTGTTCCATTCATGGTTACAACGCCGCTGTTTGGAGTGATTGTTCCATTGATTAATAAATTACCAGAAACAGTCAGGCTATCTGAACCTGTAATTGTAAGGCTTGCTCCAGGGTTGATGGTCAAATTTTTACATACCGCATTGGCAGACCCTATTACAGGCTGGTATAAACCGGATACTATTATTTGGGCATCGCTTGTAGAAGTAGGTACTGCTCCGCCAAGCCAGTTACTTGGATCATTCCAATCAGGACTGTTGATTCCTAACCACGTGCCCGGCAAATAACCAATAAATTTACCGGATACATAAGGATAGTTAAATCCTGCAATGGTATTAACAACAGTATTGGTGGTGGTATTTATTACACTGATAGTATTGGAATTAGAATTTACCGCATAAACCACGCTTCCGTCGGGTGTAATATCAATTCCATCAGGATATGTTCCGACCGGAATGGTACTGATAACCGTATTGGTTGCCGTATTCACAACACTCACTGAAAAGCCAGCATAATTGGTAACATACAATCTTGTTCCGGCAGGGTTAATACATATTTTCATGGGACCGGAACCCGTGTTTATTGTATTGGTAACAGTGTTAGTAGCAGTACTTACTACGCTAATAGTATTTGTAGAATTATTAGTCAGATATAATTTGCTGCCATCAGGGCTGATACAAATTCCACTCGCAGGCTGACTAACCCTTATTGTCGAAATGGAATTATCAGCCGTATTAATTACACTGATGTAACTTGAGTCATAATTGGTAATATAAACCTTACTTCCATCAGGCGATATTGCAATGCCACTATTTGCTGTGCCTGAATCGCCGACTGTTAGCGAATTGGCAATATAATATCCTGTCAAATCCAATATCTCAACCGTATTGTTAAAGTTATCGGTAATGTAAGCAGAGTCTCCTGAAGGAGTGAAAACAATTTCATTTGGAGAATTACCATCACTAAATGAGGCAGTAATGTTATTCGATGTTGTGTTAATAAGACTTATCGTACCATTACCATCATTAGCCACCAAAACCATTGTTCCGTCAGGGCTGATGGCTGCTCCTTCCGGAAACGAAACGCCGAAGATCGTGGCAGTAATGGTATTCGAAGCAACATCCACCACCGACACAGAGTTGCCATTCGAATTTGTAATATAAGCCTTTTGTGCAAAGCTCATCATTCCCGATAGCATCAATACTATGGTTAATGTAATCATCAGCATTTTACCTGTCAGTGCTGCGAAGGATTGTCCTGAATTGTTGTTGGTAATTGTCTTCATTGTTTTTAATTATTAATTTTTGATTCTGTTATTTTATTTATCGGTGGCAAAATTAGGTCAAAACATCCCCTGCCATTAGTTAGAATGTATGAACGGTTCCAAATTTTGGATGAACGGCGGGAATGAGTGTAGGAATAATAATTTTGATAATTGTCGGGATTAATACCTGCATCATTTCACAAAAACCCCATTTTTATACTTGAAAATTTCCACCAGAGCAACTCGTGTAACGCCAGTTGCTAAGGTCGTAACGCCAGTTGCTATTGTCGTAACGCCAGTAGCTAATGTGGTAACGCCAGTAGCTAATGCGGTAACGCCAGTAGCTAATGTTGTAACGCCAGTTGCTAATGTGGTAACGCCAGTTGCTAATGCGGTAACGCCAGTAGCTAATGTGGTAACGCCAGTTACTATTGTCGTAACGCCAGTTGCTAATGTGGTAACGCCAGTTGCTAAGGTGATGACGACGGTTGCTAAGGGGATAAGAAATAGACTTCTTTCATAATTCAGTCCCAGAGGGACGAACTTTTGGTAGTAATAATAACATAACAATACCTATTAAAGTCGCAGCGGGACGACCTTTCATAATATACCATGTTACTATGTGTTGAATTGTCGCTCTTGGGCGGATTTGCATTTAGAAATGGTATTAGTCAGGATTTATTGCCAAAAGGTTGTCCCTCTGGGACTTAATTCTTTTTCATGAGCAATTTATTACCAAAAGACTGTCCCTCCTGGACTTTCATTAAACTTTTAACAGAACAATTATGAAAGAGGTCTAATGAATCATTTGACTGTTTATTTGCCTTTAGGAAACAAAAAAGCCTCCCGATGCTTGATCGAGAGGCTTTCCTGATTTTAATTCTTGAATGGTTTATTGCACTACTATCTTCTTTTGCAACGTGCCATCGCTATTCTGAAGAATCACCATATAAAGTCCTTTGGCTATTTCTGAAAGATTCATCTGGAATTGATTATCTCCAACTATTGATGTTTGGCTTTCATTAATAATAATCCTTCCGGTCAAATCTTCTAAACGAATACTATACTCCTCTACCCTATCGGAATTGAAGAGAATGGTAACTTCAGAACTTGCCGGATTGGGATAAACGACAAAAGTGCTTGAATTGGAAGGCTCTATACTTCCTGCCAGCCTGGTATTGCAAGGACCGGTATTAGACCCAACCGTTTCTGGAATAATTGCAGAAACACAATTAGAAGGATCTTTTACTTTTATGGAATAAGTTCCGGCTGTAAGCAGGTTGAAGATATTCGACGATTGCCAGGTAGTACCGCCATCTTTGGAATAATTAAAAATTCCTGCACCACCTAAGGCAGCAATGCTGATTCTTCCATTAGCAAGGATGCAAGTAGTAGCATTCACAATGGTCGGAGTAAATGTAATTCCCGGATTTGTTGAAATCACTTTAGATGAAGGGCTGCTTAAACAACCATTGGCATCTTTCACCATAACAGAATATGTTCCATTCGCCAAAGCACTGAATAATGAGGCACCTTGATAGGAAGTACCTCCATTGTCAGAATAAAGCTTGGTGCCTACACCTCCCGAAGCTGTTACAGCTATGCTTCCGATATGGGTAGTCGTGCAGGATGAATTATTAGTAACAGTTGCCGTGAACACAACTGTAGCAGGCTGGGTGACAGTTTGGGAAGTTGTGGAAGTACATCCGACAGCATCAGTAACGGCGTAGGTATAGCTTCCCTGAAGTACAGTATTAACGCCTGTTCCGGTATAGGCAGTAGTTCCTCCTGTAGCTGAGACGGTCAAGGTAGTTGACCCGCCATTGCAGGCAACAGTTCCAAGAGTTGACGATGCGACCAAGGTATTATTCACAGTAACAGTTTGGGTGCAATTAGCAGTATTGCTATGAATATCCGTAACTGTCCAAACAACCGTAGTTATTCCTAATGAGAAATACGCAGGGGCATTGTTAGATGTTCCTTGCACTCCGCAATTGTCACTCGTGGTAGGAGTTCCTAAACTCACTGATCCCGTGCAACCCGCATGATTTGCAGTGAGCGTAATACTTGAAGGACAAGTGATGGTGGGTGCAGTATTATCAATAACTGTTACATGGAATGTGCATGTGGAAGCATTGCTCGCCTCATCGGTGAAGGTATAGTTAACTGTCGTTGTTCCATTGCTGAATACATCACCAGGATTGTGATTATTGGATAATGCAATGTTATTAGAAGAAGAACAATTGTCAAGAGCAGTGGGTGCAGTCCATGTCGCTGCCTGTGAACAATTAGAAGGATTTCCACCATTGGAATAAACTGAAATGTCTGTAGGACATCCACTGATAACAGGAGGGGTATTATCAATTACCGTCACGTGGAATGTGCAGGTAGAAGCATTGCTTGCCTGATCGGTGAAGGTATAAGTAACGGTTGTTTGACCTTCATTGAATACATCACCGGGACTGTGGTTATGGCTTACCGAAATGTTATTTGAAGAAGAACAATTGTCAGTAGCAGTAGGAGGTGTCCAGGTAGCTGTCTGCGAACAATTGGAAGGAATGCCACTGTTGGAATAAACCGAAATATCAGATGGACATCCACTGACAGTCGGTGGAATATTATCAGTAACCGTGAAGGTGGTGGAACAGGTACTTGCATTGGATGAACCATCCGTAACAGTAACCGTAACGGTTGTGATTCCAGTAGTAACCAATGTTCCGGCGGTAGGGGATTGCGTTATCACTAAAGCATTTGTTGCCGTGCAATTATCAGTAGCTGTTACACCTCCTGTAAAATCAGGTACTGCCGCCTGGCAATTGGTATTTGCGAAAGCACTTTGAGGAGCTGCACAAGAAGTTATTGAAGGCTTCTGATTATCATTGACAGTAATTGTGAATGAAGTGGTAGTAGCATTGTTTGTTCCGTCAGTTCCGCTAAGTGTAACAGTAGTAATTCCATGATTGAATGACAATACTCCACTGCCAGTACCCTCCGCAATACCTGATGCAGAACCAGAGGTAACACCTGTCAATGAATATCCCCATGAAGTTGAACCCGGGCAATTATCATTAATCGGACTACCTATGGTATAATTTGCCGCACAAGTATTGGTAATGGTACTTAAAGTCTGATTGCCAGGGCTTGTGAATGTCGGAGCCTGATTATCAACAACAGTTACTGTTTGATTACAAGTAGCCGTATTGCCGCTTCCATCCGTAGCAGTCCATGTAACTGTAGTATTTCCTTTTGGATAGGTAGCAGATGCATTGTTAGCAATACCTCCAAATGCAGGAGCACCATTGACCCAATTTGATGTTGAACCAGTTAAAGCAAAGTTTGTAAGTATTCCAGTATTGCTATTTCCAGAAGCATCTGTAGCAGTTGTTATCCCCGTATTTGTTCCTCCTGCTATTCCTTGATTAAAGTGGTAAATTGCAACTAAGCCGCTTTGTGCACTAAGTTCGTTATTCATATTTGAAGAAATTTGGGAGGCAGTCCTAACAGTATTCCATATCCTGACTTCATCGAGAGTACCATTAAAATAACCGTTCGCCAATGTTTGTAAAGACCCCATTACTATATTTGGTGAAGTACGTGCAGCAGTTGCACCTGTTGCGGTGGCTTCCAAAACTCCATTGACATAAAGGTTAAACTGCCCGCTTGATTGTTGGCGAGTAGCTGCTATATGAACCCAGTTACCGGTATTTACATTTGATGTTGAGAATATTGTCATATCCGGGCTTCCTATTCCAAAACTAATTTTTGAACCATTTAAAGATGTCCCAAAATCAGTTGTTACACCTGAAACCTCTGCATCAACAACACCTGTTCCACTATACCATTGACCACCAGAAGCTCCCGTTTGAGTGGTTTTCATCCAGTATTCAATAGTAAAATCACCCGATATGCTTCGAGGAATAACTACATAATCATTGGAACCATCAAAATTCAAAGCATTACCAATGGAACTACAGTTATCACTCACTGTAGGTTGTGTTAATGCAGTGGTTCCTGAGCATTGACCATTTGTCATATTGATAGTAACTGGTGCTGCGCAGGTAATAGTTGGTGCTTGATTATCATTAACCGTTACCGTGAATGATGTAGTCGTAGCATTATTTGTACCATCCGTCCCGCTTAATGTAACAGTGGTAATACCTTTGTTGAAAGAAATTGTACCACTTCCTGTTCCTTCAGCAATTCCTGATGCAGAACCGGAAGTTGCATCAGTTAATGAATATCCCCATGATGTTGAACTTGGGCAATTATCATTTATCGGGCTTGCAATGGTATAATTTGCTGCACAGGTATTGGAAATAGTATTTAAAGTCTGATTTCCAGGACTGGTAATTGTTGGAGCCTGATTATCAGAAATTGTAACTGTATAAGAACAGGTTGTCGTGTTATTTGCAGCATCAGCAACTGTATAAGTAACTGTTGTAATACCGGTATTGAATGTTGCAGTTCCAACATTGTTGATACCTGATGATGCAGATACACCTGTTGTAACGCCTGTCTTAGCCCATGTCAATTTGGTAACTGAACAATTATCCCCCGTTGTGGGATTGGTAGTAACAACACTTGCATTACACTGACTTGCCGCATCATTGGCAGTATAATTACCACCACAAGTTATGGTAGGAGCTATGTTATCAGTAACGGTAACTGTATAAGAACATGTTGAAGTATTATTAGCAGCATCTGCTGCTGTATAGGTTACCGTTGTTGTTCCGGTATTGAAGGTGGCAGTGCCAACATTATTAATTCCTGTTGTTGGAGATGAACCTGTGGTTGCACCTGTCTTTGTCCATTTTAAAACTGTAACGCTGCAATTATCACCTGTTGTGGGATTTGTTGTAATAACGCTTGCATTACACTGTCCTGCGCCATCATTCGCTGTATAATTTCCTCCGCAAGTAATTGTTGGAACCTGGTTGTCAACAATAGTCACGGTGAAATTAACTGTAGCTGTGTTTCCATTGCCGTCATTAGCAGTGGCTGTTACTGTCGTGGTTCCTACATTGAAAGTAGAACCTGAAAGGGGACTGTATGTAACTGTTGGTGTACCACAATTGTCAGTAGCTGTAACATTGTAAGTAACATTAGCACGTGAGCAATTACCGGCATCAGCATTTAAAGTAATATTAGGAGGTGCTCCACTAACAAGGATATAAAGCTTCCTTGTGGTATATGACGTTGCATTTGCTGCAAAAGTCCAATCTGGATTCGAACCTGTTGGATCATTTCCGATTCCGAGATCACTGGTATTTCCGGTTGAAAAATCATTATAGGCTAATATAGTTTGCAATGCTCCATAATTATGAATTTGAAATGAGCCATAGCATGTACCTCCGGTTCTTGTATCATTAAAATCAAAAGTACTGCTGCTTCCACCGATACCAGACAATCCGGTTGCCTGGGTATAACAATCTGTCCATAATTCAACATTTCCTGATAATCCTGTTCCATTTGTAACACCTGCCCCACTACTGGAATATACATTCATATTATTCACGATTTGCTGGAATGCGACACTATTTTGCCCTGCTGCAGGGATTCCGATTTGTGTAAGGGTTACATTAGAATTGAATTTATCAAAAGAAACCCAAACCCATTTACTATCTAACTGTAAGAAATACGCAATACGGGTAAATGTAACCCCGGAAACACCGGAATTATTTACTTGGTAAGGGAAAGAGCCGTTACCAGATGAAGTTGCAGTTGGAATATCCCATTCATATACTACCTGGAAATTTGTTGCTTCTGTAACATTTGTCGTAGCCAAAGTAGGTGCTGTTCCAAGATTTTGGTTTCCATAGAAAGAAGGAGCCTGATTGTCAGTAACCGTTGCTGTATAAGAGCAGGTAGATATATTATTTGAACCATCAGTTACGGTATAAGTTACAGTGGTTGTTCCTGTATTGAATGTAGTGGTTCCAACATTATTAATACCTGAATTAGCAGATGAGCCAGTTGTAGCTCCGGTCTTTGCCCATGTCAATTTCGAAATGGCACTGCAATTATCTCCAGTTGTTGGATTCGTTGTAACAATACTTGCATTGCAAACACCTGTAGCATCATTTGCACTATAATTACCTCCACATGATATTGTAGGAGGAGTAGCATCAGTAACAACAACACTAAAAGAACAGGTTGCAGTATTGCAAGTATTTGTAGCAGTCAAGGTTACAATAGTAGTGCCTTTATTGAATGAGCTGCCGCTGCCATCTCCACTGCCACTGCCTGTTGTAGCTCCACTGAATACATAAGTTATCGCTGGAGTCGGTGAACCTGTTACTACTTCTGTTGAAGAATAGGTAACAGTATTGGCACAGGAATTACTTAAAGTATTAGCATTTTGAGTGCCCAGGCAGGTGATGGTGGGTGCGCTATTAACAGTGATAGTAGCCGATGCCCCAGTAATTCCACTGGTAGTTGGGCAAGTGTTGGCATCGGTAATAGATGTCAATGTATAATTAGTAGTAACTGATGGATTTGGATTGGCATTAAAAGGAGTACCACTGACAACTCCTAAATAAGTATGACCACTGATTACTAAAGTGAATGGTCCAGTGCCAGCAGAAGATGTAAAGGTAAATTGTCCTGTGCCGCCTGAACAAACTGTATTACCCGATAGACTTCCATTTGGTAAGGGATTAACAGTTACGTTTGCAGAAGTCGTTCCTGAACATCCATTGGCATTGGTAACTGTAACAGTATAAGTACCGCTGCTTGTGAAGGTATTTGCAGCAGTAGCAATGCTGCTCCCACCTGACCATGCATAAGAAGCTTGCCCAGAAGGTGTAGCAGTCAATGAAACTGAACCGCAAGCTGTTGTTGTGCCTGTAATACCTGCTGTTGCAGGATTTGTTATAGTAACAGTTTGTGAGCATGTTGCTGTATTGCCGCTTCCATCTGTTGCTGTCCATGTTACCGTATTAGTTCCTAAAGGCAATGTTGAAGTCGCATTGTTTGTAACGGTTAAACCAAGTGGTGCTCCGGTTACCCAGTTAGAAGTTGAACCTGTCAGTGAAAAGTTTGTTACTGTTCCGGTTTCATTATTTCCAGATAGATCTGTTGCTGTATTTATCCCTGCATTATTACCTCCGGCAGTACCTTGGTCGAGTTTATAATAAACAACCAAGCCTGACTGTGGTGAAGTAAATTCATTATTCATATTTGACTGAATTTGTGATGCTGTTCTGGCAGTATTCCAAATACGAACTTCATCAATTTTCCCATTGAAGTATGCACCGCTTCCTAAATTCTGTCCATCGGTCAGCCCCATATTAAGGTATAGCTCGGAAGAATGTTGAATACTTCCACTTACGCTGCTTGCAGATTGTACCCCGTCCAAAAATCCATCAAGAGTACTTGTGGTTGCATTATATCTCAATGCAACATGATGCCATGTACCAAATGAAACCGTCCCCACTGTAACTGCGGTCAAACTCCATACCCGAACTTTAACAACACCTCCGGTTAGGATTTCAATATAAGAATCATGCCAACCATTTGATGGAGGAGGACCACCCAATTCATCAACAATTATTCCAGGCGCATTTGCATTAAACCAAAGTTCTATAGTCATAGTTCCTGAAGAAGTAAAAAATGATTTGATATCTGGTGTTGAGAAATAATTATTCGTTCCATTTAGGTTTAATGCATTTCCTGAACCAGCACAATTATCACTTGCAGTTGGCGATGTCAATAATGATGATGTATAGCTGCAACCGGAAGTGTTTGCTGCAACTGATATACTACTCCCGCAGGTTATTATAGGTGGTGTTATATCAGTAACTACTACACTAAAAGAACATGTTGCAGTATTACAAGTATTGGTAGCGGTTAAGGTTACTGTAGTAGTGCCCTTATTGAATGAACTGCCATTGCCATCACCACTGCCACTGCCTGTGGTAGCTCCACTGAATACATAAGTAATCGTTGGAGAGGGTAAGCCTGTTACTACTTCTGTTGAAGAATAGGTTACAGTATTAGCACAGGAATTACTTAATGTATTGGCGGATTGTGCTGGAACACAAGATGAAAAAACTGGTGCAGAATTTACTGTAATAGTAGCTGATGCCCCAGTAATCCCACTTGTAGTTTGGCAGGTATTGGCATCGGTAATAGATGTTAATGTATAATTGGTCGTACTTGAAGGATTTGGATTTGCATTAAAAGGAGTACCGCTTACAACACCTGTATAAGTTGTTCCACTGATTACTAAAGTGAATGGTCCTGTTCCGGCAGAAGAAGTATAAGTGAATTGTCCTCCGCCAATAGCAGAACAAAAAGTATTACCGGATAAGCTGCCATTGGCTGATGGATTAACTGTTATAGTAGCTGATGCTCCTGTTATTCCATTGGTAGTCTGGCATGTGTTAGCATCAGTAATAGATGTCAGGGTATAATTAGTAGTGATTGTTGGATTAGGAGAAGCATTAAAAGGATTACCGCTTACTACATTCGTATAAGTATGACCGCTAATTACTAAAGTGAATGGTCCAGTCCCAGCGGAGGAAGTAAAAGTAAATTGTCCTGTGCCACTCCCACAAGCTACTGTATTGCCTGATAAACTGCCATTTGGCAATGGATTTACAGTAATTGTTGCTTGAGTTGTTCCTGCAAAGTTAGCACTCCTTAGGCAATGATTATTATCCGCTATTTCTATAATAGTATAAGTGGTTGTCGTAGTTAGAGGATTATTATCAACATCAAAAGCAACACCACTCGTCAAATTGTTAGAATTTTCCGTTCCGCTATTGCTAACATTATATTGAAGGTCAAATGGTCCTGTACCAGATGTAGCGGTGAACGTCAATTGAGCATCACCTGAACCGCAGAAAGGTCCGTTGGCTGTGAGATTTCCATCAGGTTTAGGATAAACATGGATATGTAGACTTCCTGTTCCAGTACAACCATTTTCATCTGTAACAGTTACATAATAATCATCATCAGATGTTGGATAAAATAATTGTGAAGGGTTATCTGTACTTCCTGTTGACCATAAATAGGAATCATAAGTTCCTGTATGTAAAGCTGTATTATCAGCATAACAAATATTTCCATTATTATGATTACTATTATCCGTTTCAGTAACCGTAGGCGTTGGATTACTATTAGTCCCAATAGTTGCAGTATTATTTGAAGAAGTAGTACAATTGTTGGCATTTGATGCTATTACATAATAACCACTCGTACCTCCTGAAAGCCCTGACCATGTTATATCACTACTGCCATCACCAGGTTGAGGGGATCCTACTGGTTGGTTATTTACATCATATAGTTGATATGATACACCTGAAACAGACCCCACAGTATTCACTGTCCCATTGTCTCCAGGGCTTATACAAATAGTGCTTCCTGCTATAGAAAATGCATCAGGCAATGGATTTATAGTAATTGTTGCTTGACTTGTTCCTGTAAAGTTACCATTCCTTTGGCAATGATTATTATCTGCTATAGTTAAAATAGTATAAGTGGTTGTCGTAGTTAGCGGATTATTATCAACATCAAAAGCAACACCACTCGTCAAATTGTTATGACTTTCCGTTCCGCTATTAGAAACATTAAATAGAAGTTCAAATGGTCCTGTACCAGATGTAGCGGTGAATGTCAATTGAGCATCACCTGAAGCGCAGAAAGGTCCGTTACCAGTTATGCTGCCCTGAGGCAATGGATTTATTGAAACCGTTGCACTTCCTGACATAGCAGCGGTACAATTTGTTGTTGTATTAGTAGCAATGACAGTATAAGTCCCTGCCGCAGTCTCATTATTAAAATTAATAGCACTGCCATTCCCTGATACAGGTGAGCCTGTATTTGAATTATTTACTTGTAATTGATAACTGACTCCATTGTCTGAATTACTCAAGGTAACAGTTTCACCCGCACCACCTGAACAATATGCACCACCACCTGAAACTGTATATGCAGTAGGTGAAGTACAAGTTGAGGTAGCAACATTCAATAGTCCGGTGTGAGCAAAAAAGTAAGTATTATTTGTATTGGTTGCAGTAGAGGAGGTGCTTCCCCAGGAACCATTAACTGCACCATTCCCGCCAAGCGTAAGTGAATTAGCTGATGAAGTAAAAGTACTCAAATCTAAAATCGTACCGCTACTAATTGATAAGTTATTTGCAATCGTATTGGCAGTTCCGAAGACAACAGTATTACCACCTGTAAGACTCAAATTATAAAAAGTAGTTGGATCAATAGTTTGTGTAGAACTTCCATTAAAAGTAACTGTACCACTATTATGGGTAAAAGTACCATTATTAGTCCAGTTTCCTGCTACATTCATATTGGCAGATGCTGGTCCGGTTAATGAATGACTGCTATTTATTGTAACATTGTTGAATGAAGTAGTTGATGACCCGCTCATGGTTGTTGTTCCATTAAATGTTACCGTACCGCTGTTTGCATTAAATGTTCCATTGTTAACCCAATTACCTGCTACATTCATATTTGCTGAAGAAGGTGCTGTTAAGGTTCCTGATATGGTAACATTCTTGAATGAATTGGTTGCAGAACCACTAATCGTCGTAGTTCCATTAAAGGTAACTGTGCCGGTTCCTGGATTAAAGGTTCCGCTATTACTCCAGTCTCCACTGACATGAAAACTACCTGACGAATTAGAAGCAGTTACTATGCCGCCGCTGTTGATTGTAAGTGAGGTGGTATATAAATTTGATGCACCACCCAGAATATAAGAACCGCTATAAATTAACAACCCTCCATTAAAGTTTTGTTGTCCTCCATTCAATCCATCACCAAATCCACCAACATTCATTGTCGTGAGACCTGCTACCGTAACATTTTGCCCATTAAAATTAAATTCATCTGCGGAATTTGTAAGAATGCCATCTACATTCAATGCGTCATTAAGCGTTAAAATACCTAAAGTAATGTGTGTGATATTATTAAAATGACTGCCATTTGATGTTATGGAGCAGGTAGCCCCAAATGATATTGTTTCGGTTGCTTTATAGTAAGTACCGTTATTTATCAAACTTCCATTAGGACCAATATTTATAGCATTACTTCCATTGGCTGCAAAACCTGCACCGCTGTTTATGGTCAGTTTTTTTGCCGTAAGTGTAGCGGCGGGTGCAGAAATAGTATTGCTTGTATTTGCAATTACTAAACTATTAAATGTTGGAGTGGTGGAACCACCAATAGTTTGGGTGTCTGTTCCATTAAAAGTAACGGTAGTGTTGGTGTTGGCTGTGAAGGTCCCGTTATTAACCCAGTTACCATGTACGCTTAATGCATCAGAACTTGTGATAGCTAAGGTTGCGCCACTTTCAATGGTGATATTATTACATACGCCCCCTGCTGCCCCGATTACTGGTTGATTAGTTGGTGCTGATGGAATGTCAACATTTGTTGAGGAAGTAGGAACTCCACCACACCAGTTAGATGCTGTATTCCAGTCTGTACTTGTTGTGCCAACCCAAGTGCCTGTTGGATTAATTGTAATAGTTGCTGATCCGCTGTTTCCTGTTCCAACACAACCTCCTGTACTCGTTACTGATGTTATGGTATAGGTTTCGGGAGAGGTTGGTGATACTGAAATATTACTTCCACTTGTATAACCTGTTACCGTTGCTGCTGTTCCATCTGTATATACAACAGTAAATGGAGATGTACCTCCTGTTATTGCAATTGATAAATTGGTACTGCTTCCACTACAGATAGCTGCTGTTCCAGAAATAACCGCTGCTGTTGAAGGTGTATTTACGGTTACAACTTGTGATGTTGTGGCTGTACAGTTATTACTATTAGTAACAGTTACAGTATAAGTGCCACTACTCGTAAATGTATTTGAAGCAGTGTTTGGGGTATTTCCTCCACTCCATGAATATGTTTGTGACAAACTCGCTCCTAAAGCAAAAACATTTAATATTCCTGTTCCACTATTTGCAAAGGTTATACTGCTTACTGCTAAAGCAGAATTGACTCCTGTTATTGGTAATTCAAAAATAATTGGACATGCCTGTCCCGAGTTACAGTTAGAATTGGAGTTTCTCGTTATCCGTAAATATGTTTGTGAAGTGAGTTCATTAGCTCCCGGTGTACACCAGTTGTTCACTGATACAGCCGATAGCGTGGTTGAGGAACCATTGCTATAGTGAATTGTAGGTGTAAAAGTACACGAAGAACCGCCAGAAGTACATACAACATATATTGTTGAAGCTGATACTGGTGTTGTTATTGTAAGTGTGTTACTCGTCGCAGATGGTATCCTTAAATCGTTATTACCACTATAGCTCTGAAAGATATAATTTATACCTGTCGTTGAACTTGTTATTGTACCAGATGAAAGTAAACCATTAGCACCGGATGCACAAAAGCCACTACCAGGATTGAAGTTCTGGGCGACAAATACATAAGTCGAACCATCTATATCATTAGTAGTTGAGGCTGATGAAGTAGCATTTCCGTCAGCTATTACATCGTCAGTATAGCCTGTACATGGAACATTGACATTTGAATTTACAGCCAAAGAAACTTGGGCGCAAGCTGTCGTTGTTCCTGTTATGGCTGCAAAAGGAAGAGCATTTACTGTTATTGTTGCAGAACCACCTGTAAAACCACTGCTTCGTGTACAATTAACATCTGTAACGGATACAAGAGTATAAACAGTCGTTGTTGTAACAGGTGTTGTGAAAACATTGAAAGGAGTACCGCTAACAACATTTGTTGCAGTTCTGTTAGCGGTACCATCATTATATATCACTGTAAATGGTCCCGTACCTACAGTAGCAGTCCATGTTAATTGACCTGCTCCTGTAGTACAAAAAGGTCCATTCGCAGTTAGACTTCCTTGTGGTAGAGAATTAACAGTAATTGTAGCAGATGCCCCTGTTATTCCACTGGTAGTCTGGCATGTGTTAGCATCTGTAATAGATGTCAAGGTATAATTTGTAGTACTTGTAGGATTAGGAGAAGCATTAAAAGGAGTGCCACTGACAACACCTGAATAAGTTTGCCCACTGATTACTAAAGTGAATGGACCTGTGCCCGCACTGGAGGTAAAGGTGAATGTACCTGTACCGCTACCACAAAGACTATTGCCGGATAAACTGCCATTGGGCAATGAATTCACGGTTATAGTAATATTCCCGCAACTTCCTGCTGTTACGCATCCGCCTTCTCCTCGCGCATAATAAGTAGTAGTAGCTGTCGGTGAAACAGATATTGAAGTGCCGCTTCCTACGCTTGTCCCTCCATTACCGGTGCCACAGCCGCCACTATACCATTGCCATGCGGATGCACTGTTTAATGTCCCGGAAGCAATATTCAATGTAGTCGCTACTGTGCCGCAATTGGTGGAAGATGATGCACTCAAGGTAGGAACTGTAGGAGCACTACACTGTAATGCTATCAAATTGCCAAAAAGAGGACGTGCACCATTTGTTCCGTTGAAAGTAGTCTCGACAGTGTAGGAAGTGGCACCAGGTAGATATTCAAATATAGTACCATCACCATTTGTCCCGTCAGCATAGGTCATCCCATACAAATTACCATCGCCCGCCTGCATTAAAGAACCTTGAGGGTGCGCATTTGCAGGAAGATTGACCTTCACGGTATAGGTAGTGGCACCGGGTACATATTCAAATATAGTACCCCCATTATTTGTCCCGTCATTAACGGTCATCCCATACAAATTACCATCGCTCGCCTGCATTAAAGAGCAATAAGGGTTCGCATTTGCAGGAAGGTTGACCTTCACGGTATAGGAAGTCGCACCGGATACATATTCAAATATAGTACCCCCGCCATTTGTCCCGTCAGCATAGGTCATCCCATACAAATTACCATCGCTCGCCTGCATTAATGAACCTCGAGGGTACGCATTTGCAGGAAGGTTGACCATTACGGTATAGGAAGTGGCACCGGGTACATATTGAAATATAGTACCCCCGCCATTTGTCCCGTCAGCATAGGTCATCCCATACAAATTACCATCGCTCGCCTGCATAAAAGAACCTTGAGGGTGCGCATTTGCAGGTAGGTTGACCATTACGGTATAGGAAGTGGCACCGGGTACATATTCAAATATAGTACCCCCGCTATTTGTCCCGTCATAATTAGTTATCCCATACAATTTACCATTGCTCGCCTGTATTAATGAACCATTAGGGTGCGCACCTGAAGGAAGGTTGACCTTCACGGTGTAGGAAGTGGCAGCGGCTACATATTCAAATATAGTACCCCCGGCATTTGTCCCGTCTTGAACGGTCATCCCATACAAATTACCATCGCTCGCCTGCATTAAAGAACCATAAGCGAGCGCATTGTTAGGAAAGCTAACTTCAACGGTTGATATACCGCCACTGTATTGAATAATAGCCCCGCTACTGTTGCTGCCACCATGCGAAGTCATCCCATAAAGAGTTTGCGCCGCTGCATTAAAATTAATTAAGCTAAAGCTGATAAAGGCTAATAGAAACAGAACCGGCATTATGCTGCGGTTCTTGAATTTGTGTGTTCCGCTGTGGGAACCTGTTAAGAAATTCGTAATTGTACTTTTCATTTTTGATTATTATTTATATAATTGTTTATTTAAGATATTTCAAAGTTCAAAATGACTGTGGGTTGTGGTTCCTAAGAACCATTTAAAACAAAAAAAGGAAGCATCGCCTCCTGTCCAAAATCAAATTAAACTCTTACTCTGCTATCCCTCCTCACCAAAATCAATCTAAAGTTTTTGATAATGCAAGCGTGGCTCATTGCCGCTATTGGCGGGGATTATTCGATAAATGAAATGCTAATTGAGAAGAGGGTAATTGTCCGCATTTTGTTTAGTGTTTTATATTTTGTAATCATTTTAGAAAAGTGGTAAGGGTTCTTATTTTGTAATAACGGTGGCAAAATAACGAAAAAGGTTAATAAGTACCAAATTGATTTTGGATTCATACAGAGTTCTATAAACATTATGGAATGAAAGTTAAACATATATTGCTAAAAGATAAATTGCTTTTCCTTGATGTTTTTTCCTTCCCCTATTATGATTTCGACTTATTTGTAAAGAAAATTTATCCTCCCAAAAACCATCCTCCGTTTTTCCCCGTATGTTTTTTCGAGCTCACAAAACATAATTAAATAAAACGTAAATTAATAAAATTAAAAATGAAAAAAAGTACAATTAAGATTATGAAATTCGGAGCAATACTTCTCCTAGCAGGAGTCTTGTTCTTAATCGGTTCGTCAAGCTATTTTACGAACGCATCTTCTCACAGAGAAGCCCCTTTAATCGCCAATGATCCTTTGGCTGATAACACAGATTTGTATGCCTTCCGATGCCCGGACGATACAAATAATGTAACCATTATGGCAAATTATATCCCTGCCGAATTGCCTTACAGTGGTCCTAATTATTATTCTTTTGGTGAAAACATCAGGTATGAAATTCACATCAAGAATGATGCAACATCGAGCGGTGACAACATCATCTATCGCTTCACATTCACCAAGATTAATCAAGACCCGACGACCTTCTTCAACATTCGCCTTGGGCAGCAAAACCTCAAGACCAATTACGTTTGCGAGAAGAGTACCGATGGCGGAAACACCTTTTCTACCATCGTTACCAATGGTATCGTGCCGCCTCCAAACATCGGTCCGAGGTCTATTGATTCCGCAGTTGGTTTAGGTGCATCCTCTTACAACGCTCTTATGGCAGCCGCTGTAACTACCGCCACCTCTGGCGAAACGGTCTTCTGCGGTCCTGCGGATGATCCATTCTTTGTTGACTTGGGCGGAATCTTTGATCTTGGTCAAACTCGCGCCGGCGGTACTGGTGTTAATGCTCCGATGGATGGCTTGAAATGTAAAAACGTTCATGTCATTGCCTTAAAAATCCCTATCACGATGTTGCAAAAGAATGGCTTAAGCACAAGCCAGGCGACAAGTATTCTTGATGGGAATTTCGTTATCGGAGTATGGGCATGTGCGCTCCGTCAGCAGATCAGAACTTTGAACAGCGATGGTTCGCAATCCTTCTCTGGAAGCTGGGTTCAGGTATCTCGTCTTGGAATGCCATTGACTAATGAAGCGGTGATGCCTGTCGGCAAGAAAGATTACTGGAATTCCCTGATTCCATATAATGAAGACACCAGTCTTGATAACAACTTCTGCAATCCTGAATTAGCCCTTTACATGGACAACAGCCAGTTTGGTGGCGCGGTGCCTGCCCTGTCTGCTTTGCGGGTTCAGAGAAACTCTCTTCAAGCCTATGATTTCGGAAATACCCACAATGGTCTTTCAGGGTTGTTAGCGAATAACGGCGGTGTCGGAACAGCCCTTGATACCAACACCTTTGGCAAGTATTTACTCCGTCCGGGTCGCCCTCGTTCGGTAGATATTCTTCCGATATTCTATACCGGAGTTCCAAACCTTCGCCCCTATCAGTTAGCTACCGGCAAAAACGGCAACCCACTTGCTGCCGGCAAACCTTTCATCAATAATTGGATGCCTACTTTCGGCGATATGTTGCGTCTCAACATGGCGGTTCCTGTTACGCCCCGCAGTGATCCCAACTTCAGCAGCCTTGGTCTTATTGAAGCCGCCGTTCTTGGTCTCACGGACACATCATACAATCAAACTACCGCCATTCAATTCATTCCAAACATGGATGGTTTCCCGAATGGAAGACGTCTGGAAGATGATGTTACCCGCATCGAATTGCAAGCTGTCAGTGGCGTTGTTCTTGCCGCCATCGGTCTCTGGTATGATGATTATACCTCCGGCAATCCGGTAACCACCGACCTTGTCAATGTCCTGTCATACACCACCGGCATCGAACATAATGACACTACGTTCAACAACACCTTCCCGTATGTTCAAACTCCTTGGCGCGGCTATGGTTTATGTGCAGGAGGCGGCAGTTTTGCGGCATCCATCAATCCCCTTCCTTATGGAATGAATCTTGGCGCACCGATCTGCATTATCGGCAGCAACTATCCTAATCCTTTCAACAGCGCTACCACCTTCAAGATCAGGGTTAATGAAGCTGCTAAAATAAAATTAAGGATCTATGACATCACCGGAAAATTAGTGGATACCCCTCTCAACAATGAAATGAAACAACCAGGTACCTACGAGATTGTTTGGAATGGCGCAGCACACAGCAGTGGAGAATATATGGCAATCATCTCCACCAACGACCGCACCGTCCAATCCTTCAAACTGACCTTGCAGAAATAAAATCTCCTGATCAGTAACCTATCAAATTAAGACCGGACCCCCACAGTCCGGTCTTTTTTTATACCCTTTATAATAAGACACTCCATTTTATTAAGAAATCGGCACTCTTTATAAAGAACAGGTTTCATTCTAACGCGGAAGCATACAGGAGTTTCATTCTTGTCGGGATGCTTGAGCATTAAAACTGGAGGTTCCACTGGGAATTTTGTGGGAAGCTTAATTTACATTGATTCAATAGGATAAAACTTAACCACAGACTTCACAGATTAACACAGATTTTGTTCGACCAGAATCTGTGTTAATCTGTGAAGTCTGTGGTTAAGTTTTATCGCTTTGAATCTTTGTTAATATCTCGTTATAACTATTTTCCCACAAAATTCCCAGTAGAACCAATTTTTCTCCGGAATTAGTATATCATAAAAACATTGTGTAATTTTGTGCCCCGAAAATAAAAAAGTATATGACCATTCAAGAAGTAACAGAAAAACTAAAAGCCTTTCCTCCTGATATGACGACAAAACAGGACAGGTGCGTTTCAGCTACTGTATGGTTTACTTTTGTTCTAAATAGTATCGTTCTATTAATACTTAAATATACAATCATACAGGAGCTGAAACGCAACAGTTCGGTTTTACACACATTTAATATGCAAAAAATGAATAAATTATTTTTTACTCTATGCATAATAACGCTGTTATTAAGTACTCCGGCGTTTGCTGTAAGTTGGATTTGGTCAAAGGGTTATGGCGGTACTAATTACGATAAAGCTACAAATATTGCTACCGATGGGCATGGATATATTTATTCCACAGGTTACTTTAATAGTTCCATACTCTCTTTTGGCAATATTATTTTAAATAACTCCGGAAGTAATGACATATTCATTGTCAAGCATGATACTGCGGGAAACGTGGTGTGGGTGCAATGTTTCGGAGGAAGCGGCGATGACAGAGCTTATGGCATTTGCACAGACCCGCATGGAAATGTTTTTGTGGCGGGAAATTTTGCAAGCGATTCCATTTCATTTGGCAGTATTACATTGGTGCATCCCGGATTTTTCATTGTTAAATATGATTCGAGCGGAACTGTCCTTTGGGCAAAAGATGCAAATGGCATTGCTTATTTTGGAGCCGGTAATTGTATTGCTACGGACACTATCGGGAATGTTTGCGTTACAGGAACATTTCTATCCTCACTCACATTTGGAAATACAACCTTAAGCAATACAGGGGCACCGGATATTTTCATCGCCAAATATGATTCTTCGGGTAATGCGCTTTGGGCAAACAGAACCACTTCAAATGCTACCGATACTTGCCATTCCGGCGGTATCACCACAGACAAATATGGTAATATATACATAACAGGGTCTTGTGGTGCGAGTACCAATTTTGGCGTTGTTTGGGGCACTAAAGGTCTCTATGTTGCAAAGTATAACAGTTCTGGTGTTTTTAAATGGGTAAAGGGAGCCGGAGGAAGCGGCGGAGGAACAGGTACAGGTATTGCAGTAACCGATAGTCTTGTCTGCATTACGGGTTGGTTTGTTACCACCACACTTACAGTAGGCGGAAATACTGTTTCAAATGCAAACACAGGAACTTCAGATATTCTCCTCGCTACCTTTGATACGCTGAATGGCTACGTTGGCGGGCTTTGGAGCGCAGGCGGCAATGCCAATGATGCAGGCTTGGGTATGATTGCCAATGGCGGAAGCATCTATGTTACCGGAACTTTCGCCAGCGATTCTATTTCTTATCCCGATTTATTTTCTTTAGGAAATACTTCTATATCAAATACAGGTGGAGGAAACAGTTTTTTTGTTGCCAGGTTTGATAATTTTTTTCAAGTTGTCTATTGGTTAATTCAGGCGGGAGGAACTGCCGGAGGAGACAACAGTGCTAATGGTATTGCAGCGGATGCAGCTGGATTTGCATACATCACCGGTAATTTTTCTGATACCATATCTTTTAATTCGTCTTTAACAAGCGATAGTAATTCTACTGATGTTTTCATAGCAAAAGTTGGTGGTGGTTGCTACTCCGCTCCTCTTGTCATTTCGGGTCCTGAAACTGTTTGTGCCGGTACCACAAATACCTATTCTATCCCTTCTGTTGCTGGTGCGACAAGTTATACCTGGGGTTTACCTGGTGGTTGGTATGGTGTTTCCTCTTCCAATTCCATCAGTCCTACTGCGGGTAATACAGGAGGTATCGTTCACGTTATAGTTACATACAGCGGTTGTGTAAGTGCTGCAATACTATCAGTTATAGTAAATCAAATCCCTGCACAGCCAGGACCAATATCAGGACCTGGGAGATTTTGTGGAGATAATTTTCCCCCTACATATTCCGTTAACCCTGTTCCAGGTGCTACAAGTTACACCTGGACCTTATCGCCTAATTTGTTTGGGTCATCAACTACTAATTCAATAGTTATACAGGCGAATGGATATGGTATTGGGCAAGGGACGATTTCAGTTACAGCAAATAATGCCTGTGGAAGCAGTCCTATTCAAACAATAAATATACAGGTTTATGGTGTTCCTTATTGTTGGCATAGCCTATTCACTGGTCCTACACCGGTCTGCCAAGGTACTACTCAATGTTATAATTTTAATTGTTATGATTTTAGTTATAGTCCCTATTGGAGAACCGATGGTAACTGGACAGTATCAAATTGGATGCAACCATGTTTTGTAATAGGCGCAACAAGTGGCTATATTCATGTAGATTTAGTAAGTATGGACGGATTTTGTACTTATTATAATGTGGATGAACTTTATGTTACTGTAATTTCTAATCCTCCACAACCGGGAGCAATTACAGGAAATACCACTGTTTGTGCTAATAGTTCTCATACGTATTCCATTGCCCCAGTATCGGGAGCGACAAGTTATACATGGACTTTACCGAATGGATGGACCGGATCTTCAAATTCTACCTCAATAACCACTACTGTTGGAACTGTCGGAGGAACTATTTCTGTTGTTGCACACGACACTTGCGGAAACAGCCCTGCCCGGACATTGGCAGTAATTGTTTCATCATTATCGCAACCAGGTGTTATTTCAGGCAATTCAAGTCCTTGCAACGGCACTTCACAAATTTATTCCATTTTGCCTGTTTCGGGGGCAACGAGTTATCTGTGGACATTGCCTTCGAGTTGGACAGGTTCTTCTACATCCAATTCCATATCTGTAATAGTAGGAAATACCGGAGGAATAATTTCGGTAACAGCAATTGATAGTTGTGGTTCAAGCCCAGTCAGAAATTTGAATGTAACAGTTGATTCAATTCCCCCACAACCGGGAATAATAACAGGAACTAATACTGTTTGCCAAACTTCATCACAAACTTATTCAATTACCCCTGTACCGGGAGCAACAAGTTATACCTGGACAATTCCAACAGGATGGACAGGAACTTCAACTACGAATTCTATTAATATCATTGCCGGTAATAATTCAGGAGTAATTACTGTTGTAGCAAATAACATTTGTGGAAGTAGTCCACCCGAAACACTTGCGGTTTCAATTCTCCAAATCACAGTTCCTAATATTATAGCAAGTGGAGATACTTCTTTTTGTCAAAATGATTCTGTTGTTCTATATGCAGGAACTTTTGCCTCTTATCATTGGAATACGAACTCAACTGTTGATCAAATCGTGGCAACCACTTCCGGTAACTATATTGTAACGGTAACGGATTCTGATGGCTGCACAGGAACTGCATCTAAAACTGTTGTAGTTCATCCAAATCCTATTCCTATTATTACTCCAAGCGGGAATGTTGATTTATGTTATGGTGACAGCGTTCATCTCACTTCTTCTGTTGTAAATTCCTATTTATGGAATACAGGAGCGACCACCCCATCAATCAATGTTAGTGATTCAGGAAATTATTTTGTTTCCGTAACAGATACCTATGGATGCATTGGAATCTCTCCTGTAACACATGTAAGCGTTCATCCATTACCCACTACTACGATAACTCCGGGCGGCGATACAACTTTCTGCCAGGGCGACAGCGTTCTTCTTACTTCCACTCTTGTTAATTCCTATTTATGGAATACAGGAGCGACCACCCAATCAATCATTGTTAATGCTTCAGGCGATTATTTTGTTTCTGTTACTGATATTAATGGATGTACTGGAATAGCTACTGGAACGCATGTAACTGTTCACCCATCGCCTATCGTTGCGATAACCCCAAATGGTGATACCACTTTCTGCCAGGGAGACAGCGTTCTTCTTACTTCATTTATTGATAGTTCCTATGTATGGAATACAGGAGCGACTACACAATCAATCATGGTTAATACTTCAGGCAACTATTTTATTTCAGTAACAGATTCCAATGGGTGCATCGGTACCGCTTTGCAAACGATCATTGTTTTTCCTTTCCCGAATGTTACTTTTACTATTCCACCTACTGATACTTTTGTTTGTGAAAATTGGTCTGCCTTTCAACTCACAGGTGGTAGTCCTACTGGAGGGCAGTATGGTGGCGCAAGTGTTTATTTCGGTAATTTCAATCCCGATAGTGCCGGAGTAGGTTATACAGGAATAACCTATCTTTATACAGATACTTCGACCGGCTGTTACGGTATTGCCTTCGACAGCATCCATGTGAGCCTTTGCCTTGACATTCCTTCCTTTACCCCTGCTATGGAACATGAAATAATGCTCGTTCCCAATCCAAACGATGGCAGTTTCACGCTTCACGAATTAAGTCCCGAATTTATAGGGAACGAATTAAGAATAATGGATGTCTCCGGCAGAATTGTCTTTCAGCAACTCCTCACAAAGAACTCCTCAATAACCACTAATCTCCAAAACGGTATTTACATTTGGGAAATTCTATCTGAAAATTGCATAGAGGGGAATGGGAAATTGGTGATCATCAAATAAAAAGCCTGACGATAAAACCGGACGAGGTGCCTTTTCGGTGTATCATCATTGAAAGTGATATAACAATAAAAAATAATAACAAAATGACAGTAGATGAAATTAAACAATTTATTCAAGGCGAAACTTACCTGTCCGATTGCACCGTAATTATTTAAAGCATCATGATAAAAGAAACGATAGTATTACCATCAAAACAAAATAACAGCTTCACCTGGTATGGACCGGAGATGTTGCTCAAGGAAAGCGAATGGGTTATTAATCTTAGTCCTGCTGAAATAAGCGAACTCGAGGCGACTGCAGAACTATTAGAAGCATCCAAAAGAAACATTGCAACAATAACGGCTTTAGATTTCCCGCTGCCTACCCTTGCACCAAAACTTTTAAAACTCCGTGCCGAACTCATTAATGGTCGTGGCTTTGCCTTGCTAAGAGGTCTGCCAAGCGAGAGATACAGCTTGCGGGAGGCGGGAACAATATTTTATGGTTTAGGATGTCATCTTGGCAATCCAAGATCACAAAATGCACAAGGACATTTAATCGGTCATGTGCGCGATTTAGGCAAGGACAGCAGTGACCCAAATGTTCGCATATATCAAACACACGAACGTCAGACTTTTCACACCGACTCCGCTGATGTGGTTGGTTTACTCTGTATTCAAACCGCAAAGACCGGAGGCTTATCAGTGCTGGTGAGTTCCTCAACCATCTTCAATGAAATGAGGGAAAAAAGACCGGACCTGCTTCAGTTGCTCTTACAACCTATTGCAACCGACCGCAGAGGTGAGACCCCGCCCGGCATGTTACCTTATTTTCTTATTCCTGTTTTTAATTATTTCCAAGGATACCTGACTGTAGTCTATCAACGTCAATATATAGATTCGGCGCAACGCTTTGAAGATGCACCCCGACTGACAGAACAACACGTTGAAGCACTGAATATGTTTGATGCATTAGCTAATTCTCCGAAACTTAATTTTTCAATGACATTGGCAAAAGGAGATATGCAGTTCGTATATAACCATACCCTCTTGCACGACCGTACAGCCTTTGAAGATTCGCCCGATGATGCCCAAAAACGGCATCTCCTGCGTTTGTGGCTATCTGTTCCCGGAGACCGCCCGCTGCCGAAGATATTTGAATCAAGGTTTGGCAGCCTTGAAATTGGTAATAGAGGCGGAATCATCGTTGAAGACACCAAGCTTCATATTCCTTGGTAAAAGACGTAATATCATTGAACCTGACAACTTCTATATAACTTCAAGCTGCTTTTGATTTAAGTTGCTCTAATTTACGTTCGATGTATTTGATTTTTTGAAGCCCTGTATTTTTCTTGATATTCTTCTAAAACTACAGGTTTAAATGCTTCTTTATACCGAATTCCTACTTTTGCTTTCATGTGTCTAAAATAAAAGATTGTTTTATGGTGAGAAAATGTTCTTTGCGCCAGTTTCCTTCCAATGATTTTAGAATAGACTTCTTTCATAATTGTACTATTAAAAATTTGATGAAAGCCCCAGAGGGACGGGCTTTTGGTAGTAAATTTTTCTTGATAAGAACTAAGTCCCAGAGGGACGACCTTTTTGTAATTAATCCAGACTAATGGGAAAGGTAGTCCCTCTCGGCTTTCATAGGTATGCTTATACTTTTATTACTACCATAAGCCCATCCTTCTGGGACTGAATTATGAAAGAAGTCTAATGAATCCCGGCTCGCTTTGATTCTTCTATCAATTTACAGGTTAAAAGATGTCTGAAAACTGGAAAGGGTGATTCCCGAAGAGTTTTCCTAGCAACCCGAAGAGTTTTGCCAGTAACTCGGAGAGTTTTCCTAGCAACTCAAAGAGTTTTGCCAGTTACTCGAAGAGTTTTGCCAGTAACTTGAAGAGTTTTGCCAGCAACTCGGAGAGTTTTCCTAGTAACCCGAAGAGTTTTGCCAGCAACTCGAAGAGTTTTGCCAGCAACTCGAAGAGTTTTGCCAGGGTTTTCATAAAAACACCTGGGGTTTCCAAAAATGAAGGCGTTGTTGAGTCCTAAGCGAGCTTTTCTTATGAAATGGAAAAGGATATGAAAGAGGTCTGATGAAAGACAGCGAAATGAATCACAATGAGATAAAATTACCCCTTATATTCCCCAAAAACTTCTCTCAAAGTATTGGCTATTTCGCCAAGGCTGGCATAGCATTCAACAGCTTCAAGAATAGCGGGCATAAGATTGGCAGTTCCCATTGCATTATTCTTTAATTTGGCTAAGGATTGGACAACTTTATTATTATCCCGTTCGGCTTTTACTTTGTTTAATTTATCAATCTGGAAGGCGCGAATAGCATCATCAACTTTCAAAAGATTTATTAAAGGTTTTTCTTCGGAAGTAAATTTATTGATGCCCACAATTACCTTATCTCCACTTGCTATATCGTTCTGATATTTATAAGCAGATTGCGCAATCTCCCTTTGAATATATCCCTCTTCAATAGCCTTAACCGATCCACCCATTGCATCAATGGTCTTGATATATTCCAAAGCTTTCTGTTCGATTTCATCTGTCAAGTTTTCAATGAAATAAGAACCACCAAGCGGATCCACGGTTTCGGGAATGCCACTTTCATAAGCAAGGATTTGTTGTGTACGGATTGCGATCTTAGCAGCCTCCTCGGTAGGCAATGCAAGAGCTTCATCATAGCCATTCGTATGAAGCGATTGAGTGCCGCCAAGAACAGCAGCCATCGCCTGAATCGTTACTCTTACAATATTATTAATCGGTTGCTGGGCAGTCAAAGTAGAGCCGCCTGTTTGTGTATGAAAGCGAAGCATCATAGCACGTTCGTCAGTAGCACCGAGTTCTTTGGTAATAGCAGCCCACATCCTGCGTGCTGCGCGGAACTTGGCAACTTCTTCAAACAAATTATTATGGGAATTAAAGAAGAAAGATAATCGTTTCCCGAAAACATTGATGTCAAGCCCCTTGTCAATAGCGGCTTTCAGGTATGCCTTTCCATTAGCCAAAGTAAATGCAAGTTCTTGAACAGCATTAGAACCAGCCTCGCGAATATGATAACCGGAAATAGAAATAGTATTCCAATTTGGCACCTCCTTACTGCAATATTCAAAGATGTCTGTAATGATGCGCATGGAAGGAGTCGGAGGATAAATATAAGTTCCGCGTGCTGCATATTCCTTGAGAATATCATTCTGAACAGTGCCTGAAAGCTTCCTCAAATCTGCACCCTGCTTTTTGGCTAATGCAATATACATTGCCAATAAAATAGATGCTGTTGAATTAATGGTCATTGAGGTTGTAATATCCTCCAGTTTTATCCCGTTAAAAAGTATTTCAATATCTCTTAAAGTATCAATTGCCACACCAGATTTACCAACTTCTCCATCAGAGAATTCATGATCAGAATCATACCCAATCTGAGTAGGCAAATCAAATGCCACAGACAATCCTGTAGTCCCCTGTTTCAATAAATAATGATAGCGTTTATTACTTTCTTCGGCAGTGGAGAACCCCGCATACTGGCGCATAGTCCATAACTTGGAACGATACATGCTGTCCTGAATTCCTCTAAGAAATGGATACTTCCCTGCATCACCTATCGGATGATTCAATGAAGTATAAACCCTTCTTATTTCAATACCCGAATCAGTTAAGAATTTCTCTTTACTTTCTTTAGCCATTATGCCTTTATACCCTATACCCCTATACCTTTATTCCCCACCTACATCAGCAATCTAACCTCTTCTTTCAAATGCTCTAAAGCCTTATAAGTAGGAATTTTATCAGTTGATAATATCACTTGAAATATCTCTCTGCTTAAATCAACTGCGGTGCCATTTGGTCCAACTTCTTTAGCTGCTATATTAATTACTTTGACCATGTCTTCTTTAGCCATCTTTATGAGTTCCCAGGAAAGAGAGGTTATATAAACCTGCTGGGACATATTGTGTTCATACTCTGCGCGAATAGTCTTAAGCAAGTTGTTTTGAAATTCCATTGCAGATAGATTTTCTTCATTAACCCTTATCAACAGATTGGCAGGAGAGATTCTTTCCAAGAATAAAACCAACCTTTCATAAGCCTGCAATCTCAATGGCAGCATGTCTTTTGCCATTGCCTTCTTCACTTCTAAAAGCCTCACCCTGTAATCATTATCAAGAAAATTCTTAACTAACAAATAAGCGGCACCCAGCACAATAGCTGCCGGAATGAAGTACATTAGAGTGGTCATTAATTTATCAAAGTCCATATTCATATTTTATTAAGATTGCAAAAATACATTTTTCGATTGTTATTAAGTAATTTTGCCAAGTTATTTATTAAAGCTTTTATGTACAGAACATCCTTTCCATTTATTAAAACGTATCGAGCGGGTAACCATGTTAAGTGGATATCCAGTGGAGAGCCTTTCTTCAAGGAGTTGTTTAGTATTATCAATAATGCTAAAGAAGTTCTGCACATTCAGTTTTATATTTTTGAAGATGATGAAATTGGTAATGAAACTATCAGATTATTGATCAATGCTGCAAAGAGAGAAGTCAAAGTATTTGTCGTCGTAGATGCATTTGGTTCCGGAGGCTTGAGTTATAAATCTGAACAGGAAATGATTAAGGCAGGCATCCACTTCAGGCGATTCGCGCCACTTGTAGAGAATAAATTTATTTTTGTCGGCAGACGATTGCATCATAAAATTGTAGTAGCAGATAATCATATTGCATTAGTTGGAGGAATAAATATTGCTGATAAATATCGCGGCTTCAAAGAACCTCCTTGGGTTGATTTCGCTGTTTTGGTTGAAGGTGATTTATGTTTTAATCTTGCTAAAATCTGTTACCGTATTTGGAATAAACAATTCGAGGCTAAATTTCGATTCAAAAGGAATATTCAATCGAAAGCAACAAAGATTGCCAAAGGAATCACCCTTCTTCGCATTCGTGAAAACGACTGGCTACGCGGCAAGAAACAGATTACCAAGAGTCATCGCCAGGCATTCAAGACCGCCAATAAGTCTATTATTATTGTAGGCAGTTATTTCATTCCCGGTATTCTTTTCCGCAATATTCTCAAGAATTCTTCGAGGAGAGGAGTCAGGATTCAGATACTTCTCACGGATATTTCGGATGTTCCATTAGTAAAAAATGCTACCCGATATCTTTATCGTTTTCTCTTACGAAATAAGATTCAGTTCTATGAAATTGAAGGACGGATATTGCATGGAAAGGCTGTAGTGGTTGACGACATCTGGACAACTATCGGTTCCTATAATATCAATGACTTGAGTATCTATAATAATGTTGAATGTAACATTGATATCCTGGATGCAGATTTTGCAGAGAGTTTCAGCAACCATCTCTATTATATTATGAAACATCAATCAAAAGAAATTACCAAGGAGAATTATGAACAATCATATAAAATCCGGCATCAATTGTATGATTGGTTTTCCTATCAGTTAGTGCGATTGACAGCTAAGATATTATTCTTCTTTACCCATCGGGTCGAGAACGATGAAGAATGATTGAAAGTTTATCAATAATTAATCTCGTAATTAGTTTGCTTTTCATCCTCTTTAACACCGATAATATTATTAATTTTGCACCATGATTAATTGCAATTCCAAATGAGCGCAATCTCCCTGAATAACATAACCAAAACCTATAACAAAGGCACTGTTTTAGCAATAGATGATATTTCTTTTGACATAGAGAAAGGTGAGATATTTGGCCTGATAGGACCTGATGGAGCAGGCAAGACCAGTATCTTCAGAATCCTCACAACGCTCTTGCTGCCTGATAAAGGAACAGCAACTGTTGTTGGGAATGATGTGGTAAAAGATTATAAAAAGATTCGTGGAATAGTAGGATATATGCCAGGAAGATTTTCATTATACCAAGACCTGACTGTAGAAGAGAATCTGAACTTCTTCGCAACTGTGTTCGGAACTACAGTAAAGGAAAATTATGAAAATATAAAAGATATTTATGTCCAGTTAGAGCCTTTCAAAGACCGCCGTGCTGGTAAGCTTTCAGGTGGAATGAAACAGAAGCTCGCCCTCTGCTGTGCCCTTGTCCATAAGCCCGAAGTATTATTCCTTGATGAACCCACAACAGGTGTTGATGTAGTCTCAAGAAAAGAATTCTGGGAGATGCTGAAACGCCTGAAAGAACAAGGAATCACCATCATGGTCTCGACCTCCTATATGGATGAAGCTACTCTCTGCGACCGCATAGCATTAATCATCGGAGGCAAGATATTATCAATGGATACTCCAGACAAAATAGTGCAAGCATATCCAGAAAAACTCTATGCCATTAAGTCCCCCAAGATGCATCAATTAATCAGAGATATTCGCAGTAATGATTCCATTCTAAACTGCTATGCCTCCGGCGAATTCATTCATCTATCCTTCAAAGAAGAAGGGAAAGATAACGAAACTTCATTAAAGAAATACCTTGAAGATAAAGGACAAACAGATATAGTCTTTAAACCAACAACTCCCACAGTAGAAGACTGCTTCATAAGACTTTTATCAGTGAATAGTGAACAACGAATAGTGAATAGTGAACAGTGAACAGTCAAAAATGAATATAAATAATAGAATAATGTATAGTAAAATAATGTATAATGAATGTGTTTTGTTTTGCACTATTCACTATTCACTGTTCACTATTCACTGAATTTATGGAAACAGTAATCAAAACTAAAGACCTCACCAAACGTTTCGGCGATTTCGTAGCAGTGGACAAGATAACTTTCGATGTCCAGAAGGGTGAGATATTCGGTTTCCTCGGAGCCAATGGAGCCGGCAAAACCACTGCCATGCGCATGCTCTGCGGTCTCTCAAGACCCACGTCCGGCGAGGCGATGGTGGCAGGCATAGATGTCTATCATCACCCCGAACAAATAAAAAAGAACATCGGCTACATGTCCCAAAAGTTCTCCCTTTACGAAGACCTCACCGTCCTCGAAAACATCAAATTCTATGCAGGCATCTACGGGCTTACGGACAAACAAATCAAAGACAAATCCGACGAATTAGTCCAGAAACTCGGTCTCCAAAACCAGGTGAACATATTAGTCAAAAGCCTTCCCCTCGGCTGGCGGCAGAAGCTCTCCTTCTCCGTCGCCATCGTCCATCAGCCCAAGATAGTCTTCCTCGACGAACCCACCGGCGGCGTAGATCCCACGACCCGCAAGCAATTCTGGGACATGATATACGATGCGTCCGAACAAGGCATCACCATCTTTGTCACCACCCACTACCTCGACGAAGCCGAATACTGCGACCGCATCTGCATCATGGTTGACGGCAAGATAGACGCCCTCGACACCCCCTCCCAACTCAAGAAAAGTTTCAACGTTGACAACATCACTGAAGTCTTTTACCTCCTCGCCAGGAAAGCGAAACGAAGCGATAATTAGTTATGAATTATGAGTTATTAGTTATGAGTTGGAGCAAAGAAACTCATAACTAATACCTCATAATTCATAACTCCCTTCATCATCGTCGTGTTGCAGCAGCCAGAAAAGGCTGCTATCACACAACGAAGAAAGAAAAAATCATAGATACAATTGCCTGACTATCCACGATCCTCGCATGTTTTTCTTTAGCTATTATTTATAAGTATAGCTTACATTAACGGTTTGATGATAGGTATCATAATTTCCTGCGATAAATTTTACAGTATGACCATCTGTAAATGTGCCTACATAGCCATGACCGTTTGAATATGGTACATCAGAAGCATTTGAAGTAATTGAATATGTAAAATCAAGACAAGTTTGTGAACCAGCATCAGAGATTTCACCAGTTCCAAGAGAGAAAAACGGGGATGAATTAATAAAAGAAAATGTCAAATAGTCATTACCTCCAACATTTACAGAATTATGGAATCCTCCAAGATTAGCAGATGTACCAGTAGTTGAGCAAATAGGTGTTGGTGCAGGTGATGGATTGCTACTCTTTTTGCAACTATATGTTATTATAATGAATAAAAAAAAGATGCAACAAGCAAAGATGGATTTTAATTTGGAATTTTTCATTTTGATATAATTTAAGATTATGCCTCACGGCTTATTTATTCTATAGGCAGCAAAACTAATAAAAACATTTGCATCCTCTCCAAGTCTTTCTTTTTGGGATGATAGATTCATTAGTTTGTTGGTTTTCGAACCCACATTCTCCAAAGTACAGCATCTGATAAACTTTACCAAAGTTCAAAACTTTGGTAAAGTTGAACAATTATCAAAACCTGCCGGCAGAAAAAGCCGACAGGAATCCTGATATCTTAATGAAATTGAGCTTTCTATTCATGATTAATCCTTAGAAAGGAGTGTTGTAATATGATAATTCAAGCATGAAAGCATTCAATAATGACGTTAAAAGTTGTTTGATGCTTGAACAATATTGTTTGTAGCATGGACAATATTGTTTGTAGCATGGACAATATTGTTTGTAGTACGGACAATATTGTTTGTAGCACGGACAATATTGTTTGTAGCACAGACAATATTGTTTGTAGCACGGACAATATTGTTTGTAGCACGGACAATATTGTTTGTAGCACGGACAATATTGTTTGTAGCACGGACAATATTGCTTGTTGCACAAACAATATTGTTTGTAGCACGGACAACATTGTTTGTAGCACGGACAATATTGTCCGTGCTACATGTTCCCTTGTCCAATCATTTTTATCGTCTAATCACAGATGCTTTATCCAATTCTATGCCTTTCTAAGCCTCATTTAAGCTAAAATTAGAGAGGCACCAATTTTCAAGACCCTCTTTTGAAGCTGTTTTAAGGGTATTGAATGAATCAATTCTACAAAATAGCCTTTAAAAATGCGCGTGAACGAACGATACCCCCTAAGTGGCACTTTATCATGGCAGAAAACCAATTAGGAATTAAAAATTAGGAATTAGGATGTGGCATTTACTAATTCCTAATTCTTAATTTATTTCCTAATCGTCCTGTGATAGCTCCTTTTTGGAGGAGCTGCAATAAAACGATGATTATTCAAATTTGCAAGATGTATTGCATGATAAATAATTGCTGCTTATAATTTTCCATCCTGAATAATGTAATACTATTTCCTAAATTTGCACCATAACAAATTATTAAAAACATGAATAGAAACATTACCTATTTCGATTCGTCAGGATATTTTTTGTAAAATCTTTCTTTGATAACTCTTTTGAGTTTAATATCTGATGCAGGGCTTACCACCATCGGAATCTTTTCAATACGAGTTTCACTGGTATCAAGTCCAAAAGCTTTGGCAGTAGATTGAGCCATTGATTTTATTGCAAAATAACTTCTTAGAATAAAGCTTTCTGACAGACTGAATTCGTTTTCATAAGATAAGAATTTCTCCAGCAAAACAAACCTGAAATCGGAAGCAAGATTATATTTCTTTAAAGAGGGGTAACGGCTTACAATATTGACTTCATGATTAGCTACCATCTCTTCCAGAACCTTACGAAACAAAACACTTACGCGCGCCTGAACACGAAATCCAAGGCGCAATTCAACGCGAATAATTTTATCATGTTCCACTTCTACTACATCATATTCCAGGGTAAAAGGTTCATCGGTTCTATCAATATGTATGAACCAATATATGTCCGCTCTCTTGGGTTGACGGCTAAATATGGAATAGATGATTTTTTGTTCAATGTCATGATAGCTGTTCGCTTTGGTGAGGTAGATTAAATTTGAGGAAAACTTAGGAACTGTAGTATCATTACTCAAGTCTTTGAACAGAGGTATCTGTTCCTTAAGGTTGATGAAGTTCAGGAAACGATTGTTGATCTTTCTTGCTCTATACCAGATGTACATAGTAAAGATAATCCCAAATTCAAAGATTAAAAACATCCATCGTTGTTTGATCTTAGCGACATTGGCAAGGAAGAACGAAGTTTCTACAGTGACAAAAACCAGAAGAATGAGTACGATTACCCAGAGCGCGTACTTCTTAATGTAATGAAGATAATATGTCATCAAAAAGGTGGTCATCATCATCGCAATAGTGATGGAGAAGCCATAAGCAGCTTCCATATTGCTTGACTCGCGGAAGTATAAAACTGTAGCAATACACCCGCCGCAAAGAATCCAGTTAAGAGATGGAATATATATTTGTCCACGAATATCGGTAGGGTACTTCACAGTGATTCGGGGCCAGAAATTCAAAAGCAATGCTTCATTTATCAATGTAAAAGAACCGCTGATAAGAGCCTGACTGGCAATGATGGTGGCAGCAGTGGACACAAGAATTCCAACCAAAAGAAACCAATGCGGCATCATCTCATAGAAAGGATTAAGACCGTTAAGATTCGTTGATTTCAGTGATAACAACCAGGCTCCCTGACCAAGATAATTTAAAGTAAGAGAGATCTTCACAAATATCCAACTCACTCGAATGTTCTTCCGCCCGCAGTGTCCTAAGTCGGCATATAATGCTTCCGCACCAGTAGTGGCAAGGAATACAGCACCAAGTAACCAGAACCCTGAGGGATACTTGGTTAATAAATTGAAGGCATAAACAGGGTTTAAAGAATTAATGATGGATGGATAAGTGATGATTTGATTAAGCCCTAAAACGGCGAGCATCATAAACCATACAAACATGATCGGTCCAAAGGAAGCTCCCACAACTTTAGTTCCAAATTGCTGAAAGAAAAACAGCAGCGCAATAATAGTCAAAACAATCGGTATCACTGGGATTGAAGGATTCACGACCTGCAATCCTTCGATGGCTGATGCCACTGAAATGGGAGGTGTGATTATACCATCTGCAAGCATCGTCCCTGCGCCGATCATGGCTGGAAGATAGAGTGTTTTGCCATACCTTCGCACCAGTGCATAGAGTGAAAAGATGCCGCCTTCCCCATGATTGTCGGCTTGCAAAGTAAGGATGATGTACTTGAAAGTTGTTTGCAGGGTCAGGGTCCAGAAGATGCACGAGATGCCGCCAAAAATCAGGTCTTCCGAGATTACCCTGTCGCCAACAACCGACCGTAAAACATATAAAGGAGATGTACCTATATCACCGAAAATAATTCCCAAAGTTATCAGCATTCCTGCCGTTGATAACTTCTTAAGATTCTGTATTGCCATTAATTTTTATTAGGGGGCGAAGATAGCTTTTCCACTATTAATAATGATGAAGTATTTATTTATTTCCAATAATCAAAAGCATCTCAGAACTCTTATAGCTTTTAATGACCGTAAACGAACTGTCGTGAGGATGTTCAAGCAGGATGTCCTTGTCTGCAAAATGAAAATCAACTATCGGAGAATTAAAATTCGCAGCTCCTATAATTTTAAACTTTACATCCTTATTAATAGCCGAATAAAACCGGAAGTCATAATCAAAAAGCCAGCCCAGTCCGGGGATGCCGATATTCAATGTATCTTTCTCCAAACCCCTCTCCGCACTTAGCCTTTGCACATCATGCAGCATATCTTTCAGATCCGATTCCTTCTTCCAGTTATTAACATAATGAAGGTTCGCGGCATTCAGGAAATTCATTATAAAAAACAATGCAATCAGGATGCCCATCGAATGACTTATTCTCACCATCTTTTCTTTTGATAAGGTATCAAAAAACTGAATCATTAAAACCAGAAAAAGCAGGTAATAATAGAGCGCATATCGTCCCCGAAGATAGTTGATGCCCATCCATTCGTGCTGCATACCATTTGCTATCAGGCAAAGAAACAAGACCACAAAGATGAATATAAAAAAAGGATTTCTACTTCTCACCTCCCTCCTGCTCAGTATCCATGCCATTGAAATAATTGCGATAATAATGAATACCACAACACCCGTCTGCACTATATCCATCGCCCCCTTCACAGCATTATCTTCATAAAGATTATTAGCTATAAGCGAACCTACAGTATCGCTCCAAAAGCCTTGATGGTCGCCGAATGCAAAGGCATTGGCTGCCTTAAGATGAAACATTATGGGCAGGGCAAACAGTAGGATCGCGAGGGGTGACATCAGGATCAATGCAGTCCTTATCTGAAGCAGCATCTTCTCCGATTTATTTGGCAAATCAACCTCGTTATTCCTCACAAAATTTACGATAACAAATACCATCGTAATTATCAAAAGATAGTTGAGCAAAAGAAAATATGAAAGCAACGCAACAGCAGCAAACAGCACGGCGCAGAAGGCGGAGCGATAGGATCGTCTTAAACCGATAAACTCATAGGCATGGCACAAACTACCCATCATCAATGCCAAAGATATCCCATAGCCACGGGCAAGGGAAAAGAAATCCAATAGAAAAGGATTGACATTAAGGATCAGAAAAGCTGCAATGATCAAGGTCGGCGAGGACAGATGGCGCACCAGTCTCGCTGAATAAAAAAGAAAGATCAAATGCGCCAAAACGTTTGGCAGCCTAAGGGTAAACTCACTAATGCCAAAAATTTTGGAGCTTAATTCCATCAGCCATGTATTTAGCAAATGATTGTTGGCATCGAAGCTGCCGTAATGCGAAAATGTCGTAAAATTGTTAGCCACATATTCGATAAAAGTATAGCTTTCATCCGACGTGAAGGAGAGCCGAAAAGCCCTGATAGCACTGTATCCGAAGAGCAGCATCGCGATAACCGACAAAATTATATTGAGGTCCCTCCTACCCTTTTCGTTAAGATGATTCATTACTATTTTTAAGTCTTTCGGATGAACGGTTTCTATCTTGAATAAATGGTTCGCAAAATTATAATTTCCAAATACAATCAGTTTCTGAAGATTCATCATCCTTATATTGCTGCTCCCCAGAGGTCGCAGTCATATAAGGATGATGCGGATCGTGAGATTCCCAATGAACAGAAGACACAATACAAATTGTCAATTATCAATTATCAATTGTCAATTATTCATCATCCTTATATGACTGCGACCTCTGGGGAGCAGCAATATAAGGATGATGCGGATCGTGCGATTCCCAATGAACAAAAGACACAATACAAATTGTCAATTATCAATTATCAATTGTAAATTATTCATCATCCTTATATGACTGCGACCTCCGGGGAGCAGCAATATAAGGATGATGCGGATCGTGCGATTCCCAATGAACAAAAGACACAATACAAATTGTCAATTATCAATTATCAATTGTCAATTATTCATCATCCTTATATTGCTGCTCCCCGGAGGTCGCAGTCATATAAGGATGATGGGGAATGGGCGAAGGATAAAAGACTTTTGACAATGCAAGACCATCTGAAAGAAGCATCCGACATTCAACACTAAGGGACTAAGGACACTTAGATTCACTTAGCGTTTCTTCGGGAATCTAAGTGAACTTAGTGCCTTAGTGCTGAATATTAAATTAAATGAATGTCCGTCTTGATACCTCACAGAGGAAATAATGAATATTGAACAAGGAATAATGAATAATGATTTGGACATACTTACAAATACTGAATTCTGGAATTCATTCATCCTTATTTCAACCTTACTTCCTTCAACATTCATTATTCCTTGTTCAATATTCATTATTTTAACAACGTTAGGTATTAATGCGGACAATCATATTAAATTATTTGGAATGATTTGTATTCAGAAATGGTATCACATCATTTATTGTCAATTAATTTTCGTAACGTTGCAGCCTTGAATAAAATAAAACTCCGTGAAGGCTTGTCCCCTTTGCCCTCAAAATATAGGTACCAAGCATCATCCCGGAATTCGATTGCCCTGAATCAGTTGATTAATCCCTGCCATTATAAGATGAATGGAAGGATACAATTCATTCCATTAATTCAAAGTTTCGGAATCATGAAAAATTATCAGCTTCGATTAATTCAAAGTTTCGGAATCATAAAAAAATATCAGCTTCGATTAATCCAAAGTTTCGGAATCATGAAAAAATATCAGCTTCCATTAATTCAAAGTTTCGGAATCATGAAAAAATATCTGCTTCGATTAATTCAAAGTTTCGGAATCATGAAAAATTATCAGCTTCGATTAATTCAAAGTTTCGGAATCATGAAAAATTATCAGCTTCGATTAATATTAGTTCTTGGGAATAGGAAAATACATTTTACTGGAATTAATCATCTTCCAGTCATTTATAGAAAACAGATGGTTCAATGCGTTGCCGACTTCGCCATCGCATTAAACCAGATGGTTCAGAAGTACAATGTATTCGGCAACGAATCAAACCATATGGTTCAGAAGTACAAAGTATTCAGCAACGAATCAAACCAGATGGTTCAGAAGAACAAAGTATTTATTGTACTTCTGAACCATCTGGTTCAAAAGCACAAAGAATTCGGCAACGCATCAAACCAGATGGTTCAGAAGCACTATAAATTCGGCAACGACCTGAACCAGATGGTTTATATCGAAGACGAATTAAATGCCGAACGAAACACTTTATCTTCAATGACTGTCGGGTTATATATATCCCTAATAAGTTTACATTATAAAGACTGTGAGGTCTTGTCATTCCGACGAAGGAGGAATCTCATTGAAATATGGATAGGATTCCTCCTTCGTCGGAATGACAAGTTGCAATTTTGTGTACATAACACGAGAAACACATTATTTTTTAATAATCCCAGACATTAAATACTATTAATATGGCTGGACGAGCATGGCATTTCCTCATTAATTCTTTCCTGGTAGCTACTTTTGGGTCTTACCGAGCCATGAATAAGATCGCGAATTATACTCTTAATGCTTTGAATGTCACCGGCAATGTATTTTTACTCGGACTTTATGCCAGGCTGCTCCCATTTGTTACAGATTTTAATAATTGTTATGTCCTCTGGGTAGCCTCCTTAGGCATTGAAGTTGGCTCGACTAATTCGCTGTATGTGGAATTTCAACTTTTGCGAAGTACCTATATAAGTGCCTGGGATATTCAGATTCAGGCAGTTTATAACATCAAGACAACGATGTACAAATCCCTGCTGAAGAATCGTCGAAAGCCTTTCCAGCAAGGAAGCATGGGCGATAAATATATAGCTTTGGTGGCACTTAGAGACGCTCTCATCGGCGTGCCAGGTCTCGCAGCCACGCTGGCAGATGTGAATGCGAAAGTGCTTATTTTTAAAGACCTCATGGATGGACATTCCACAAACTCAAGCGGTACGAGCCAGGCAAGTACGGCTGTCGAAACATCGAGGATCAAATTGGGCAAAGAGCTGTATGGAATATTAGGACAGATGATGGATTCTTACAGAGAAAAGCCGGAAGATATTGCTGCGTTTTTCGATATTACCACCATCCGAAACATGGAACAAACGCTGTGGAGCAGATTTGCCAAGGCAGGGAAAACTGCTTATCTATTCACAAGGACTTTGCTTCCTGCTGATAAATTAAAATTAGTGAATTTAGGATTAACGACCCTTCGGTTTTCATTTATTGAGAATAAAAAAGGTGTGATCACAGAGAACTATATTGATGTCGCTCCGATGTCATCAATACTCATAGAACGCTCGCTGCTCGGGCTTATCACGAATCGTTATTGCATGGTAGAGAACCTCTCCGCCGATGATAAAGGGAAGTTTATGGTCGTCCTGGTGTAAAATAATCAGGAGACATCAGTTATTCATTATCGTTGAACAACTCATGACTAAAAGCACTCTAATCTTTATTAGTAAACTTCGCTTCACCATACATCCCGATTTTGAGGAAGCCATCATTCACGACGCGGACTTTGATGGCATAGACCAGGTCTGCACGCTCGTCTTTTGTAGGGATAGTTTTGGGAGTGAATTCTGATTTGTCCGAGATCCAATAAATGGTGCCTGCATACTCTCTGTATTTATTCTCGCCCTGATCAGAACGAACCTTTATGAGTTGTCCAAGCTTGACGTTGGTCAATTGAGAACCCGTAATGTATGCACGAAGAATCAGCGTGTCGGTCTCGGCGATTTTATAGAGAGCCTTGCCGGGGCTTACCACCTCATGATCTTCAGCATACTTGGTCAGGACAGTGCCGTGAATGGGGTTAATGATGCGACATTTGATCAATTGATCGTTAATCTGATCTATCTGCTTTTGGAGCGGTGTGACATCCTTCGTGATGGTCTTAGAAGAAATTCCAAGAGTGGATTTCATGGCATCAATCTGTCTTTTGATGACATCCACATTAGTGTTTGCATCATCTAATTGTTGTTGGGTTGCTGCATTCGACTTAAACATATTCTGATAGCGATCCCGATTCTTTATCGCCTCTTTTAATTGCTCTTGCAAAGCAGCTACCTGCACCGGAATGTCAGGCAGTTGGCTGACAGTAGAGCCTATCTGAGCTTCCAATTGTTGCTTCTTGAAATATAATTGTGCACTATCCACGTATCCTATAAATTGATTGGCAGTGAGCGTCTGACCTTCCTCGACATTGAATTGCAATAGTGTTCCTGTAGCCTCAGTGGATACGATGGTTTCAACTGATTCGAAGGCGCCGGAGGCATCATATTCCAAAGTCTTATTCTTGCAGGACATCAAGATAGCAAGAAATGCTATTGCCATTATTTTTATCTTATTCATATTGTAATTATTTATTATTTGCTAGTATTCCTTTATAACCTTATACCTTTATTCCACAATAACTTGCTAATTCCCCGTTGTGTTTTGATAACTGTATTCAGCTAACAGCAGTTGAATCTGATGGAGCAGCAGCGCTTGTTTGGCTTGGTCTTCCGCATCCAATTGATTGACATATTCATGGATAGTTACGACACCATTCTCCATTTGAGATTTGGCAGAATTCTTAATAGCGATACGTTTGCTGATGATGTCATTATCGATAGTAATCATCTGCTGAAGCTTTGTAATATCGGTGTTCTGTTGTTTTAATGTAATGTGAGTATTAAACAGGAAATCTTCCCTTTGAATGTCTAAAGACTGTCTGTCTATGTCCAATAACTGTCGTTGGTTTTTGAGAGTATAATATCCTCCCAACGCCCAGCTTAGACGGAATCCGGTAATGTAATACAAAGCCGGATTAATATCAAAAGCATTCAAGCCCGGCAGCCCGTATCCCCCCTGGAAGAAGTATAAAAACTTCGGACGATTACCGGCACTTAATATCTTGCTTTGTACATCATCATTTTTCTTTTGTATTTCGAAGTAAGACAGTTCAGGTCTCGTGATAGTTTCAGAAACCTTTATCGTTACCGGTGATTGAAGCACGGTCTTATCATCCAAAGTCTGATTGATAAACAAGCCAAGCATGTCTAAGTAAGCCTTGCGAGAGGCTTTCAGACCAATTTCATTCTGTTGTTGTTGTAATATGCTTGCTTGCAATTCATCAAGACTACTTATCAAGGCAGTGCCGTTATTTATCTGGTCTTTAATTTTATCTATGCTTGATTGAATATCCTTTTGCGTTAATTCATTCTGTTTTATCTGTTCATCAATCAGCAAAGCACCAAAGAAAATCTGGTTGATTCTATCTTTTAAAGCATACAATTGTACTTCGATATTCTGTTGCTGAATCTCTGCGTTCACATTATGAGATTCCTTCTGCTGCTTGATGATTCCGCCATCATAGATAGTTTGATCAACTTCGCCATGCACATTAAATTGATCCTTGGGCAAGGTAGGAATTGTGATATTCTGACCTCCTATTTTAAAAGCGATGGGAATAGACGTCACAGCAGATTGATAAGTAGCCTGACCATTAAAGCTTACCTGTGGCAAATATCCTTTGCTGGCATTCGAGATATTAAACTCCTTGGTCTTCTCAATCAAATCCTTTTGCTTAATCAATGGATACTGTTCTCTTGCGCGTGAATAACAACTGTCAAGAGTCAATGGCGGCTGTCCTTCAACAAAGAAATGGCTGATTACTATTGCTGCTGTTAAGAATAATCTCTTCATATAATTTACTCGATAAAATCGCTAATGATTGCGCTGCAAAGATACGAATCCTTTCGTGCATCTTAATATTCTTCATCTTTTTATTGCTGCACCCCAAAAGTGACTGTTGCACAACCCTAAACGAATTCAATACTACGTTATAGGGTTTTTCACTACAATCTTTTAAAACCTTATCTTTTTC